>JGI20214J51650_10002010_pt1 | contig 12905 bp, 9 predicted proteins | sample WetSurMetagenome_FD_51650 | JGI IMG/M metagenome (IMG submission 51650) | reverse complement strand
GGAACCGTGTCGGAGGCCGTGATTGGAAAGCTCGGGAACACGCTCGACAAGGACGTTGACACCGTGACCGCCACGAAAAAAGACCTTGCGGGACCGCTCGTGTCCATCACCACGGTGACGTCGGCGCCGCGGCTCCGCAAGGAGATAAAGCCCGAATACACCAAGGACATGATCGCCGCCAAGGTACAGGGCGTCATCCGTGCCGAGCTTTTGGTGGGCGGCGACGGGAAAGTGAAGGAAGCGAAGATTCTCAACGACCTCGGCTACGGAACGCGCGAGAGCGCCCGTGATTTATTTTTGAGACTTGAATTCGATCCCGCCATGCGCGACGGCAAGCCGGTCGCGACGTGGATAACCTTCTCCATCAGGTACGTACTTCTACAGGAGTAACGATGCGACGGCCGATGGGGGGCGAGATTGCGCGCGCGGCGTTCTTCGCCGTGCTCTGTTTTTGCGCCCTCGTCCCCGCGCAGATCACCGAGAGTACGCCTCCCGCCGCGCCCGAGAAGGCCCCACCCCCGCCGTCCGACACCACCCCGGCCGCCGCGGCGGACAGCCTGCCGCCCGTGGACTCGATGCCGAGGCTGCTCCAGTTTGTAAAAGCAGAATATCCTCCCGACCTCGTAAAAAAAGGCGTCGAAGGGGCGGTGGTGCTCGATCTGGTGGTCGACACGGTTGGAAAGGTCGACAGCGTCGCCATTGTAAAGGGATTCTTCCCCAGGCTCGACTCCAGCGCGGCCGGGGCGGCGCGCGCCTTCGTCTTTACGCCCGCCAAATCCGGCGGCAGGCCGGTCCCGGTTATCCTGCAGTACGTGTATAGGTTTTCCCTCCAGGAAATAACCCTAAAGATAGAACGGTACGAAAATCTCAAGGGCCGCCTGCTCGAGCGGGGCACGCGCGCTCCCGTGCGCGACGCCACCGTCATTGTAACCTACCGCGACACGACGGCCGACACGTCGCTCGGCGTCCCGTTCGGCGCATACCTCAAGAAAATTTGCGGCTTCGGCGGCCAGCACTGCGAAGAAAACGCTATCGTGACCCTTACCGACTCGGCCGGAGGATTCACCTTCTCCTCCCTCCCCTGCGGGCCAATCACCGTAAAGGTGGTGTGCCCGGGATACGAGCAACTCGTCGAGAACGAAACGGTCCAGCGGGGCATGGTCAAGCAGATAACCTACTACATCCAGAGGTTCTCCTACAGCGAATACGAAATCGTGGTATACGGAAAATCCGAAAAGAAAGAAGTGGAACAATATACCCTCACCCTCAACGAGGTGAAGAAGGTCCCCGGACTCGGCGGCGACGCCGTCAAGGTGGTGACCGCGCTTCCGGGCGTCGCCCGTTCGGCCTTCAACGCGTCGGGCATCATCGTGCGCGGCTCGGGCAACGGCGACACGCGCTATTTTCTCGACGGCGTGACGTTGCCGCTTCTGTTCCATTTCGGCGGACTCAAGTCCACCTACAATTCCGACGCGCTCGCGACCATCGACCTGTATCCGGGCGGCTGGGGCACGCGCTACGGCGGAGCCCTCGGCGGCATCGTCGAAATCAAGGGACGCGAACCCAAGACCGACAGGCTCCACGGGTATCTCGACGCCAATCTGTTCGACGCGTCGTTCTTCGTGGAAGGCCCAATCACCAACCAGCTCTCCTTTCTGCTCACGTTGCGGCGAAGCTACATAGCGAACGTCATCGACTTCGTGCTGTCGGATGTGCTCAAGGAAAGCCTCTATTTCACCGCGGTCCCGTTTTACTGGGACTACATTTTCCGCACCGATTACAAGCCGAACAAGGCGATGCATTTTTACCTCACCCTGTTCGGCTCGAAGGACAAGCTCGATCTCATCATGGGGCAGGTGCGCGGCGGCAGCAGCGACATCGACAGCGCCACCAACGAAGTGGGGAGCGAACAGTTTTTCCACATGGGAATACTCGGGTGGGACTGGGACATAGGGCCATCGCTCAAAAACGAGCTGCGCTATTCGCTCACCAAATCCGTCGCCGCCGTTTCGGCGTTCGGCTTCTTCAACGTCAAAGCCGACGAGCTTGCGCATTACTTCCGCGACCAACTCGCCTGGACGGTGAACGATAAGCTGCGGTTCAATTTCGGCGCGGATCTCGACATCGTCCCTTACGAATACATCCTCCTCATCCCCGACGCCCAGAACAACATCGTAAAGGACACGTCGCGCTACACGTTCGGGCCCATAGGCGCCTACATAAACGCCGAGTGGCGGCCCATCAAAAAGCTGCTGCTCATGCCCGGCCTGCGCTACGACTACTACCCGGAACTCAGGTACCGGGGTGCTACCATCCCGGAATTCTGGGATTACAACATGAGCAACACCCAGCCTACCTCGGGCGAGCCCTCGGTGAGGCTTGCGGCGAAATACGAGCTTGTCAAGAACCACACCATCAAAGGCTCGTTGGGGACCTACAACGAGACGCCGCAGCCCCAAGGACAGTCCGTCGATCGGTTCTGGGGCAACCCGGACCTTCCGGCGCAGAAGGGCAGCCAGTACGTCCTCGGATACGAATGGCAGGCCACCGATCTCGTCAACGCGGACGTACAGGTGTATTATAACCAGCAGTGGGATTTGGCCCGGCCGGCCACAAAAGCCGATCTTGTCTCCGACCCGACCAACTATCAGAAATATTACGGCAACGCCAAGGGCCGCATGTACGGACTGGAGCTCATGCTCCGCCACGACCAGGGCAAACGGTTCTTCGGCTGGATCGCCTATTCTTTGTCGAGAAGCGAGCGGTGGAATTTCGACGAAAACAAATGGGATTTATTCGGGAAGGACGAGACCCACAACCTGCAACTGGTGGGGAGCTTCCGCTTCAAGGGCAACAGGGAGCTGGGTACGCGCATACGGTACGTCACCGGCGACCCTACGACGCCGGTCCTCGGCGTAAAATGGTACGACGCCACCAACCGCACCTATGTCCCCGAGTACGGCGGCCACAATTCCGCGCGGATGGATCCTTTTTTCTCGGTCGATCTTCGCTACGAGCGAAAGTTCATTTTTAAACACCTGATATGGGATTTGTATCTCGACATAACCAACTTGAGCAACCTGTTCGGTTACGGAATCAAGAGTCCGGAAACCGGAGGATATTTCTGGAACTACGACTACACCGAAAAGCAGGTGATTTCGGACATCACCCGTCCCGCGCTGGGGCTTGAGGTGCAGTTTTAAAAAGACCGCAAGATTTCGAACGTCCGCTCGATAAAAAAGGCGCTTCTCAAAGCGCCTTTTTTATCCGGCCCATACTTCCCCGCCCGACGTTGTCGCGATGCGCTCCTATGGTTTAAGATTGATGGACAAAAACTGGGTCCACCACACCGGCAAGCTTTGGTTCGGACACCGGATGGGATTCGCGTAATAGGTGTGCGGACCGTATTCGGGATTGGTGCTCGTATAGGTGACGTTGCCGAACCCGTCTTCGGAAATCGTTGCGGCGGACCTGGAAATCTTTCCATACAACGTCACCGTGTTGTCGGACACCTTGGTCACGGTCATGTCGTAATGGCACGTATCGAGCGACGTCATCCTGCAGGTGGTCCACGCTGCGACGACGCTGTCGGCGAACTTCATGGTGTAGTACACCTTGAGCATGTCGCCCGACATGGTGATTGTCATCCCATAGCTCCGTATGAGAGAGTCCTTCGAGGCGATGATGGAATCGGCGGCTTGGGCCGCCCCGAGCGTCACGTTCGGGCCGAATGAGCCGACCGCCCCTACCAGGCCCCATGTCCCGGTGATGGAGCCGGCGTCGTGGCTCCCGAGAAAAACATACCACACTTTCACCCCCGTAAACGCCCAGATAAAAAATTGCGTCGGGAAGAAAGAAAGAGTCCATGCGTCGTTCTGGACGAGAAGGCTGTCGTTTCTCAATCTGTACATGTATTTTGCCGAGTCGTATGCTCCCGCGGCGGGCGCGCCGGAATCTATTCCCGCGCACGACGCCGCGCGCGGGGTCAGCGTTCTCATGGTGTCAATCGAATCGGCCGACGTTCCCGTCGAAACGGTATAGCCGGACGTGGTGGTAAGGACTTTCCCGGACGTAGAGTCGGCGGATGGTTCCGACGGTTTGTTGTCCCCGCAGAAACACGTGAAGGCGAGAATCGCGGCGGGGGCAAGGGCGACATGACGGTTGAATTTCATGAGGTACCTCCTTTAACCGGTTCTTGCCCCAATAAAATACAAGTCGCAACCGCGTATGGTATTAACAAAAAAGAGGTGGACGGGACATTCCGGACCCAAGAGCCGGCTGCCGCCCTCCTCGTTGTTTCCCTTCCTCAAAAGTCCGCATTTTTAGACTTTTAGTATAACATATACCTATTTCCCTCCTCATCCAGCTTTACACAGTCAATAATGTATATTCTTAAGATTGCATGCTTTCAATCATTTTATACCCGAAATTTCAAAAAATAGACACAAAGTCCAGGGAAAGGTAACTCCATGAAAGATATAAACATAGGACTGGTCGGCGCGGGAACCATCGGCGGCGGCGTGGTAAAGCTTCTCGATCAAAAGGCGTCCTATTTGCAAGCAAGCCTCGGCACCCCAATCCGGCTTGCGCGTATCGCTGACAAGGCCGCTAACCGTTTCTCCGAGCTTCCGGTCGGCGGCGCGGCGTGTTCCGAAAACGCATACGACATCATCAACGATCCCACCATAAATATCGTGATTGAACTCGTGGGCGGGACGACGTTCGCCAAGGAAATCATCATCGCCGCGCTTTCCAAGGGAAAGCACGTTATAACCGCGAACAAGGCGCTCATCGCCGAATACGGCCCCGAGCTTTTCCAGGTAGCGGAAAAAAACAAGGCGTCCATCCATTTCGAAGCTTCCGTGGGCGGCGGCATGCCGGTGATCAAGACCATACGGGAGTCTCTGGTCGGCAACGACATCACCTCGGTAAAGACCATCATCAACGGTACCTGCAATTACATCCTCACCCAGATGTCGCAAAAGGGGCTGCTGTTCGACACGGCGCTTAAAAAGGCCCAGAAAAGCGGATACGCGGAGGCCGATCCGTCGCTCGACATAGGCGGAATCGACAGCGGGCACAAGGTGGCGATCATGGCATCGCTCATCTACGGCGGATATGTTCCGTTCGATAAGATTTACATTGAAGGAATTTCCGGGATTTCCAAGGACGACATAGAGTTCGCGCGACAGCTGCAGTGTACCATACGCCTGCTCGGCATAATCCGCAAGGTACCGGGCGAGGACTGCGTCGACGTACGCGTGCATCCGGCCATGCTCCACAAAAACCACATCCTGGCCTCGGTGAGGGACGTTTTCAACGCGGTGCTGCTCGATGGAAGCGCCGTGGGGCCCACGCTATTGTACGGCCGGGGCGCCGGGGAAATGCCCACGGCATCGGCGGTGGTGAGCGATATCATGGATATCGCGCGGAACATCGTGGCCGGCGCGCCGCGGCGCATCACCATGAACTACTACCGGTTCGACAACGAACTCAAGATTAAGCCCATCGCGGATATCGTTTCGCGGTATTATCTGTGCTTTTGGGTGTCCGACAGGCCCAAGGTGCTCGCGTCCATCGCCGCGGTGTTGGGAAATTATTCAATCTCCATTTCCTCCGTGCTCCAGAAAGAAGCCAACGAGGAAAGCTGCGTGCCCGTGATCATGCTCACGCACAAGGCGATGGAGAAGAACGTGCGCGACGCGCTCAAGGAGATCGAAACCATGGAGTTCGTCAAGAAGCCCACGCACGTGATACGGATAACCGGTCAAACGTACTGAACGGCGTCTCGTTCGCCGTTCCGATTTCAACGCAATCACCGCGAAGGCGCCGCGATTGCGAGGAAGAACCAATGATGATGACATTCAAAAAACTCGACTTTTTCTTTGCGCCCGTGCGATGATGATTTCTTCTTAAAAGGTTCCACTCATGAAGAAGCCGTTTTTACAGCCGTTCGGTGGGGGCGAGTCCTATCCGATTACCGAAATCCGCTACCGCAGCGAGGACGGCCGCACCCTCGAGGTCGACAACCGTCTCGCGCCGTTCACCGCGACGTCCGCGGCACGCCTGCGCTCGCTGTTCGACAAGCGCCTTATGTCGCGCGACCCGCTGGACAGAAGCGGGGTATGGCGTTACCGCGAGTTTCTTCCCGCGTTCAAGCCGTTTGCCGGCGTGGTGACCATGGAAGAAGGCAATACCACCATTTTCGACATGCCGAAATGCGCGGCATATTGCGGCGTGGACTCCCTTCGCGCAAAGCACCAGGGGCTCAACCCCTCGGGGTCGTTCAAGGACAACGGCATGACCACGGCGGTCACCATGGCGAAGAAGCTCGGCGCCGTAATGGTGGCATGCGCTTCCACCGGCAACACCTCGGCGTCCATGGCCGCCTATGCGGCGCGCGCCGGCATGAAGAGCATCGTATTCATTCCTGACGGGCAAATAGCATACGGAAAGCTGTCGCAGTCGCTCGATTACGGAGCGCTCACCGTCCAGATAGCGGGCGATTTCGACAAGGCTATGGAAATCGTGGAAAACCTGTGCACCCGCGGGAGCATCTACCTTCTCAATTCGATCAACCCGTTCCGCATCGAGGGCCAAAAGACCATCATGATCGAGATGCTGCACCAGCTCGGGTGGAAGGCGCCGGACTGGGTAATCGTTCCGGGAGGAAACCTGGGTAATTCCGGGTCTTTCGGCAAGGCGTTCGACGAAATGGCGCGCGCTAAATTCATCAAAAAAGCTCCGAAAATCGCCGTGATCCAGGCGCAAGGCGCCAACCCGCTGTACAACAGCTTCGCGTCCGGCGACAGGACGTTGCGTCCGGTTCACGCCGACACCAGGGCCACCGCGATAAAAATCGGCAATCCCGTGAGCTTCGATAAGGCACTGTTCGCCGTGGACTCCACCGGCGGCGTGGTGGAGCAAGTTGACGAAGCGGAAATCGCGGCGGCGAAGTCGATGATAGGCAGGGACGGCGTGGGCTCGGAGCCCGCCTCGGCCACCACCGTCGCGGGATGCAGGAAGCTCGTCGGAAAAGGAATCATCAAGGAATCGGACGCCGTCGTGTGCATCCTTACCGGCCATCTTCTCAAGGATCCCGACTACACCGTGGAGTTCCACCGCGACGAGCTTTTTCTCGACGCGCGTCGCAGAACAACGGTATCCGGCACGAAGCGGATTTCCACGGGCGGCCTGAGCAACAGGCCGGTGAAGTTGCCGGCCGACGAGAAGGAGATAATGAAGCACATTGCTTCGTGGGCCAAGAAATAGAATCGAAGAAATATCCGAAGGGGGAAGTGTCCCCCTGGGGTGCGGCTTCCGGCGCCCCTTTCCAAATGGTAACAACAGCATGCGGGGCGCCGGCGATCCGCACCCACACCCCCTCGTGGGTAGCCCCCATGATAGTGCAGTGGCAAGCCGGAACCTCTGCTGCGGGGGCACCAAGGAGCGATGGATAGCCGACCCGGCGCAACGCGCCGAGAAACCCCCAAAATTTTATAGCTATTAAGGAACGATTATCATGAAATATGCAATCCTAGTCGGCGACGGAATGGCCGACTTTCCCCTCCAGGAACTTGACAACCGGACCCCGCTCGAATACGCCAAAACGCCGAACATGGACGCGGTAGCCGCGGCCGGACGCGTGGGGCTCGTCAAGACCGTCCCCGACGGCGTGGCGCCGGGCAGCGACGTGGCCAACATGTCGCTTATGGGATACGATCCGGTCAAATACTACTCCGGCCGCGCCCCCATTGAGGCGGCAAGCATGGGCATACGCCTCGGGAAATCCGACGTTGCGTTCCGCTGCAACCTTGTGACGCTCAAATGCGGCATTATGGAAGACTATTCGGCGGGACACATCGAGACCGCCGACGCCCACGAAATAATCGCCGTTTTGCAAAAAGAACTCGGCACGCAGGGCGTGGCATTTTACCCGGGCGTGAGCTATCGCCATATATTGGTGATTTCCGATTTTCCCGAAGGCAAGCTCTCCTGCACCCCTCCGCACGACATTTCCGATAGAGCGTATGCCGACCACCTTCCCTCTGGCGCCGGCCAGGACATCGCGCGCCGCCTCATGGAGGCGGCCAGACCCGTGCTCGCTTCCTGTCCCGTCAACAAACGCCGCGAGTCCCTGGGGAAGAAACCGGCGACGGACATCTGGCTGTGGGGCCAGGGCAAGGGCCTCGCCCTCCCCACCATGAAGGAACGGTTTTCCATCTCCGGTTCCGTAATCTCCGCGGTCGACCTTGTACGCGGCATCGGCGTTCTTGCGGGCCTCAACGTGCGCATCGTTCCGGGCGCCACCGGCTACCTCGGAACCAACTACGCGGGAAAGGTCGCGGCCGCGCGCGAGGCCCTTGCTAAAGAGGATTTCGTGTTCGTCCACATCGAGGCGCCGGACGAGACTTCCCACGAAGGCTCCCTCGAAAAAAAAATCCAGGCGATAGAGGAATTCGACAAGAACATCGTGGGCGAGGTGTTCGGCTTGAGGGATGAGTTCCCTGATTTGCGCGTGATGGTGCTTCCCGACCACGCAACGCCCGTCCCGCTCAAGACCCACCACGCGGCGCCGGTGCCGTTCGCCGTATGCGGCCCGGGCGTGGACGGGGATGGAAGCGTTTCCTATTGCGAAAAATCCGCCGCGGGAAAGAAAATGTATACGGGCGTGACGCTGTTTGAGACGTTTATAAGAGGTAATTTCAACAAATAAATATCGGGGGAGAAGTATCTCCCCCGGCCACGGCCTCCTCGCCGCTACGCGGCTGCGGCGTCCGTGGCACTCCCCTCTCCCGGGTGGCCGCCGTGAGGGGACCGATGCAAGACACTGCTTCGGCTGGGCGGCACCCACGAGCGGCAGTTGGAGGAAATAATTTAAGGACGAAGGTTAGAGAGTCCAAAGGTCGTATTCGTATTTTATTTTCCGCGAATGCCGGGTGGCCCGGAAATAGTACTTGACAGAATAGCTTTCTTTTGCGGCGCGTTAGGTGGACCGGAGGGTGAGCCGGAGGGAATTGTCACTTCGTTCCCCAAGGTACGGTAATAGCGCTTCGCGCTCCACTATTATGTCTTTTGCCTTGTGCCGGCCGCGCCACTCGGGACGGTCCGGCAACGAGGCGAGCAGCCGAGCCCGGAGGGAGACCGACCCTTCCGTAAAGACGCCGCAGTGTGGCGGCTTTACAGAAGGGTAACGACCAAGCGATTTATTTCTCGATTTAATTCTCATGTTTGCAAGATTCATAGAAAAAGCCCTCACCTTCCTCTTCGACGTCATCGCCTTCAACGTGGCGTTCGCGACCGCGTTCTGGATACGGTATAAAAGCAATCTGTTTCCGGAAAGTTACAATCCCGAAGCCGATTTTTCGTCCTATGTAACGCTGTCCATAATCGTGGCGGCGAGCTGGGTGGCGCTATTCTTCTTCACGGGCCTCTACCGCGACTGGTACAAGGAATCGAGGCTCGACGAATTTTTCGTGGTGGTGCGGACCATCGCCATCGGCATTTTTTTTCTGTTTCTGGTGACCAGCGCCTCGCAGGTGATCGACTTCGCGACCACTGGCGACATCGGCGCGATACTCACCCGGACGAAATTCGCGGTGCTTCTCACCTATGCCGCGTGCCTCGTGTTCTTCGCCACGACCGATCGCTTCCTCATGCACAGCCTGCTGTCTTTTTTGTTCAGCCGCGGCATCGGCGTCAGCAAGGTTCTCATCATCGGCGCGCAGGAGCAGGGCGCGCGCCTGCTCGACGAGATAAAGCATTACCCGCAACTCGGCTACGACGTGCGCGGTTTCGTGGACGACAACGGCCGGTTCACGGGTACGCAGTGCGGCGGCCTGCCCGTGCTCGGCACCTATTCGGACATCCCCGTGCTCGTCAAAAAGGAGCGCGTCACCGGGCTCATCATCTCGCACGTGTCGGGCTCGGCGAACGAAATCCTCAAGATCGTCAACTACTGCGGGGATTTGCGGCTCACCATCTACATGGTGCCGTCGCTCATGGACGTCATTTCGGGCCATCTCAAGACGCATCAGGTCTTCGGCGTTCCGCTCATGATCCTTCTCCAGGATCACATGCCGGCCTGGGAGGCGCAGGTCAAGCGCATCATCGACATCGCGGTATCGCTGGCCGTGCTCGCGCTGGGATCGCCCGTGTGGCTGGCCGTCGCCGCGCTCATCAAGCTCACCTCGCCCGGCCCGGCCGTCTACAATCAGGAACGTGTGGGGCAGAACGGAAAACCATTCATCATGCACAAATTCCGCTCCATGTACCGGGACGCCGAAAAACGCACCGGTCCCACTTGGGCAACGGAGAAGGACCCCCGTATCACGCCCGTGGGCAGGTTCCTGCGCAAGACCAGGCTCGACGAAATACCCCAGTTCATCAACGTGCTCACCGGCGAGATGAGCCTGGTGGGCCCCCGGCCCGAGCGGGCGTTCTTCATCGAGCAGCTCAAGCAGGAGATTCCCTGGTACGTGCGCCGCATCAAGATGAAGCCCGGCATCACGGGCTGGGCGCAGGTGAAGCACAAGTACGATGCGTCAATCGAGGACGTGAAGCAGAAAGTGATGTACGACCTTTATTATTTTGAGAACATGTCCCTCATGCTCGATCTCAAGATCATGCTGCACACCATTCTGGTGGTGTTTACGGGCAAGGGGGCGCATTGAAAGGTTGACGCGTTAATGCGTTGACGTGTTGACGCGTTGGTAGGGTTTTGTATTCTTTGAACGAGTTTACCCGTTTACACTTCAACGCATTAACTATAACCGGTTAAAGGAACAAACTCCATGAGCAACCTGTACCGCTTCGGCGTTTCGCTCGAAAAAAACCTCATCGACGACTTCGACAGGCACATCTCGGGAAGGAACTACAAGAACCGCTCCGAGGCAATCCGCGACCTCATCCGCGAGGACCTCGTCAAGAAGCAGTGGCTGTGCGGCAACGAGGTGGCCGGCGCGGTGGTGATGAGTTACGACCACCACAGACGCGAACTGGTGAACCACCTCATGGACATCCAGCACGATTTCCAGGAAATCATCATATCGAGCCAGCACGTGCACATCGACCACCACAACTGCCTCGAAATCGTGGCGGTAAAGGGCAAGGCGCGCGACGTGGAGAAGCTCGCCAGCCTGCTCAAGGCGCAGAAAGGCGTCAAGCACGTGGCGCTGTCGATGAGCACCACGGGAGAGGGACTGGAGTAAGGGCCCGTCACGCAGGCCTATCCCGCCGGACCGCGAACGCCGATAACATTCCTCTCGCCTTCCTCGTAAACAAACCGACAAGGTGATCCTATGGAATCAGCCAATGCAAAGATGCACCTCATGCCCGTTCTCTTCATCGGCCACGGCAGCCCCATGAACGCGATTGAGGACAACGAATTCTCGCGCGGCTGGCGCGCCGCGGTCGCGCAAAGCCTGCCCCGGCCCAAGGCCGTCCTGTGCGTTTCCGCGCATTGGGAATCCGACGGCATCTGGGTGACGGCGATGGAAAAGCCGCGCACGATCCACGACTTCGGCGGGTTTCCAAGGGAGCTGTACGAAAAGCAATACCCGGCGCCAGGCAGCCCCACTCTCGCGAAGGAGATTATAAATCTCCTGAAGGACGAGAATGCCGCGCTCGATAAGGAATGGGGACTCGATCATGGAACATGGAGCGTGCTCTCGCGCATGTATCCCGAGGCAGACATTCCCGTCGTTCAACTAAGCCTCGACGTCCGCAGGGCACCGGGGGAACAGTTCGAACTTGCAAAAAAACTTGCCCCCCTGCGCGAGCAGGGCGTGCTTGTGGTGGGAAGCGGCAATATCGTCCACAATCTGGGGCTTGTCGATTTTGGGGGAAACACACCGGAAGATTTCAACAAGCCCTTCGGGTTCGACTGGGCGATTGAGGCGAACGGGCTTTTTAAAAAACTAATCAAGGAAGGCCGCGTCGACGAACTGATCGATTATCGTTCCCTTGGAAAGGCGGCGCGCCTCGCGATCCCTACCAACGAGCATTATCTCCCCATGCTGTATGCGCTGGCGCTCAAGCGCGAGGGCGAGTCGCTCTCGTTTTTCAACGACGTTCCCGTGGCGGGGTCGCTCACCATGACGTCGTTCGTGGTGCGACCGGCCTGAAGTTTAGGAAATTTTCCGTCCTCATTTCTCAATCGCGCCGTTTATCGCGATCTCCGGTTTGTCGGGATGGTTGGTCCAGATTACGAATTGACCGGCCATCCGCTCATTAACGGCGGGGGCGGTGAGTTCGAGCGTGAACACGCGCGCGCCGTCGGGCCGCGTGGAATCCGCCGTCCATTTGAACGGAACAGGGAGCGGAAGGTTCGATTGCCAGAGGGTGGCGTTCGACGAAGAGGTCTGGGCCGAGAGCCCGACGTCGGTGACGCGAAGGTCTTTCTTCGTGCACGCAAATGCGATTCGGTGCGGCTTTCCCCGCCGGAGGGTTATGTTTGTCTCGGAAATTTCGATGACGGGCTTGATGTCGGCGGTGATGGTGAGCTTGAGCGCGCCGTTGTTCGCCGCGTCGGAAACCACCGTGATGAACTTCGACATAGGGCCCGCGTGGAAGCCGGTGATGTCGACCGTCGAATGAATGGCGCCCGCCGTTCCCGGCGGCACCAGGGTATCGAACTTCACCACCGTGCATCCGCAGCCCGGCCTCACGTTTTCGATCCGGAGCGGCGCGTCGCCCGTGTTCCTTATCGCAAAATCCGCGCGGACACGGTCGGTTTTTCCTTCCTCAACGGTTCCGCAATCAACGACCGTTTTGTCGGGCTCGATTTTTGGGGCGGCAAGAACGTGCGCGGCGGACACTATGGCGGCAATCGGAACGGCGAAAAGAAAGCGGCGCATGGCGGGAATCCCTCCGTACCGGAAAAATACTGCCCGCTCTATCCTCCG
>JGI20214J51650_10002009_pt1 | contig 12907 bp, 13 predicted proteins | sample WetSurMetagenome_FD_51650 | JGI IMG/M metagenome (IMG submission 51650) | reverse complement strand
AGGACAGCGGTCGCCCGCTCTCGGATCAACGGATTGTGGAAGTGCTCCGACGCGAGCATGCCATCGAAATCGCCCGGCGCACGGTGGCCAAGTATCGCAGCCAGCTGCGGATTCCATCCTCGAGCCGGCGGAAGCGGTACTGAGCGGGCAGGCGTCGAGAGGCCAGCCGCATTGTGAGGCCTGTGCAGTCTCCGGAAGGAGTCCGACCATGCACCTGTCAGTGAAGGGGCGAAACCTGGAGGTGACGGACGCCCTCCGCACCTACGCGGAGGAGAAGGTCCAGCGGATGGGCAAGTACCTGGAGGGGATCGTGTCCGGGAGTGTCGTGTTGTCGGTGGAGAAGCATCGGCAGATCGCCGAGGTGACGCTGCGGGTGCGGGACCTCACCGTCCGGGCGGAGGAGAGCACCGACGATCTCTACTCGTCCATCGATCTGGTGGCGGAGAAGCTGGAGCGGCAGATCCTGCGCCACAAAGAGCGAATCGTCGCCCACATGGATCGGTCCGGCCGCCGCGAGGAACGACAGGCCGTCCGGCCGACGGCGCCGCTCGAGGAGCCGCGCGTGGTCAAGACCAAGCGCTTTGCCGTCAAACCGGCCGAGGTGGAGGAGGCCATTCTNCAGATGGACTTGCTCGGCCACAATTTTTACGTGTTCCGGAACGCGCTGACGGACGAGGTGAACGTCGTGTACCGGCGGCGCGATGGGCACTACGGGCTGATCGAGCCCGAGGAGTAGCCATGGAGCCTGTGGAGGCTCCGGCCGAAGCCAGCCTGCACGGGGTGCTGGTGGACGTCAGTGGAATCGGGGTCCTGCTCTTGGGAGCAAGCGGGACCGGGAAGAGCGAGTGTGCGCTGGATCTGGTGACTCGCGGCCACCGCCTGGTTGCCGACGACGTGGTGGAGATCTGGCGGGAGGGGACCCTGGGGATCATCGGGCGTGGCCCCGCCCGCATCAAGCACCACATGGAGATCCGAGGTTTGGGGATCATCAACGTCCGGGACCTGTTCGGCGTCGCGGCCGTTCGCGACCGGAAACGGATCGAGTTGGTGATTCAGTTGGAGGCTTGGCGGCCCGACGAGGAGTATGAGCGGCTCGGCCTGGTGGACCGGATGCACGTCCTGCTCGGCGTCGAGATTCCGATGCTCCGAATCCCGCTGTCGATCGGCCGGAACGCGGCTATATTGGTGGAGGTGGCGGCGCGCAATCACGTGTTGAAACGCATGGGGGTCCATGCGGCACGGGCCTTCACAGCAACTCTGGGGACCGGTCCGGGCACGACGGACTCTCCGGGCGGCCCCTGCGGAGCCGACGACCCGGCGTGAGCCGCGAGAGGGGAGGGTTCGCCGCCCGGTTTCGGCGGCGACGCGACGATGAGCGGACTCGACGTCATCGTGGTGACGGGAATGTCGGGGGCGGGAAAGAGCGCCGCCAGTCGCTGCCTGGAGGATCTTGGATTCTTCTGCATCGACAACNTGCCGGCGGCACTTATTCCGAAGGTTGCCGATCTGTGCGCCCAGTCCGAGAAGCGCATCGAGCGTGTGGCCCTCGTGATCGACGCCCGGGAAGGCCGGTTCCTGGACGCGCTGTTCGAGATTCTGGTGGATCTGCGGCGGGAGGGGAACCAGGTGCGCATGGTGTTCCTGGACGCCAGCGATGAGGTGCTGGTGCGCCGTTTCAGCGAGAGCCGGCGTCCGCACCCGATGGCCCCCGGCGGCTCGGCGCCGGAAGGGATCCGGGCGGAGCGGGCTCGCCTCGCCTCGCTTAAGGCCAAGGCGGACCTGGTGATCGACACCTCCGGTTTCACCGTTCATGAGTTCCGCAAGCTGCTCGCCACGTCGTTTCTCGACCTCCCGGCGCCCCCGCGGACGGTCTTGGCGTTGGTGTCCTTCGGGTACCGGCATGGCCTGCCGGTCGATGCGGATCTGGTGTTCGACACCCGTTGCCTCCCCAATCCGCATTTTGTGGAGGCGCTGCGTCCGCTGACCGGGCTGGCGGATGGCGTGAAGGAGTACGTGCTGGGGTCCGCTCAGGCCCGAGGGTTTCTGGATCAGGTCCAGACGTTTCTCACCTTTGCCCTACCCCTGTACCTGCACGAAGGGAAGGCATATTTGACGATCGCGATCGGATGCACCGGGGGACGCCATCGGTCCGTTGCGCTCGCGGAAGATCTGGCGCGGCGTATGCGCGACATGGCGTACGAGGTGTCGGTACGGCATCGCGACGTGGAGCGTGAATAAGCCATGATCGGGATCGTAGTGGTCACCCACGGGGACCTCGGGACGGAGCTCCTCCGCACGGCGCAGGAGATCGTGGGGAAGTTTCCCAGCGTGGAAGCGGTATCCGTCCAGGCGTCGGAGCAGATCGACAAGGCCCGCAAGAAGATCGAGGCCTCGTTGCAGCGAGTCAGCGACGGCAGCGGCGTGCTCATCCTCACCGATCTGTTTGGCGGGACGCCTTCCAACCTGGTGCTTTCCTATCTGGANGCGGGCCGTCTCGAGGTCGTGACCGGGGTCAATCTGCCGATGCTGATGAAGCTGCCTTCCCTCCGGGAGGAGCGGGACCTGCGCACGCTGGCGGATAGTCTGGCCAAGTACGGCCAGCGCAACATCCTCGTGGCCAGCGAATTCCTCGCCAAGCAGGGGAAACCCGTGACCCCCACCCGCTGACACTCGCTCCGACACGCGCCAGGGCTTGGGTTGCCGCAGGAGCAGGCGCGCGTCGCTCGGGNCGCCGTAGCAGAGAACGTCCGCCCCAGCTCGTCGGCGCCGCCCCCGAGGTGCGGGCATCGGCAAGACCGCGTCCGGCTAGGCTATGGTTGGCCTGCGGGAGAGCGCAGGGCGTGCAGCGGGGTGACACGCCGGAGGGGTGGAAGGCGACGACGTGGAAGACAGTGCCGTGACCCGCGACGTGGTGATCCGGAACCGCCTGGGCCTGCACGCGCGGGCCTCCGCGCAGTTCGTCAAAACGGCCGGCCGATTCCAGGCGGAGATCACGGTGGAAGTGGGTGCGCGGCGGGTGAATGGAAAGAGCATCATGGGCCTACTCCTGCTCGCAGCAGCGCAGGGGACGATGTTGAGGCTCCGGGCCACCGGGGCGGACGGATCGGCGGCGCTCGAGGCGCTGGTCGTCCTTGTGGACGGTCTGTTCGGGGAGCCGGAATAGTGGCGGGTGAGGGCGGCATGGGTAGCGCCGGTTCCGGCGCGACACCTGGCGCACCCGTCTGGCGCGTCCTCTCTCACCAGGCGAGCGACGGCCCGCGGAACATGGCCGTGGACGAGGCCATCGCCCGGAGTGTCGGGGCCGGGCACGCCGCACCCACCATCCGTTTTTACGCCTGGCGCCCGCCGACGGTGTCGTTGGGTTGCCTGCAGCGTGCCGACGGCGCCATCGCCGCCGCGGCGTGTCGTCGGTTCGGTGTGGCCGTTGTCCGGCGCCCCACGGGAGGGCGCGCCGTCCTGCACGATCGGGAATTGACGTACAGTCTCTGCCTTCCGCTGGACGGCCTCTGGGGTCGTTTGACGGTCGCCGAGAGCTTCCGGCTGGCGAGTCAGGGGCTTCTCGTCGGGCTCCGGCGTTTGGGCGTGCCGGCAGTGCTGGCGGATGGCATGGGTGACTCACGGACGTCGGGAGGAACCGAAGCCTGTTTTCAGCTGCACCGCCTGCCGGCCATTTTGGCGGGAGGGCGCAAGCTCCTGGGGTCGGCACAGCGACGGTGGAAAACGGTACTCCTGCAGCACGGCTCGCTCCTGGTCGACGTGGACCTGGAACTGCACCAGGCGGTCTTCCCCACTTGGGCGCGGGGGGGATCGGAGAACGGCGTGACGGGACTAAAGGCGATCCTCTCGGATGTTCCTTCTCGCGCCGCGTTGGAGTCGGCGCTGCTGGGCGGATGGCAAGAGGTCCTGGGCGTGGCGTGGCAGCCGGCCGAGTTGACGGTCGGGGAACGGGAGGAATCCGAGCGGCTCGCCGGGAGGCGGTACGGTGACCCAGCCTGGACCTGGCGCCGGTGACGCCCGCGCGCCTCTCGGGCTGAGATTTCACAGGGTTCGAGCGGTTCGTGCCGATCCGTGGGCCTGCGCCCGGTCGGCCAAACCGCTTGACACTCTGGTGGGGCTTTGGTAGCCTCAACAACCGATTCTCGCACACAAACGGGATTCTCTACCTATGGCCTTCGATAAGCGGAAATCTCTGCAAAACGCGCTCGCGTATACCCAGCAAGGAAAGTGGGACCGCGCCATCGCAGAGTACCAGTCTATCCTGAAAGCCGAGCCGCGCGATCTGACCGTCTGCAACAATCTTGGGGACCTGTACGCCCGGGCCGGCAAGATCGCAGACGCGATCGATCAATACCTGAAACTGGGAGAGCTCTACCGTTCCGACGGGCTCTCGGTCAAGGCCATTGCCGTTTACAAGAAGATCGCCAAGCTCGATCCCACGCACACCCAGGCCTATCTGGCCTGCGCCGATCTGTATTGGGAACAGGGGCTGGTCGGCGAGGCCAAGATTCAGATGACGACGGTGGTCGACCACTATGCCAGGTCGGGGGATACGCCCAAACTGATCGAGGCCTATCGACGTCTGACACAGTTCGACCCGACCAACGCGGCGCTCATTGTCAAACTCGCCGATCTCNTGGTGAAGGAAAACCTGCGCGAGGCCGCGGCGACGGAATACGAGCGCGCGGCGCAGGCCGCCCACGCGGCCGGCCACGCGGCGGATGCGAAGCGGTTGGCGCAGAAGGCGCGCGACCTCTTGCCCGACGCGCCACAGNTGACGCTCGAACACGCCGAGGCTCTGATCGATGCGGGGAAGCATCCGGAATCGCTTGACATCCTGACCGCGATCACCGCGTCGGACGCGGGCAACGCCAAGGCCTGGCGTTTGTTGGGGGAGGTGCGAGCGCTGCAGGGGAACCCCGCCGAGGCCATCGAGGCGCTCGGGCGGGCAGTATCGCTGGGAATCCCCGAACCCGAGGTGGCCCGTACGTTGGGCGTCGCGCTTCTGCAGACGGGTCGCGTCACCGACGCGGTCGCGGTGTGCCAGCAGGCGACCAGCGAGTGGCTGGCCCAGGGCGAGCCGGATGCGGCCGTGGCCTGCTGTCAAGAACTGTTGAACGCGGCTCCGCAGACCACGGCGCTGCACGCTCACTTGGCCGCGACGCTCCAACGCCTCGGGCGTGATGAGGAGGCGCGAGTCGCCCTGCGGGCGCTGGGCGCCGCTCAGGAGGCGGCCAGCGAGACCGAGGCGGCGATCGACACCTACCGTCGTGTGGTGGAACTGGATCCGGCCGATGGCGTCGCGCGGGCGCGGTTGGAGGTATTGGAGCCCAGCGCCCCGCCTGTCGCGGAGCCCGGCCCGTCGAGACCCTCCGAGGTCCCGGAGCCGACGGCGCCCGACGAGACGCCGGTGGTCGAGCTGTCGGAGGACGCCCCTGATCTCACACTGGCATCGCTGGAGGAGCTGGGTCTCACCGTGGGGTCGGAAGAGGCAGACACTGCGTCCCCGGAAATGGTGGTCGAGTTGAGCGACGAGACCACGGAGGACTCCGTCTCGGCGCTGAGCGACCTCGACCTTTCCTTCGGGAGAGAGGACATGGCCCTCCTCATGGAGGAGCCGGACCAGACGGCGATGACGGATGCCGTCCCCCTTGTGGCAGACGAGCGTGCGCCGACCCTTGGGAGCCTGGAGGACAGAACTCCGACGGCGGATTGGCTGACGCAAGGATTCCCGTCCCTCGAAGCAGGGGAGGTCGATCTTGCGGGTGTCCCCACCCAATCCGATACGCCTGTCGCGGAGATTCCCCCAGAACCGCCCGACCTCTCTGCGGGCGTCGGCGAACTGGAAGCCCAGGACCTGCCCACGTTCGGGGAGGACGAACCCCGGACCGCGCCGCGCGCCGAGTCGTGGCCGGCGGTGGACGTCCCGACCGACGAGGCGGCGGCGGTTGAACTCCCGCCCGTGATCGAGGCGCCACCCGACGGGCCCCCGGCAGTCGAGGCACCGCCGATCATCGAGATCCCGGTCGAGGAATTCCCGGTTGTAGAGATTCCGGACACGGTTGGCCCATCCTCGGACTCTCTCCTCGACTTGGAGCCGGTGGTCGGAGCGCTGGCTCCGGTGGAGGAGGATGCGGAGTCCTCGAGCCAGGTCGCCGAGCAGTTGGCGGAAGCGGACGTCTACCAGAAGTATGGCCTGGAGGAAAAGGCGCGGGAGCGGCTGCTGGAGGTGGTCCGCCTGGCGCCAGATAATCTGACTGCGCGACGCCGACTCAAAGCGATCTACCAAGACCGACGGCAACGCGAGGAGGCTTGCGGCGAGATCTTGACGATCGCGCGGATCTTGCGGAAACGCGGCCAGGAGGAGGCAGCGCTGGCGGAGGCTCGGGACGGGCTTTCGTTGATACCCGGTCAGGCGGACCTCCAGCAGTTCCTGGCGGACCGCAACGAGGGAGAGGCGCCGCCCTCCCCGGGATCCCTGGTGGGGACGGAGGCGGCATCGGGTACCGAGGAGACGGAGGACCTCCCGCTGTCGGAGGCGTTGCCGCGGCTCTGGGATGTCGAGGCGTCTGCCGACGCCCTGAGTGCGAGTGTGGAGGTGCCGTCCCCGCCGTCCGTGCCTCCTCTCTTCGACACGGATGCCACGGCCTCGGTGGGCGCCGTTCCTGGCGTCGACCTCGATCGCCTCCTCGGACCCGTCGAGGGCGACGACCTGCCGTCGGAGCTTCGGGCGCTCTTGGACGATGTCGAACCGGATCCCATCGCGGTCCTCGACGACATCCGGAATGACGACGGTCAGGGGATGGCAGACGACATGGCCGAGGCAGAGTTCTACGTGTCGCAAGGCATGGTGGACGAGGCCCAGGCGGTTTATCGGCGCATGCAGGCGCGCAGTCCGGACCATCCGGATGTCGGTGCCTTGGCGGAGCAAATCGCGCGCGTCGCAGAGGCATCAGCCTCGCCATCGGTCCCTCCTGGGTCAGCCGTGGAGTCGGAGCCCGCGTCGGCGGCCACGGATGCCGAGGGGTCGGCGGCGACCGAGCCGACCCTCGCCNTGGAGTTCGACCCGGCATTCTCGCAGGTCACGCCCGCCTTCACCGTGATGGACGTCCCGTCCGAGGAAGCCCCGGCCGGATTCGTGAACCTGGGCGCCGAACTGAACGAGGAAATGGGGGCTGACGAGCCGGAAGGCTCCCTTCCCGGCGACGGCCCGCTGGTGGACGGCCTGCTCACGGAGTACCAGGAGACGGCCCGCGGCCCGCTCGAGGAGAAGGATTACGAGACGCACTACAATCTCGGCATCGCCTACAAGGAGATGGAACTGTACGACGAGGCCATCCAGGAGTTCCGGCTGACCGCCCAGGAGCCGAAGCGGGCGCTGGAGTCCGCCGACCTCGTGGGGCTGTGTTTCTTGGCAAAAGGGCAACCGGAGCAGGCAATCCGAGACCTGGAGGCGGGTTTGGCGATCGAAGGGCACGCGCCGGAGGCGTACCACAGTCTGCGCTACGACCTCGGGACGGCCCTGGAGGCGGTTGGGGACCTGCCGCGGGCACTGGAACATTTCGTGCGCCTGCAGTCGGAAAGCGTGGGCTTCCGCGACGTGCAGGCGCGGGTACAGGCACTTCGAGGCCGCCTCCCGCAGACGCAGGCCTCGGCGGCGCAGCGACAGACGGCGCGGAAGAAGAAGATCTCCTTCATCTAGGGCCTCTCACCCGGGTCAGACAGCGATGAGTTACGAACAGTTCTACCAGCTTCGGGAGCAGCCCTTCTCCAACACGCCGGACGCCCGCTTTTTCTTCGAGGTCGACCAGCACGCCGAAGTGCTGGCCCGGCTCATGTACGCCGTCGACACCATGAAGGGGTTGGCGGTCGTCGTGGGGGACGTCGGCACCGGGAAGACGACCCTGGCACGCCGCATGCTGGACCGGCTGGATGATGAGCAGTACGAGTCGGCGCTGCTGGTCATCATTCATTCGGCCATCTCCGCGGAGTGGCTGCTCCGGCGGATCGCGGCCCAGATCGGTATCGGGCAAGCGGCGGAGGAAAAGGTCGCCCTCCTGACCCAGATCTACCAGCGGCTGATGGAGTTGCACGAAGCGGGTCGGAAGGCGGTGGTGCTCATCGATGAGGCGAACATGCTCCAGCAGCGGGAGTTGATGGAGGAGTTGCGGGGTTTCCTCAATCTGGAGGTTCCCGGCAGCAAGCTCATCACCTTCATCCTCTTCGGGTTGCCGAGCCTCGACGCGATCCTGGCGCTGGATGCACCGTTGACGCAGCGGGTGGCCGTCAAGTGCCGGCTCAGCTCGCTGAATCCGGAAATGAGCAAAGCCTACATTCTGCACCGGCTGAAAGTGGCGGGGGCGACGCGGGAGATCTTTCCGGAGGGCGTGCTCGATCAGGTCGCCGCGGACTCCCGGGGGATTCCGCGCTTGATCAACACGATCTGCGACAACGTCCTGCTGGAGGGATTTCTGCGGAAGCGGGACAAGCTGGATGTGGGCTTGGTCACGGACGTGGTCCGGGACTTGGGATTGACCGAATAAACGGGCCGCGAGGGTGGCGTGAATCTTCCGAACGCGCTGAGCCTGATCCGGATCTTTCTGATTCCGGTCCTGGTGGTGTTTCTGATTGCCGTTCCGCGGCCACACAACCTCACGGCTGCGGCGGTGTTTCTGGCGGCGGTTCTGACGGACTGGCTGGATGGACGGATCGCCCGCAGCACGCGCCAGGTCACGGCGCTGGGCAAGCTGCTCGACCCGGTGGCGGACAAGCTGCTGATCGCGGCCAGCTTGATCTCTCTGGTCCAGGTCGGTCGCGTCCCGGCGTGGATGGTCGTCCTGATCGTGTGCCGCGACCTGGCGGTGACCGGGCTCCGGGCCATCGCCGCCTCCCAGANCTTGATCATCCAGGCCAGCGATTTTGGCAAGGCGACCATGACGACCGAGGTGATCGCCGTGGCGCTGATGATCCTCAACTGGCCTGCCGCCGCAGTGTCCCTCGGTCAAGCGACGCTGGTCATCGCGATCGCGCTGTCCCTGGTGTCGGGCTTCCTCTACTTTCAGAAGTTCTGGCGGTGCATCGACCTCGGCAAGTAACGGACATTCGCCGCGTGGCCGGGGCGAGCGGGGTGGGGTGCGACCGCCCGGACGGAGAAGGCTTTGGCTCGTGACCTGTTCCTGGTGGCGGTTGCCTATCTGCTCGGGTCGGTGCCCTGCGGGATCGTGATTGCCCGATTGCAGGGCAACGTGGATCTCCGGCGGGTTGGGAGCGGGAACATCGGGGCAACGAACGTTCTGCGGGCGGTGGGGAAGGGCGCGGCAGCGCTCACGCTGCTGGGAGACATCGGGAAGGGTGTGCTGGCTGTGGGTGTGGCAAGATGGGTCGGGGCGTCCTCGGAGGTGGTGGCCGCCGTGGCGCTGGCCGCGGTCGTCGGGCATCTCCTCCCCGTGCTGGCGCGGTTTCGGGGCGGCAAGGGGGTCGCCACCACGCTTGGGGTCGTCCTGGCGGCGGTGCCGGTCGTGGGAGGCCTCCTCTTGCTGATCTGGTTGGCCGTGGCGGCGATCTGGCGGTACTCCTCGCTGGCGGCGCTGGCAGCCACGGCAGCACTGCCCCCGCTGGTGTGGTTGCTGGATGGCCGGCCGGCGATGCTGGGAGCAAGCGGAATTCTGCTGGTGCTGATCTTCGTGCGGCACCGGGACAACATCCGGCGGCTGCTGGCGGGCACGGAAGGAAAGATTGGGCAGAAGGCGCGCGGACAGAGTTCCGGGGGACATTAGGGAACGAGCGTGAGGTGTGCGATGGCGCTGATCGTCCAGAAGTATGGCGGGACTTCGGTGGGAGATCCGGAACGCATCAAGAACGTGGCGCGGCGTGCGACCTTGGCGCGGGCCGCAGGCCACGAGGTGGTGGTGGTGGTCTCCGCCATGGCGGGGGAGACGGACCGGTTGATCGGACTGGCCCACCAGATGGCCGACCGCCCGAACGAGCGGGAGTTGGACGTCATCCTGGCGACCGGGGAGCAGGTCAGCATCGGGCTCCTGTCGCTGGCGATCCACGGACTCGGGCACCGCGCGCGGAGCTTCACGGGCGGCCAGGTGCGCATCCAGACCGACGACGTCCACACCAAAGCCCGGATCGTGAGCATCGATGCCGAACGCGTCCGGCAGGCCTTGGCCGAGGGGGAGATCGCCATTGTGGCGGGCTTTCAGGGCGTGAGCGCAGAGGATGAGATCACGACCCTGGGGCGGGGCGGGTCGGACCTGACGGCGGTGGCCATGGCGGCGGCGCTCCAGGCGGATGTGTGCGAGATCTACACGGATGTGGACGGCGTGTACACGACGGACCCCAACATCGTGCCGGAGGCGCGGAAGCTGGACCGCATCTCCTATGACGAGATGCTGGAACTGGCCAGTCTGGGGGCCAAGGTGCTCCAGACGCGTTCGGTCGAGTATGCCAAGAACTACCTGGTGCCGGTGCACGTCCGGTCCAGCTTCAACGACCATCCGGGAACGATGGTCGTCAAGGAGGACGCGATCATGGAGAAAGTGGTGGTCTCGGGCATCGCCTTCAACAAGCAGGAAGCCAAGATCACCATCACCCGGGTGGCGGACCGCCCCGGCATCTCGGCGAACCTGTTTGGGCGCGTGGCCGAGGCCAATATCGTGGTGGACATGATCGTCCAGAACATCAGCCAGGACGGCCTCACGGACATCTCGTTCACCGTACCCAAGACCGATTACACGCGGGCCCTGGAGATCGCGCGCGCGGTCGCCAAAGAGATCGGGGCGGACAAGGTGATCGGCGACGATAAGATCGCCAAGGTCTCCATCGTTGGCGTTGGGATGCGGACGCATTCGGGTGTGGCCGCCCGGATGTTCGAGACGCTGGGCCGGGAACAGATCAACATCGCCATGATCAGCACGTCAGAGATCAAAGTGTCGTGCGTGATCGAGGCCAAGTATACGGAGTTGGCGGTGCGCGTCCTGCACGAGGCGTTCGGTTTGGCGGCGGAGGCGGTTTCCATGGAGCGGGGGTGACCCAAGGGGCGGCGGGGACGACGCGACCGGAACCCTGGGCGCAGGCGCACGGGGTCGCTGCCGCCTGCGTGGGGTTGCTCCTGTTGGCCGGCACGGCCCTGCCGGCGCTGACCCGCCTGGGCCCGGCGTTTCCTGTGGGTGCGACCGTTCCGCCGGACGGGTCGATCGCGGGTGCCGGTCCAGCGACCGCGGGGCGGTCGCGCGGAGTGGCGCCCGTTTCTGCCGCCGACCGCGGGAAACCGGTGCCGACCCATGCGCTCGATATCAACCGGGCGGATGGGGACGCCCTGCAGACGTTGCCCGGCATCGGACCGGCCCTGGCCAGGCAGATCGTGGCCTACCGAGAGGCGCATGGCCCCTTCCGGCAACCGGCAGATCTTCTTCGGGTGCCGGGGATCGGCGTCAAACGGTACGCCAGCCTCCAGGGACGGATCCGAACGGCGGAGGGTCCATGAGCTTTCAGATCAAGCTGCACATGTTCGAGGGCCCTCTGGACCTCCTCCTGCACCTGATCCGGGAACACCAGATCGACATCCTGGACATCCCCATCGCGACCATTACCGAGGAATACCTCCGGTACATCGCCATCATGCGGGAGCTGGATCTGGACGTGGCCGGCGAGTACCTGCTGATGGCGGCGACGCTGATCCACATCAAATCCAAGATGCTCCTGCCGCCGGAGGAGACGGCGGAGGGCGAGGAGGCGGAGGGCGAGGATCCGCGAGCGGAGCTGGTGAACCGCCTCCTGCAGTACAAGACGTTCAAGGAGGCGGCCCAGACCCTGAACCTCCTGGAGTCGGAGACGGCGCTGCTGCATCGGCGGGGCGCGCCCGCGATGGATCTGGAGGTGGAGGGGCCGCTCCAGGTGTCCATGGTCGAGCTGCTGCGGGCCTTCCGGGACGTGTTGTCGCGGGTGGACCAGACCGCCCCGATGGAGATCACGCCCGAGGAGATCAACGTCGGGCAGCGCATCGTCATGCTCATGGACCGTCTGGCGGCGGAGAGCCCGGTGGAGTTCAGTCGACTTTTCGGGGACGCCACGCGGCGGGTGGAGGTGATTGTCACGTTCCTGGCGCTGCTGGAGCTCCTGCGCCGACGCCTGGCGACGGCACGGCAGAGCGAGGCCATGGGACCCATTGTCATCTATCGGACGGTGGAGCGCGCGGACGAGACCGCGAATCCGGGAGATGCGGCTGCGGACGCGACACGGCCGGCGGCGACCGGCGTGGCCGATGGCGTGCCGGCGTGAGTGCGGGGCGCCTCGATCGCTCCCGGGCAGAGGAGACGCGGGTGAACGTGGAACCGGATCGATTGGCCATTCTGGAGGCCTTGTTGTTTGTCGCAGAGGAACCCCTGCCGCTCTCGAAGCTGCAGGAGATCCTGGCGGACGCCGCATCGGCGGAAACCGACGGCTCGCTCCGCGACCTGGCGGTGCGCCTTGAGAGCGACGGGCGCGGGTTGATGGTGCAGGAGGTGGCGGGGGGATTCCGCCTGACCACCCGGCCCGACGTCCACGCCTGGGTCCAGAAGCTCCAGCAGGTAAAACCCGCGCGTCTGAGCCGGGCCGCGCTGGAAACCTTGGCCATCATCGCGTATCGTCAACCGATCACCCGCGCCGAGATCGAGGCCATCCGCGGCGTGGCGGTCGACGGCGTGCTGCGAACGCTGCTGGAACGGGAGCTCGTCCGAATGATGGGGCGAAAGGCGGAGGCCGGCCGCCCGATGCTCTACGGGACGAGCCAGCAGTTCCTGGAACACTTCGGGCTTCGGGAGCTGGGCGACCTGCCCACGCTGAGAGAGATCAATGAACTCATCGGAATCACGGAAACCGGGGCGGAGATCGACGCGCCCGCCGAATCGACCCCACCCATCGC
>JGI20214J51650_10002006_pt1 | contig 12914 bp, 10 predicted proteins | sample WetSurMetagenome_FD_51650 | JGI IMG/M metagenome (IMG submission 51650) | reverse complement strand
CTGACCGGAGCGTCCAGTGTCAGCGGCGCGATCGCATCGATGAGCGCGTCGATGCGCGCGACGCGGCGCTGCGCCGGCGGCCGCAACGTCGGCAGGGGATCCGCGCCGAGCGCCGGCTCGATGCGTTCGGGCGCTGCTGCTTCGGCGACCTCGACCTCGGCGCGCCGCGGACCGGCGCTGCGCATGCTCCACAAGCCCTGCAGGATCACCGCCAGCAGCACGAGCCCGCCAAGCAGCACGAGGGCGGTGGTCAGCGTCATGCGCGGGCGCGGCTCGTCATGCGGCTTCGGCCAGACCGACCGCCGCTTCCATGTCGACCGCGACGATGCGCGAGACGCCCTGCTCCTGCATAGTCACGCCGATCAGCTGTTCGGCCATCTCCATCGCGATCTTGTTGTGGCTGATGAAGAGGAACTGCGTGCCCTGGCTCATCTCCTTGACGAGCTTGGAGTAGCGCTCCGTGTTGGCGTCGTCGAGTGGCGCGTCGACCTCGTCGAGCAGGCAGAACGGCGCCGGATTTAGCTGGAAGATCGCGAACACGAGTGCAATCGCGGTCAGCGCCTTCTCGCCACCGCTGAGCAGGTGGATCGTGCTGTTCTTCTTGCCCGGCGGCTGCGCCATCACCTGCACGCCGGCGTCAAGAATCTCGTCACCGGTCATCACCAGCTTGGCGTTGCCTCCGCCGAACAGGCTCGGGAACATGCGGCCGAAATGCTCGTTGACCTGGTTGAAGGTGCTGACGAGCAGGTCGCGCGTCTCGAGGTCGATCTTCTGGATCGCGTCCTCGAGCGTGCCGATCGCCTCGGCCAGATCGGCCATCTGCGCGTCNAGGAAGGANTTTCGTTCGCGGGAGGCGGTCAGCTCATCGAGCGCGGCCAGGTTCACCGCGCCGAGCGCGGCGATCTCCTTGTTGATGCGGTCAATCTCGGTCTGCAGGCCCCAGAGCTTGACGCCGCCCTCGTCGATCGCCTTCGCGAGCGCCTCGCGGTCGACGTTGGCCGCGGCGAGCTGCTCGATGTATTGCGCGCCGCCGAGCTGGGCCGCCTGCTGCTCGAGCTGCAGCTTCGTGATCGCCTCGCGCAGCGGCTCGAGGCTGCGCTCAAAGCCGAGGCGCTGCTCGTCGGCACGACGCAGCTGCGCACTCAGGTCCTCGTACAGGCTGCGCGCGTTGGAGAGCAGCGCCTCGCGGTCGAGCTTGAGTGCGAGCGCCTGTTGCAAACCGGACTGCGCTGCGGCGTCGTCGAATGCAGCGAGCTCGATCTCGATCTGTTCGGCGTTGCGCAGGTTCGCCGCGACCTGCTCGGCCGCGGTCTCGATGCTGCGCTGCAGCTCGCCCTGGCGCGCGGCCAGCGTACGCGCGCGGAACTGCGCCTCCTGCACCTGGCGCTCGAGGGCGCGCTGCTGCTCGCGCGCGTCGGCGAGCCGGCGCTCGGCGGCGATCACCTCGTCGTCAAGCGCGGCATGGGCTTCCTGCGCGTTCGCCAGCGCCATGTCCAGTTCCTCGAAGCGCGCCTCGCCGGTGGCGCGGCGCTCTTCCAGCGCCTCGAGCTGGGCGTCGATCTCGGCCAGCTCCCCGGCCAGCTGGTCGCGCCGCTGCGTCGCGGCTTCAGCCTGTTGGGTCAGACGCAGCAGTTCGACATGCAGCGCATGGGCACGGTTCTGCGCGTCGCCGGCCTCGCGGCGTGCACCCTGCAGCCGCGTCGCAGCTTCGGTGTAGGCGGCCTCGAGCCGCACCGACGCGGTCTTCGCGTCGTCAGCGATGAGCGCCTGCGCGCGCTGCTGACGGTCGAGGTTCTCGATCTCCTGCGCGCGTGCCAGCAGCCCGGCCTGCTCGGAGTCAGGCGCGTAGAAGCTGACCGCATGCTGGCTCACGGCGTGACCCGCACGCGTCATGATCACTTCGCCGTGAGTGAGCCGGGTGCGCGCGGCCAGCGCATCGTCGATCGACGCGGCGGTGTAGACGCCCTCGAGCCAGTCGCCGAGCAGCGCCTTCAATCCGGCATCGCCCAGGCGCAGCATCTCGCTCAGCCGCGGCAGCGTGCGGTGGGTGTCGTCGGTCGCTCCCGACGGCAGTGCGTAGAAGGCCAGCTTGGCCGGCGGCGCGTCGGCGGCGAAGGCGCGCACCATGTCGAGTTTGCCCACCGCGAGCGCGTTCAGCCGCTCGCGCAGCGCGGATTCGAGCGCCGTCTCCCATCCGGGCTCGATGTGAACCTGGGTCCACAGCCCGGCCAGGCCCGCCAGGCCCTGGCGCTCGAGCCAGGGCTTGAGCTTGCCTTCGGTCTGCACCTTGTCCTGCAGCGCACGCAAGGCCTCGAGCCGGGCGGCGATGTCGGCGAGCCGGGCCGACTCGTGGTTCACCGCGGCCTGCGCGGCGCGTCGCTGCTCGTCGAGAGCAGGCACCTGGTCCGACAGCTCGTGCAGCCGCGCATCGGCCTCGTCGCGCGCCTCGCCCGCTGCGGCCTCGTCGGCCGTCAGCGCCTCGAGTCGGGCCAGGTCGGGCGCCTGCAGCCCCTGGCGCTCACCCGCCAGCCGCTCGCGCCGGCCCTTGAGCTGGCGCGACTGCTCGTCGACGTGGCGGCTGTCGGCGGCGAGCACCTGGATCTGCTGCTGCACCTGCGCAACCGCGCTGCGCTGCTGGTTGCTCGCCGCCTGCGCCGCGCGCAGCGCGTCTTCGAGCGCCGGCAGTGCGCCTGCCTGGTCCTCGGCCTGAGCGGCCAGCGTCAGCGCGTCGTCCTCGGCTGCGACGATCTGCCCGGCCGTGTCCTCGAGCTCGGCCTGCGCCGCCTGCTGGCGCTCGGCCCAACCGGCGTTCTGCGCGCGCAGCTCGGTCAGCCGCGTCTGGGCGCGCTGGCGTCCCTCGACGACGTAGCGGATTCGCTCCTCGAGCCGGCTGACCTCGAGGGCGGCCTCGGCGAGCGCACCCTGCCTCTCGTGCAGCGCGTCGCTGGCCGCGTAATGCGACTGGCGCAGCGCCTCGAGTTCGGCCTCGACATGGCGCAACTCGGCCAGCCGTGCCTCAAGCGCCGTGGCCGCGTCGGCCGCCGCAGTCTTGACGCGCAGCTCCTCGCCGGCGGCATCGGCGGCCTTCAGGTGCCAGAGCTGGTGCAGCTTGAGCGTGCCCGCGTCCTGCAGCGCGCGGTAACGCGTTGCGACCTCGGCCTGCGCCTCGAGCTTGTCGAGGTTGGCGTTCAGCTCGCGCAGAATGTCGTCGACGCGGGTCAGGTTCTCGCGAGTGTCCTTGAGGCGGTTCTCGGTCTCGCGCCGGCGCTCCTTGTACTTCGAGACGCCGGCGGCCTCCTCGAGGAACATGCGCAGTTCCTCGGGACGGCTCTCGAGGATACGGCTGATGGTGCCCTGGCCGATGATCGCGTAGGCGCGCGGCCCCAGGCCCGTGCCGAGGAACACATCCTGAACGTCGCGCCGGCGCACCGGCTGGTTGTTGATGTAGTAGCTCGAGCTGCCGTCGCGCGTGAGGACGCGCTTGACGGCGATCTCGCTGAACGCGTTCCACTGGCCGCCTGCGCGCGCGTCGGCATTGTCGAAAACGAGCTCGACGCTCGCGCGGCTCGCCGGCTTGCGCTGGCCCGAGCCGTTGAAGATCACGTCCTGCATCGACTCGCCGCGCAGCTCGCTGGCCTTGCTCTCGCCCAGCACCCATCGCACAGCGTCCATGATGTTGCTCTTGCCGCAGCCGTTGGGCCCGACCACGCCGACACGCTGGCCGGGAAGCTGGAACGTGGTCGGTTCGGCGAAGGACTTGAAGCCGGCGAGCTTGATCTGGTTGAGGCGCATCGATGGGGCGCGGCGCCGGGCCGGGCCCGGGACTGCACGCGCAAGTGCTTGATCTGAATGACAAATTGCGCTCGACCCCAGAGCGCAACCCGGCCTGGATGATACCATCGCGACCCCTCGCCAAGCCCCCGATCCATGCCCCGTCCGACCCCCCGCCAGCGTCTCGCGCCCGCCGTGCCGCCGACAGCGCCGAGCAAGGAACTGCAGGTGTTCCCGAACCCGGCGCCCGAGCGCGACTACGTAATCCGATTCGACGTGCCCGAGTTCACCTGCCTGTGCCCGCTGACCGGACAGCCCGACTTCGCACATTTCACGATCGAGATCGTCGCCGACAAGCTCTGCGTCGAGACCAAGAGCCTGAAGTTGTACTTCTGGAGCTTCCGCAACGAAGGCGCGTTCCACGAGAAGGTGACGAACCAGATCCTCTCGGACATCGTCGTGACAATCCGGCCACGCTTCGTGCGCATCCACGCCGACTGGTTCGTGCGCGGCGGCATCCGCACNTACGTCACGGTCGAACAGCGCAAGAAGGGCTGGAAGCCCGAGCCCGCGGTGACCCTGCCCGGTGCCGGCGCAGCGTGAACGCGCTGGCGTCGATCCCGACGCTGACAACGGCACGGTTGCGCCTGCGCGGCTGGCGCGCCGACGACTGGACCCCGTACGCGGCCTTCTGCGCCGACCCCGAGGTGATGCGCCACATCGGCGCGGGCGGCGCCGCCACACCCGAGGAGACCTGGCGTTCCATGGCGGTCATGCTCGGGCACTGGGCGCTGCGCGGCCATGGCATGTGGGCGCTGGAGCGCAAGACCGACGGCGTACTGATCGGACGCGCCGGCTTCATCGATCCGCCGGGCTGGCCCGGCTTCGAGCTCGGCTGGCTGCTCGGCCGCGAGCACTGGGGCCAGGGCTATGCGCATGAGGCCGCGCAGGCGGCGCTGGGTTACTGCACCGACGTACTCGGCCGCCGTGAGGTGATCAGCTTGATCCGGCCGGCCAACACGCGCTCGATCGCGCTCGCGCTGCGGCTCGGCGCGACGCTGCGCGAGGGCATCGACTTCCTCGGCAGCGAGGCGCTCGTCTACACGACCGCACGATGACCGCCGTGCGCCCGGCGTACCAGAAGTTCGCCGTCCACGTGGCGGCGAGCGCGATCGACGGCCAGGGCGTATTCGCCGACGAGCAGGTGCCTGGCCGGCTGAAGATCGGCGAGATCCGCGGCGAGAGCATCGGCGTCGACGAGGCGCGCATCCGCGCGACGCGCAGCGAGCGCATCATGATCGTCGAGCTCTCGGCGAAGAAGGCGATCGACTTCAGCCGCTCGGCCGATCCGATGCGCTACACCAACCACAGCTGCCGACCGAACGCGCAGCTCGTGATCCGCAACGGCCGGGTCGAGTTCTACGCGCTTCGCGCGATTGAGCCGGGCGACGAGATCACGGTCGACTACGGGTCGACCCACCACCAGGGGCGTCTGGCCTGCCGTTGCGGCGCCCCAGGCTGCCGCGGCAGCCTGTAGGGGGTTCGCTGCCGCGGCAGCCTGTAGGGGGTTCGCTGCCGCGGCAGCCTGTAGGGGATTCGCTGCCGCGCCTGCTTGTAGAGGGGACTCGCTGCCGGCGCGCTGCTGCCGCGGCCCGGATAATCGGCCCATGAATCCGCGCCTGGCTGCCCTTCACCCCTACCCGTTCGAGCGCTGGCGCGAGCTGACGCGCGGCATCGTGCCCAACCCGGCAATGCGGCCGATCAGCCTGGGAATCGGCGAGCCGCGCCATGCGACGCCGGCGCTGGTCGAGGAGGCAATCGTTGCCGCGCTGTCGACGCTTTCGGTCTACCCGGCCACCGCTGGCGAGCCGGCGCTGCGCGCAGCGATCGCGGGCTGGCTGCAGCGTCGCTATGGCGTGGTCGTCGACGCCGCGACCCAGGTGTTGCCGGTGAACGGCTCGCGCGAGGCGCTGTTCGCGTTCGCGCAGACCGTGATCGACCCGACCCGCCCGGGCGCGACCGTCGTCTGCCCGAACCCGTTCTATCAGATCTACGAAGGCGCAGCCCTGCTTGCCGGTGCCCGGACCGCGTTCGCCCCGAGCGACCCAGCGCGCAACTTCGCGATCGACTGGTCGGCGATCGACGACGCCACGTGGGTGCGTACGCAGCTGCTCTACGTCTGCTCGCCGGGCAACCCGACCGGCGCGGTGATGCCGCTTGCCGAGTGGGAGCAGCTCTTCGCGCTGTCCGACCAGCACGGCTTCGTGATCGCCAGTGACGAGTGCTATTCGGAGATCTGGTTCCGCGACCAGGCCCCGCTGGGGGCGCTCGAAGCGGCGCGGCAACTGGGGCGCGCCGACTTCCGCAACCTCGTCGTGTTCTCCAGCCTGTCCAAGCGCAGCAACGTGCCAGGACTGCGCTCGGGCTTCGTCGCCGGCGACGCGGCACTGATCAAGGCCTTCCTGCTCTACCGCACCTACCACGGCAGCGCAATGAGCCCGCTCGTCCAGCACGCCAGCATCGCGGCCTGGAGCGACGAGGCCCATGTGGTGGCCAACCGCGAGCTCTACCGCAGCAAGTTCGCCGCGGTCACGCCGCGGCTGCGGACGGTGCTCGACGTCGCGCTGCCCGACGCCGGCTTCTACCTCTGGGCCGCGGTTCCGGCGGTGCACGGCGGTGCAGGCGACGACATCGCCTACGCCCGCGGCTTGCTGGCTCAATACAATGTAGCCGTCCTGCCCGGCAGCCTGCTCGCCCGCGAGGCGCCGGGGCGTACACCGGCGAATCCTGGCACAGGACGCATCCGCATGGCGCTGGTGGCGACAGTCGAGGAATGCCTCGAAGCTGCCGAGCGCATCGTCGCCTACACCGAAAACCTCCGCTGAAGCCCTCCATGAGCACCGACCTGCAGAACACCATCGACCTCGCCTGGGAAGGCCGCGCCGACATCACCGCCACCAACGCCCCGGCGGTGCGCGACGCCGTCGAGCACGTGATCGCCGACCTCAACGCCGGCCGGCTGCGCGTGGCCGAGCGCCAGGGCGTGGGCCGCTGGACGGTGAACCAGTGGGTCAAAAAGGCAGTGCTGCTGAGCTTCAGGCTCAACGACAACCACCTGATGCACGCCGGGGAGCTGGCCTTCTTCGACAAGGTGAAGACCAAGTTTTCGCAGATGGATGAGGACGCCATGCGCGCCGCCGGCGTGCGCGTCGTTCCGCCCGCGGTGGCGCGGCGTGGCAGCTACCTCGCGAAGAACGTCGTGCTGATGCCGAGCTACGTGAACATCGGCGCCTATGTCGACGAGGGCACGATGGTCGACACCTGGGCCACCGTCGGCAGCTGTGCGCAGATCGGCAAGAACGTGCACCTGTCGGGCGGTGTCGGCATCGGCGGCGTGCTCGAGCCGCTGCAGGCCGGGCCGACGATCATCGAGGACAACTGTTTCATCGGCGCGCGCTCCGAGGTCGTCGAAGGCGTGATCGTCGAGGAGAATTCCGTCATCAGCATGGGCGTGTACATCGGTCAGAGCACGAAGATCTACGACCGCGCCTCCGGCGAGGTGAGCTACGGCCGTATTCCGGCCGGCTCGGTCGTCGTGAGCGGCAACCTGCCCAGCGCCGACGGCAAGTACAGCCTGTACTGCGCAGTTATTGTGAAGAGAGTCGACGCGCAGACGCGATCCAAGACCAGCATCAACGAGCTGCTGCGCGCGTGACATGACTGGACCCCGCAGCGCCTTCGGCGCCTCCCCCCCTGGGGAGCCACGCCAGTGGCCCGGCACAGCCGGTTCCGCGGCGTGCGCTGGATACTGCACACAGGAAAGAGGCTAGACGATGTCAGGGAACATGGAACGGGTGCTCCGCCTGATGGCGGAGAAGAACGCGTCCGACGTTTACCTGTCGGCGAACACGCCGATCCTGATCAAGATCCACGGCCAGATCATGCAGCTGTCGGACCAGGTGCTGACGCCGACGCAGACGCGCCAACTGCTCGCCGAGCTGCTGACGCCGCAGCAGATGGAGGAGCTGGACGATACCGGCGAGCTCAACGTCGGCATCGGAATCACGCGCGTGGGCAGCTTCCGGTTGTCGGCTTTCAAGCAGCGCGGCACGATCGCCGCGGTATTTCGCTGTATCCCGCACGAGATTCCGGCGCTCGAATCGCTCGGCCTGCCGGCAATGCTGTCGCAGCTGGTTGTCGAGAAACGCGGGCTGATCCTGATGGTCGGAGCCACCGGCACCGGCAAGAGCACAACGCTGGCCTCGATGCTCGAGTGGCGCAACCAGCAGGTCACCGGCCACATCCTGACGATCGAGGACCCGATCGAGTTCCTGTTCACGAACAAGAAGTCCATCGTCAACCAGCGCGAGGTCGGGCGCGACACGCACAGCCTGCAGACGGCGCTGAAGAACGCGCTGCGCCAGGCGCCTGACTGCATCATGATCGGCGAGATCCGCGACCGCGAGACGATGACCTCGGCGATCTCGTATGCGCTGTCGGGCCACCTCGTCGTCGCGACGCTGCACGCGAACAACAGCTACCACGCGCTCGGGCGCATCCTGTCCTTCTACTCGCCCGAGGCCCGGCCTTCGCTGCTGTCGGACCTGGCCTCGGGGCTGCGCGCGGTGATCTCGCAGCGCCTTCTGCGCGCCAGCGCCGGCGGCCGCGTACCGGCGATCGAGGTGCTGCTCAACACCAAGCTCGTCTCCGAGCTGATCGAAAAGGGCGACCTCGCCGGGGTCAAGGAAGCGGTCGAGAAGTCGATGGCCGAGGGTTCGCAGACCTTCGAGCAGGACATCGCGCGCATGATCACCGACGGCACGATCACGCGCGACGAAGGCTTGGCGCATGCCGACTCGCCGACCAACCTGCTCTGGCGGCTGCAAAACGAGGCCGCCCCAGTGGCCAGCGTCGCGCCGAAGAAGGAAGAGTCGGACCTGGCCAGCTTCACCGAGATCTCGATCGAGGTCCGCCCTGAGGACATGCGCACCGCCAACCCGTGGTCGGTGACGCGTTGAACGCGCCGCTGCAGCTGACCGAGGCGCTGATCGCGCGCCGCTCGGTCACCCCAGCCGACGGTGGCTGCCAGGAGTTGCTCGCCGAACGCCTGCGCGCGGCCGGATTCGAGTGCCAGGCGCTGAACGCCGGGCCGGCCGGTGCCGAGGTCAGCAACCTGTGGGCCGTCCGGCACGGCGGCCGACCCGGGCCGGTGCTCGCCTTCGCGGGCCACACCGACGTGGTGCCGACGGGGCCACTCGAGCGCTGGACGAGCGACCCCTTCGTGCCCTCGCACCGCGACGGCCGGCTCTATGGCCGCGGCGCCGCCGACATGAAGACCTCGGTTGCAGCGATGGTGATCGCAGCCGAGGAGTTCGTCGCCACGAATCCGGCCTTCGCCGGCGCGATCGCGTTCCTGCTCACCAGCGACGAGGAAGGCCCGGCGCAGGACGGCACGCTGCGCATCGTCCAATGGCTGCGCGCACGCGGTGAGCGGCTCGACGCCTGCATCGTCGGTGAGCCGACCTCGGTGCAGCGCCTGGGCGACATGGTCAAGAACGGCCGCCGCGGCACGCTGTCTGGCCGGCTTGTCGTGCGCGGCGTGCAGGGCCACATCGCCTACCCGCATCTGGCGCAGAACCCCGTCCACGCGCTCGCGCCGGCGCTGGCCGAACTGGTCGCAACGCGCTGGGACGAGGGCAGCGCCTTCTTCCCGCCGACTGGCTGGCAGGTGAGCAACGTGCATGCCGGTACCGGCGCGACCAACGTGATCCCGGGCGAACTGGTGCTCGACTTCAACTTTCGCTTCAGCACCGAGTCGACCCCCGAGTCGCTGCAGGCGCGGCTGCACGAGGTGCTGGACCGGCACGGCGTCGAGTACGAGCTCGCCTGGACGCTGGGCGGCGAACCCTTCCTGACCGCGCCGGGCACGCTGAGCGCGGCGCTCGCCGGCGCGATCGAGGCAGAGTGCGGACTGCGCCCCGAGCTGTCGACCACCGGCGGCACTTCGGACGGCCGCTTCATCGCAACGATCTGCGCCCAGGTAATCGAGTTCGGCCCGGTCAACGCGAGCATCCACAAGATCGACGAGAACGTCGAGGTCGCGGCGATCGGGGCGCTGAAGAACGTCTACCGTGGCACGCTGGAGCGCTTCCTCCGATGACGCTGTTAAGGCTCGTCGAAGCCCAAGCCGCCCGCCTCGACCAGGCGGGCGTTTGTTTTGGACACGGCACCACCAACGCCTTCGACGAGGCGGCGTGGCTCGTGCTGTGGCGACTGGGCCTGCCACTGGACGCGCTGGACGAACGGGCCGACGCCCCGATCACACCCGAGCAGCGGGCGGCCGTCGAGGCGCTCGTCGACGAGCGCATCGGCACGCGCCGGCCGGCGGCCTACCTGACCGGCGAAGCCTGGCTCCAGGGCGTGCCGTTCTTCGTCGACGAACGCGTGATCGTGCCGCGCTCGCTGATCGCCGAGCCGCTGGCCGACGGCACGCTCGACGCCTGGCTGGGCGCCGACACGCGGCGCGTGCTCGACCTGTGCACCGGAAACGCCAGCCTGGCCGTGCTTGCGGCGCTGGTCTGGCCCGAGGTCAGCGTCGATGCCACCGACCTCTCGACCGACGCGCTCGCCGTGGCCGCGAAGAACGTCGAGCGCCATCGTCTGCAGGACCGCATCCGGCTGCGCCAGGGCGACGGCCTGGCGGCGGCCGACGGCGCCTACGACCTGATCCTGTGCAACCCGCCCTACGTGAACCGAAACTCGATGAACGAACTGCCGCCCGAATACCGGGCCGAACCCGCGCTCGCGCTGGACGGTGGCACCGACGGCATGGACTTCGTCCGCCGGCTGCTGAACGACGTGCCTGGGCACCTGACCGATCACGGCGTGCTGGTGCTCGAGATCGGCCACGAGCGCGAACATTTTGAAGCCGCGTTCCCGCGCCTGCCCGCGCTCTGGCTTTCGACCAGCGCCGGCGATGACCAGGTGCTGTTGCTGACCCGCAGTGCACTGGGCCCNGGCACGCGAGCGGAGCGCGCCGCATGATCACGCTACGCAACATCACGCTACGCCGCGGCACCAAGGTCGTGCTGCAGAGCGCGAACCTGACGCTGCAACCGGGCGAAAAGGTCGGGTTGATCGGCCGCAACGGAGCCGGCAAGTCAAGCCTGTTCGCGATGCTGACGAACCGGCTCCACGCCGATGCCGGCGACGTCGAGATCCCGCCGCGCTGGCGTGTCGGCGAGGTCGCGCAGAACATGCCCGAGACCGAGGACGGCGCAACCGAGTTCGTGCTCCAGGGTGACCAGCCGCTGCAAGCCGCACAGGCCGAACTGATCGCGGCCGAGGCCAGTGGCGATGGCAACGCGATGGCGCATGCGCACCTCGCGCTCGACGAGGCCGGCGCCTTCGACGCGCGCGCGCGTGCGCAAGCGCTGTTGCTCGGTCTGGGCTTCAAGAACGAGCAGCTCGACGCGCCGGTGAACAGCTTCTCGGGCGGCTGGCGCATGCGGCTGCAACTGGCGCGCGCGCTGATGTGCCCGGCCGACCTGCTGCTACTCGACGAGCCGACGAACCACTTGGACCTGGACGCGCTGGTCTGGCTCGAAGCCTGGCTCAAGCGATTCGACGGCCTGATGGTCGTGATCAGCCACGACCGCGAATTCCTCGACGCCGTCACGCGCGTGACGGTGCACCTGGACGAGACCACGTTGACGCGCTATACGGGCAACTACACCGCGTTCGAGGAGATGCGCGCCGAGCGCATGACGCAGGCCGCGGCGGCCTACGGCAAGCAGCAAGAGCGCATGGCGCACCTGCAGCGCTTCATCGACCGCTTCAAGGCCAAGGCGAGCAAGGCCAAGCAGGCGCAGAGCCGGGTGAAGGCGCTGGCACGGATGGAGAAGCTCGCGCCGGTGCTGACCGCGAGCGACTTCGAGTTCGAGTTCCGCGAGCCGCAGAGCCTGCCGAACCCCATGCTGAGCTTCGATGGCCTGGTCTGCGGATACATGGCGCCCCCGGTCGCCGAGTACTGCGACGCGCCCCCCGGGGGGGCTGCGCCGNAAGCGCGCGTCATCGTGCAGAACGTCAGCCGCTCGGTGCTCGCCGGCCAGCGCATCGGCATCCTCGGCGCCAACGGCCAGGGCAAGTCGACGCTGGTAAAGACGATTGCGCACGCACTGCCGCCGCTCGGCGGCACAGTGACCGAAGGCAAGGGCTTGGTCATCGGCTACTTTGCGCAGCAGGAGCTCGACGTGCTCCAGCTCGACGACGGCGCGCTGATGCACATGGTGCGGCTCGCGCGCGACGTCGGCCCGGCCGGGCGCGAACAGGAACTGCGCGACTTCCTCGGGCGCTTCCGCTTCACCGGCGAGATGGTCACGCAGCCGGTGGGCTCGCTGTCGGGTGGCGAGAAGGCGCGCCTGGTGCTGGCGATGCTGGTCTGGCAGCGGCCGAACCTGCTGCTGCTCGACGAGCCGACCAATCACCTCGACCTGACGACGCGCGAGGCGCTGTCGATCGCGCTCAACGAATTTGAAGGCACAGTGATGCTCGTCAGCCACGACCGCGCGTTGCTAAGAGAGGTCTGCGACGAGTTCTGGCTCGTCACGCGCGGCGGCGTCCAGCCCTTCGACGGCGACCTCGACGATTACCAACGCTGGCTGCTCGAGGTCTCGCGCGCCGCGGCCAAGGGTCAGCCGGCGCCGCCGGTGCCCGGCGTCGCGCGCACGTCCGCAGAAGCCCCCGCGGCGGCGCCCAGGGTCTCGCCAGCGCCGCCGTCGCCGGCGCGCCGCGACGACCGCAAGCAGGCGGCGCAGACGCGCTCCCAGATCGCGAACCGGACCCGGCCGCTGCGCATCGAAGTCCAGCAGATCGATGCCCGGCTTGTCGCCCTGGGCACCGAGAAGACCGAAATCGAGGCGTTGCTCGCGCGAGGCAAGCGCGCGGCCGCCGAAATCGCCGACGCCGGCCGCCGGCTCAATCACATCGCCGCCGAGGTCGCGCTGCTCGAGGAGCGCTGGCTAGAGCTGACCGGCGAGATCGAATCGATCAACGCCGCCGGCTGAGCGCCGTGCACGCCGAGGTCGGGTCGGCTTCATGGTTTTATATTGTGCGCAATTCTTTTGCGTACAATCTTCCACGAT
>JGI20214J51650_10002005_pt1 | contig 12917 bp, 10 predicted proteins | sample WetSurMetagenome_FD_51650 | JGI IMG/M metagenome (IMG submission 51650) | reverse complement strand
GGGCTGCAGACACTCCCATTGCAGCGCCCTCAACAATCCCCGGCACCGGCTCGTCGATGCCGCTCTGGCTCATGGCCCTGATTGTTCTCATTATTATCGCTGCAATCGGTGGCGGAATATACTGGAAATCCCGGCCGAAAGAAGAGCCAAAAAAGTAATCCATTTTTCGTCATTTAATGGCTATCATCCCGGAAAAACAGTCTGGATCGCCGGTGTGGTGCACCCGGGCACCCGTTTAACAAGATACATATATGATGAATTTTCTCTTCTCTTCTATCCGACACCCTGTGGTTCGGTTGTGGATGTGAACTCATTGGATCATACTGCTTCGAAAACCCGGAACCGGTATCGCCTGCTGCCAGTCTTCCTCGGTATCCTTCTGCTCATGCAGGCAGGTTCTGCTGCGTCCCCCGTAAAAATCGATGTATCATTCTCTTCCGGCGANATCTTTCTTGGTAATCCCGTAACGATTAATTCTCACGTGTATGCCCCTGATTACCCGGGAATCATGCTTTCGAATCAGCAGGTGGAACACAAGGTTCTCTTTTCGAATAATTCGACAAGTGCAGTCTTCAATGACCTGACGAATGCTTCCGGCTGGGCCACTCACACGTATACTCCACCGGCAATTGACAGGTACAATGTTGTGGGGAAGGTATCGGTAACCAGCAATATTTTCCCAGGATTCCCCCCCAATATGATTTTTGTTGCAAATGGCGGTAAGCACTTCAATGTCACCCCCCCGTTCCACATCCCGGTTCCAACAATACAACCAGTTCTCCTTCTCACTGCAACCACGTCGCCGGTCCCGGTGGTTACAACAACCAATACAGCACAGCAGACAACCCCGGTTACTCAGATCACGCAGGCCACACTTATTACTCAGGTAATTCCGGTACCGCAGACCACATCCTCAATCCCGGCATCGCAGATCGACACGACCCCTCCGGTCACCACGCTCACCCTCGCGGGCATGGAGGACGGGAGCGGCAGGTACAGTTCCGATGTGATCTGCACCCTGACTGCTGCTGACAATCCTGGCGGGAGCGGGGTGAGTGTCATCCAGTACAGTTTCGATGGCACGAGCTGGAACACCTATAACCAGCCATTCCCCCTCGATAAAAACGGGCAGATGGTCCTCTATTACCGTTCGTCCGATAATGCCGGCAACACGGAGGTGGCGAATGTGAAGGCAATTGCGATCAGTTCGCCGGTTGCAGTACCCGCAGCCACGACGTCCGCTGATGCCATTCCCTTCTTCCCGCTGCCGCTCTGGCTGGTCGCCCTCATTCTCTTTGTTATTGTTGCAGCTATTGGCGGTGCCCTGTACCTGGAGTCACAGCAGAAGAAAGAAGAGAAAAAATAATTTTTTTTACCCTGCTCTTGTCCTCTCACACGAGAAGGGGATATTTTTCATCCAGCAGGTATCGTTTTCCGGCCTGGTGGACGATTGTCCCTTGTTCTGGGATCCCTTATACAAGGGTGAACGTTATCTTCTCCGATACCGTTTTTCCGACGTATAACTGGCCGCCGTTCTTGTAGTTGCTCTGCATGTTGTTGAGCTTGGATATGACCTGGACCGAGTAGGTGCCGGGCGGGTACTTGGCCGTGCCGTTGCCGTACTTGGCGCCGGTATTCCAGGTATAACCGGGGTTGCAGGGGCTGCCCGCCGGATCGTCCCAGCAGAGCCGTTTCAGGTCCGCGACTCCCGGTGAACCGCCCGCTGACAGGGTGTCCAGCTGGGTCAGCGTGCTGCCGTCGGGAGCAGTCACGACGATGTCCAGGAAGCCGTCGCTTGGCGAGTTCGTGATGGGGCTGCGCCGGTTGCCCGTGCTTTCTGTCACGCCGATACTCTTGTTCACGGAGAACCGGATCCGGTCCCCGGATGTCACCTGCGCCCCGCCGATATCGGCCCCGCTGGCTGCATTGTTCACATTCAGGTGAAGCACGGGATCCCTTACGATAAAGACCGGGTAGCTGCCGTACGGTTTGATACCGGAGGCATCGAGCAGGTACCAGGTGCCGTAATACCCGACGAAGTCCGAAGGTTCGACCTTCATGGACCGGTATCTTCCCCCGACGCCGAGGTCAATCGTCTTTGTCGGGGGCACTGTGAAGGGATCTGAACCCGGCAGGTACCAGCCGATCCTGGTCAGGGTGGGGACCGCATCATCATAGCCGGCTGATGGCGCTGCGGCCGGATTTGTCCCGACAGCCTGGTTCAGNGCATGGGTGACGTTGAGTCTCTCCTCGCCGATATAGATCGTTGCACCATGATCGATCACGGGCGCAACCCAGTATGCGTCAAGCACGAAACCGGTGCCTGGCGGTATGGTCGGCCCGGTCAGGTTCCCCCCCATAGGGGGCTTTGGAGCCGCCCCGAACAACCCGCCGAAAATACTCCCGAAGATCGTTTCCAAAAACCCGGTGTTGGTCTGGACCGGCGGAGCTGCGACAACCAGTGGGAGTTGTCCTTCGGGCAGGGTACGGCCTTCGTCCCCCTTGCCGGAATCCTGTCCCCCGCCGACCTGCCGGACGAGGTCTGAGTTGATTGATACCCGTGGCACCGATTTTACTGTCGGTGCAAAACAGTACTCATTCACCGATCTCCCTGACGTTGTCTGTCCAATTGCGCAGAGCGTTTCGGAATACTGCGAATAATTGCCGGCGCCATAGGAGTTCAGTGCCTGATCGGGCGACATGCACGTGTATCCCGCAGGGCAGTTCATCATGGGCGGCGTTGTGGTGAATGTCATGGTCGTAGTGGTGGTGATCGGCCTGATCGTGATGTCCTGTATGTGCAGGCTGACCTGCGGGGACAGCGTAGTGATACTCTGCCGCGCTGCCACACCGGGCGACTGCTGGAGCTGGGCATAGATAGTCAGCGGCTTTCCCGCCTCGACATGGAAACTGGAAACCGAGTCCTTGTACCCGGTGAGCTTGAACGTGGCCGTATGGTCGCCGGCGGGGACTTCGTTATCTGTCACGGGAGTTTTGCTGTGCATCTCATCCGCACCCAGCAGACTGCCGTCAAGGTACACCGTTGCGCCGTGTACGCTCGAATCGAATGTGATAGCAGCGATATTGAGGACCGGCACCGATGCGATCGCAGGCGCCTGGATTGTCTGTTTCACGATTGCCGGATCAACTGAAATGGCAGATGCCACTCCGATAAGAATGAGGAAGAGAATACACCCAAGAATACCGTACTTCATATAGATCTTTCATGAATGCCCTTGAATATAAGCATTCTTTTTTTATTCTTCAGACAGATCACCCCCGTCCTGTCCGATGCCCGGCAGGGTTTTATACTAAAAATTCCTGCAGGAAATGGAAGAGCTGAATCAGTAACATTTTCATTTTTCCCGGATCAACACGAAACGCCTAATAACAGCAAGTCTGATTCTTGTGTCAGTTTCCTTTCCTGTCATGTGAGGATTTTGTGTTGGGTGAATGCATGAGAATGTACGATTATTGCCGGATCCTTGTGGTCCTTGGTGTGCTTGCGGTCCTGTGCGGCCCTGCGGGTGCCATAACGTTAGAGACTGTAAAGACAATACAGCCGAACATCGTCCTGCTGACGACAACAACGCCGGCGTCATCCTGCACAGCCCCGTGCGAGTGTATGGCTGAAACCCGTGCGCAGGCCGCGTGGGGTACTGGCGGCTATACGCAGTGCAGCCAGACACCCTGCGACCGGGCTGTGACGAATGTGGCTGTGATCCCGTACTATTGCTTCAGGCAGAAAGTAACAATGACAACCACAACGATCCCCCAGCTGGTTACCCTGAAGCCGACCCTGGTTGCGATAAAGACCGTGACACCGGCGATTTACCAGACGCTTGCCCTAGCCGATACGGACAATGACGGCATCGTGAACATCAAGGATAACTGCCCCTCCGTCGCAAACCCGGGACAACAGGACACTGACCCGGGCGCCTCCATCTGCGGTCTTGAAGGCGATGGGCCGGGCGTCACCCCGCAGCCGTGCATCACGATGGCCCCCGGCGACGGGGTCGGCGATGCCTGCGACAACTGCCCCGCTGTTCTGAACAAAGACCAGAAAGATTCCGATGCAACAACGGCCTGCTCTGTGCTGCCGGTGAGCATGGGTGGCGGGACGAAATGTGAGATCCAGTCGGACGGTTACGGTGATGCCTGCGATAACTGCCCGCTCGTAAAGAACCCGGAGCAGTGGGACCATGACGGAGACGGTGTTGGCGACGATTGTGACAACTGCCAGTTCCAGGACAACCCTGCCCAGGCCGATACCGATGGGGACCGGATTGGCAATTCCTGCGACCTGTGCCCGACCGTAAAAGCAGACCCGGCGCATGCCTGGCAACAGGATAAGGACGAAGTAGGGGCCCTTGATTCTGACAAGGACGGTATTGGCGATGACTGTGACTGCGACGACTGGGTGCAGGGCGCCCACGAGACCGGCGTGGACTGCGGCGGCTCATGTCCCGCATGCATTCCCTGTACCTGGTGCGGTGACAAGGTGACGCCGTTCCGGATCCAGGGTACACCCGAGAACAAGATCGATGTCATCTTCGTGCCCAACCGGACCTATAACGGTAATAAGGCGTTGTTCCTTGCGGATGTGCAGAAAGTGATCACGAAATCGTACCTGCAGTCCAATCCTATCCGGGCGAATGTGGCAAAGTTTAATTTCTACACGTACGCGGACGAGGCGTCAGTCTATACCTATGGAAGTACACCCNCGTTTACACCCCCTGCCGGTGGCTGTACCGTCTTTGACGATGCNACCACGTTTGCGGATTCTATCAGCATCCTCCATCCCAATGATATACGGGACTGGTCCGGGACAGGCTGCAGCCGCGCGATATTCTCTTCGGAACCGGTCAGCTACCGCACCTTTGTCCACGAGAGCGGCCACTCGGTCTTCGGCCTGGCGGACGAGTACTGCTGTGACTCCTTTTACTGGTACAACACGCCTGACCCGAACATCTTCCCGAGCGCTGGTAAGTGCGAGGACTATGCGCATGACAACGGGATCGATATGGCATCCTGTGTCAATTTCTGCCCGAAGAACAGCGGTAACTGCGGGTCGACCGGGTACTGGAAGGTGGACCCGGACGTTGACGTGATGCGGTGCTCGCAGGCATGTGACCTCTGCGGGAGTGCACCGGATGCGATGTGCCAGTTCGGTGCTGCCTGCCTGCAGCGCGTGAATACTATCCTCGGGACGTACCCGTGAGGTGAAAAAGATGAAACAAACCTGTTTACTGATCGGCATCCTGGTGCTTGCTCTCGTCCTGTGCCCGCCCGCAATGGCAGCGGGAAACGCGACACCCAAAGCGGTTGTACTCGACCTTTCCATCAACAATGATGTTGTACAGGTTATCGGCTCCCGCGTGGTGAACAACTACCCGCCCGACAACCGGGCAACAAAGAAGATTGTTATCCGGATGCTGGATGCAAAAGGTACCCTGCTGAAAGAGCAGGGGATCGATGACCCGCGGATTGTCTATCTCGAAGAGGGCGTTGCCATGCGTGACAACGTGAACTTCTCGGTGATTGTCGCGTTCCGGAGCGACCTTGCCACCATCAGCCTGCTCAACGGGACAACCGGTGCCGGTATGGTCTCGGCAGATGTCTCGGGAACCGTGAAGGGTTACTGCACATCGCACTCAAACGACCCGGATTGTGCGGCTGCCCCCGGTGGCTCCGATATTACACTTATTGCCGCGATTGTGGCCATTGTCGTCCTGCTGGCCGGTGCCGGCTGGTTCCTCTTAAAGAAGAAGGGGACAACAGAACAGAAACCCCCGTCTCCCTGAACGGGCAAACGGACACTACAAACAAACCATACCTTTTTTCAAATACTAAAAACGACTCTCCGGTACATAACCATGACAACAACCGAAACCTTCACCGGGATCACCGGTATTCTCCGGCCGTTCAGGGAATACCTGCAGGGCCTCCACCTGCAGCCGGGCGACCAGGTGGTCTATTATGGGTGCGTGGGCACCTGTACGCCGTTTGTCGAGCTGCTCGCGATCGCGGTCCGGGGCCTGCACTACGAGCAGGTGTTCGTGCCGTATCTCGAGGAGGCAAAGGCAAAGAAACTCCATGAGGTTCCGGATGCCGGGATGCAGGTAAGCAGCGAGCCGGCAATCCTCAACCCGAAAGTGATCGTGATCATGGGCGGGCTTGCCATGCCTTACATGCCGGTGACAAAAGAGCAGGTCCGCGACCTTGCCGCCCGGCACAGCGGGGCGAAGCTTGCCGGTGTCTGTTTCCAGAATATGTTTGAGAAGGCCGGCTGGCTGGATACGGTTGTGTTTGACCTGCAGATCAACTCAACACTCGACCCGGTTACGGTAACAAAACGGGAGTAAAACCGGGCCTGCTGCTGCAGGTATGCAAAGGAAATATTCCACTTTTTTGATATATATACCGAAGAAACCTTCGGGATCCTTTCCTGTCTTACCCCACGTTCCCTGAGTTCTGAAATGTCCGGTAGACCGAAGAATGCTGATGTGTTCTGGAGCTGGACGCAGTCCTTCTCCTGTCGTAAGTCTGAAGATTTTCGACATACTCCTATCCCACTTCACGTGGCGTAAGGTTCGATAAATCGAAACATATAATATCCGGTTATCTGATCCTCCATTATACAACCCGGGCCCCTGCCCGGGATTGCCAGTGTAGTGTGGTGTGTGTGATGTGTGATCGGTATTTTGGGATCCTTGCGATCCTCGGACTTTTGGCAATTGTGTGCAACCCGGCGGGGGCTGCTGCTGAACCGCTGCTCGGGGCTTATATCCCCCTGGTGACAACAACCACGGCAGCGCCCGTGTGTACAGCACCATGCGAGTGCATGGCGCAGGCAAGTGCTGTCAGTAAGTGGGGAGCGAATGGATTCACGCAGTGCAGCCAGACCATATGCGGTCGTGGTCCGGTAAACGGGGTCATAACCCCGTACTATTGTTTCAAACCGCTCGTGACGACGACAACCACGGCTGTACCTGCCTGCGCAGCGCCGTGTGAGTGCATGTCGGAAGGGAGTGCGCAGAGCAAATGGGGTGCAAACGGGTACGACCAGTGCAGCCAGACCCGGTGCGGACAGGCCCCTACGCTTGCGGCCGTGATCCCATATTACTGCTTCAAGCCAAAAACGACAACACCCGTTTGCGCAGCCCCGTGCGAGTGCATGGCAAAATCGGCCGCCGATGCGAAGTGGGGTGCCAACAGGTACACCCGTTGCAGCGAGACCTCGTGCGGGCAGGCCCCTACGCTTGCGGCTGTGATCCCGTATTACTGCTACAAGCCGCTTGAAACGACGACAGTAGCGCCGGTCCCCTGCCAGGCCCCCTGCCAGTGCATGGAACAGGCAGCCGCAGTACAGCAATGGGGTGCTGACGGGTTTACCCAGTGCTCCCGGAGTGCCTGTGAATATGGTATGGCCGTGACCGGCGCACCGGTCACGAAGTTCTGTTTCCAGCAGAAGGTAAACGCGGTGGTGAGCGTAACAGGGCTGGAGCGGGTGCCGGTCTCCATTGCGGCGATTACCACAACCCAGCCCGTGGCCCGTATCACTGCGACCCTTGTTCCTGTAACCGGCGACGCGGATAATGACACCGTGATGAACCTCAACGACAACTGCAGGTTCGTTGCGAACCCCGACCAGGCCGACTATGACAGTGACAGCGTCGGGGACGTGTGCGACAACTGCAAGCGGAAGGCCAATCCCGACCAGGCCGATACGGACCCCGGGCTCACGGTCTGCGGGATGTCGGGTGATACGCCCGGCATAAGCTACGATGACTGCATCACATCTCCTGACGGCGACCATGTCGGGGATGCCTGCGATAACTGTCCCGGCGTGGTGAACCCGGGCCAGGAGGATGCCGACATGGACGGCATTGGCGATGCCTGCGACAACTGCCCGGCGATCTATAACCCGAGCCAGGCCGACGCGAACGGCAACGGTGTCGGGGACACCTGCGAGCCGTCTGTCAAGCTCCTGTTTGTGCCCCTGAACTGGGCGGGGACACAGGCGCAGTTCGATGCTGCGGCCGATACGCAGGTCGCGTTCTTCAAAGACAGCATCCCGTTAAAGAACTGCCCTGACAAGATTACGGTGCGGAAACTGAGCGTTACCACCCAGAACTTCAACACCTTCACCTGTTCGCTCTCCAACTGCCAGGTGAACAGCGTGCGGACGTATGCGAGCGGCCTGGGGATCAACGTGGATGACTACGATGTGGTTGTCGGCCTTGCCCCGACATCTCCCTGCCCCAATATTGCCGGGTGCAGCAACGGTGCGGATACCATCTGGGTCCTGGACGATTACCCGAGCGTCACCGCCCACGAGCTGGGCCATGTCTACGGCATGGAGGACGAGTACTGCAGCAACCCGGCGGGCAGCACCGATTGCCGGTGCAATGACGGCGACATGGCGTCCGCGACCTGCGGGAACACGGCCGGCGACCACCGGGCAACCGGCGACCTCAACTGGCTTGACTCATCGCTTGGCTGCGACCCGACCGGCTCCCCCTGCTGCAACTGGGACAACAGTCACAAATGCTCGGTGAAGAACTACGGTATCTGTTCACGGGGCAACCAGAACGATGGCGGCGGCCGGTGCGTGATGTCCTACGCTGACGCGGCAGACCCGCGGAGTTTCTGCCAGCACTGTAAGGATTACCTCGCAACCGTTCCCGAGCTGAAATGCTCCAATGAGTATCATTTCCCGCAGTTCCTCATCGCCACAAAGTTCCGGGTCTTTGCAAACGGCAGCATTGTCGAGGACGGAACGATCAAGACCCATGGCAGGCCGACCCTTGCGACAAAGGGGACGCCCGGCAGCAACCTCACGATCCGCTCTGCGAGCGGGACGGTGCTGGAGACCCGGCCGTTTGAGGCCTACTTCGATTACACCGGCCCGATGGCAGATGGCGTAGACTACTCCGGGATAAAATACGACTCCGTTGCAGTCAGCCTGAAGATGCCCTACGACGATCAGGCAAAGAGCATGGAGATCTTCAGCCAGGGTAAGAAGGTGTATGAAAAAGAGCTGAACTTCTGCAACAGCAATGGCGTCTGTGATACGTCCGAGACCTTCGAGACCTGCCCGCAGGACTGCCCGGCCGGCACAAAGGACCGGGTCTGCACCAGCAGGGTCGACCGTATCTGCGACCCGGACTGTATAAACGGCGCTGACCCCGACTGTACCAAAACCCCGGCGGCACCGGCCACGACCGCAAAGCAGGTACCGGTCAGTACTGCAACCGTCCTAGTCGCGATCGGCATTACGCTGCTGGCTGCCGGGGGAATGCGAAGGAAATAATCTTCATTTTTTGTATTATTCGGAAACCTATAATACCGGATCAGCCGATTCTCCATACGACAATCCCGGCGTGGCATCCATAGCCGCCGGGGAGTGGTGACAAAAAATGATACAGAAGTATTTCAGAGTCCTGCTCATCCTNGGGATGGCGGCAGTCCTATGCGGCACGGTGAGTGCCGCCGGGATGGGAATCGTTGCGGAAACTCATGAGACCTCGGGTGTGGATGCTCCTGCCTGTTCAGCACCATGTGAGTGTATGTCCCTGACTCAGGCCATGCAGCGATGGGGTGCTGACGGGTATGACTATTGCAGCAAGACCGTGTGCGGGCAGAGCGCAGACGCGATGGTGCAGTACTATTGTCTCCACCAGGCGGGGTCATCGGTAGCGGCACCGGTCCAGGCTCCGGGCGCTGCAGCCGGGGTCACGCAGAAATCCCCGGTGAATGCGGCCACGATCCTTGCCGCAATCGGTGTTTCCCTTCTNGCTGCTGCGGCGATACGAAGGAAATAATCCTCTCTTTTTTGGATACATACCTATAATACCGGTCTCCCGAATTACCTGTTACAACCGGGTGTACGGAATACGGCACTGCCGGGGAGTGGTGAAAAGAAATGTTGCAGAAGTATTTCAGAGTCCTGCTCATCCTCGGGATGGCAGCAGTCATATGCGGCACGGTGAGTGCCGAAGGGATGGGGATTATTGCAGAAACCCATGAGACGTCGGGAGTGGATGCTCCTGTTTGTACAGCGCCGTGCCAGTGCATGGCGGAGACTGCCGCTATTGCACAATGGGGTGTGAACGGGTATGAGATGTGCAGCAAGACCATATGCGGGCAGAGCGCCGATGCAAGTGTGCAATACCACTGTATCCACCAGACGGCAGCACCGGCAGCACAATCTGTGACAAACGCACCGGCGCAGGTGCCAGTCCAGAGCGCAGCAGTGCCGGCAGCTCCCCCGGCAGCCGGGGTCACGCAGAAATCCCCGGCAGGGATTGCCATCGTCTTTACCGCGATGGGTGCCGCCCTGCTGGCCGCTGCAGCGATGCGAAGGAAATAACTCATCCTGTTTTTTGCAAAATACAAAAAAACATATAATACCGGGACACCCGGTTGTGTAGTATAGAACCCGGGGTACGGAATTTTGCATTGCCGGGGAGTGGTGATTGGAAATGATACAACAGTATGTCAGGATTATGCTCATCCTCGGGATGATTGCGGTCATGTGTGGTATGGTGAGTGCAGCAACGAGCATCGGTGCGACGAACGAGAACCCCGGGGTCGGGTCACCCAATGCCTGCACGGCGCCCTGCGAATGTATATCGATGAACGAAGCTGCGCAGCGATGGGGCGCGGAAGGGTATGAGATGTGCAGCAAGTCCATTTGCGGGCAGAGCGCGAATGCAATGACGCAATATTATTGCATCCACCAGATCGGGGGTTCGAGTTCCCCCGCGGTGACGACCTGCCAGGCCCCGTGCGAGTGCCTGGCGGAAAGCGGTGCCATAGCGAAATGGGGGACCAACGGGTATACCCAGTGTACCAAGACCACCTGCGGACAGGAATCGGTCAGCGGCGGGACGGTTGCCCGCTATTGTTTCCGGCAGTTTGGATCAACGCTCCTGATTGGCGGAGGAGCGACATCGGCAACAACAAAGGCACCGGCAGCAGGCACCCAGACAACCGTGCTGGCACCGGTCCAGACCCAGTTGCAGACGCTTATACAGACGCAGGCTCAGGCCCCGGTTGCCACAGCAACACAATCGGGAGTCATCACCGTAACCTGGCCGGCCCCGGATGCAGTCCCGCAGCGGACCCCGGTAGGGGTTGCCACCATCATCGCCGCGATCGGCGCTGCCCTGGTGGCTGCTGTCGTGATGAGAAAGGAATAATCTTTTTTTCCCTGGCCGACGTGCCGGGATATTTTTCAGGGTTATCAAAAACCCGGGCACAGATTCCTGATGAAATACATGAATATACCTTGAGTTCGTGTACGCTATTGTAGAGGGGTTGAAGAATGTTGAAAAAATGCCAGCCACCCGGTTATTTTGCACTCGCGGTGCTCTGTTTCCTCATCGTAAGCGGTTGCACAAATACAGGGCCTGCGGGAACAGTACCCGGGACCCCCGCCCCGACCCCGGAGATCGTATACGTTACTGTGGTTGTAACCCCGACCCCTTTATCAGCATCCCCTGCGACAACAACTCCGATGCCGGAGCCGGCCGTTACGCCGGTGAATACACTGCACCAGATCTCCGATTCTGTCCTGAAATCCCGGATTCAGAATGCAAAGAACAAGCTGAACATGTACAAGGATACTGACATGGCAGAAACGGTTGTAATAAAAACAACCGATTGCGAGATCAAGAAATCAAAAGAACTCGGATATCTCATCGATACAAATACAGGGGAAATGACCTTTGTCAAGGGAGATTACGGGAGTATCCTCTTTGATTCCTCACAACAGAATATGGTCCGGGGGCACTCGTATATCATTCTCCACTCTCACGCCCGGTACTGGGTTGCCTGTACCGGTGAAGTAATTTCAAATTTTGACACGTTTTCTCTCACCGACCTTGCAGTAGGGAACTCCCTGACCGAACAGGGATACCATCTCCAGAAGATTATCGCTGTCGGTGACAGGGTGTACGAAGTCTATCCCGAGACGAGCGACGGCTGGAAGACACCGGAAGAGATATTCAGGAGCGTTGATCTGATCGAGCAGCGCAGGGAGATGAGTTTTCATACTGTGTACGAGGGGACGAAATATTATGATGTAGACAACATCATGCCTATCCTGACCAATGAACTCGGTTATGTGTACACCGTTGATAATACCGTTGTTGTCCACTGAAGCCAGCAGAAGCCGGCTGGTGCGATTTTTTTCCTGTGAGCGGTAATTACGCCCGGATTGTGGTATGGATATTTTCGGGTGTGAAATTCTCGCATTAATCAAGACCCGGTGCAGCGGGGAAAAAAGATTTGGTTGTCCGACTGCTCCTCTTATGGAATTCCCGTTTCTGTCCACATAAAGTAGGGAGGATCGTGAGGATCAATGAGATAATACCGGGAAAATGTGTACGAGTATCCTCCTTCTACCTCAACCATGTCTTTTGCATTGAAGGAATACNTGCATTTTTCTGCCGGTGCCCCCGAACAACTGGGGGATTTTCCCATTGGCTGTCCGGGAGAATACCCCCATTTGTACGTCCCGTCATCGAAGAACCGGTAGCATTCGGTGACCGCCGTGGATGCCTTCTCTACGTTTATTGTCGTGTCCCGGCACCAGAATCCGTCGGTAATCTTGCGTTCCTGGACTGGCTCCGGGGTTGCAACGGGGTTGGGAATTGTTGTGATAATTGTTTTCGTTGTTTGTGGTGCTTCTGTGGTGGTTTTTACCGGCACTTGCGTTGTTACCTGAGAAGGAGTAACGACGGAGTCCTGGCTTTTACTTCCACACCCGGCAATGAACAGGAACAGAACCAGGAGCACGATTATAAAAAGATGTTTCATACTGCGTTAGTTCCCTGTAAATGGCTATATATTTTTCTGGAGTGGTTTTTCGCAAACGAATCGTCGCCAGGGGTCCTGTACCCGGGGGA
>JGI20214J51650_10002004_pt1 | contig 12923 bp, 11 predicted proteins | sample WetSurMetagenome_FD_51650 | JGI IMG/M metagenome (IMG submission 51650) | reverse complement strand
TTTTTTGATTACCTGACCGGAAAAACCGGGAGGATCCGTCAGAGAATCATGAATGAAACTGATGATTTTTGGGACCGGAGCCATTTCAGCCGGAATAATGCTGAGCTTTTCAGATATGCAGATATCAGGAAACAAATGGGCAGCATTATCGGCGGATAAGCATATATCTGGACCAAACCCCTGAGTCAATGATCACTTTCGCTGAATGAATTACACCCGGATTCACAAGGATTTTTAGTTTATAAAAACAGGTTATTAAATTATGATTTGGACTGAAATACTTAATAATGATTACTGACCCTATCTTCATTAATGAATGAAAAATTTCCCTATCTGGTTTGTTCTCTGGCGATCATTCTCCTGCTGGCAATCGCCGGTTGTGTTGCACCCCCGACAGAAACTTCTGCGTCACCGGTTGATTTGAGTAACCCGGATCAGTCTGCGGCAAATAACAGTAACTCAACATCCTCTTCGTCGTTTGTTTCCGAAGTACCGCTTTCTGATTTTGCATCATCGACCTCACAACCCTCCGGATATACAACATTTCTTCCCGCAACACAGATTCCTGCAGATATTACCTGCCGTATTCACAGCGTAAGTATGGCTGGTTATAGTGGCAAAGCATTTACTTTCGATCTGAAAAATCCGCCGATGTATATCAATTACTCCGTAATTCCAACCAATGTGACCGTGAATAAAGTATACACAAATACCAATACCAAAAAAACCGAAACCCGTACATTCTCAGATTATAGTCCATCATCCTGGTTTGAGGTGACCGTCCGTGACAATGCAACCCGGGAAATTATTCTCCAGGATGGTTTTGGTCCGAATAAAGGGTACTCAGCCTATCTGACACGGACCCTGAAAGTATTGAAAACCGGAGATCTCCTGGTAGAGTTCCGGGGCAATGAAATTACTGCATCGGCCACCATCTGGGTAAAACCCATCGGAAATTTTGATGAATCGCGCCTCTCAGAATTTACCGATTGTACCTACTGGGATTCCCACCGGGATACTATCGCTATCGCCACACCAACGACGATTGAAGGCGCAATATATACGTGGACGCCGGAAAACCAGATAAACCAATAATTCTTATTTTTTTTAATAATTTTTTTTATCGTACCTGGTTACGGTACTATCCTTAAAGAGAGTGAATTATTTAAGCGAGAACAGTGACTTAAGTAAGGCAGGCAGTAAACGCGTCCCGGTGGGGTAGTGGACATCCTAGAAGCCTGCGGAGCTTTTGACCCGGGTTCAAGTCCCGGCCGGGGCGTTCTGATTTTCCTGTTTCATTCTTCGCATTCTCACTTCTCTTAATACCCTGTTCTAATAACGCCCGCTTAAAAGTCGTTGTTTGGTAAATTTTTACTTCCCGAATCGCGGATCTTTCTCACCATCCATGATGCAATCCATCCACCCCGGTTTTTTTTAAGGATATCGTCATTCACCGACAAAGAAATGATCCGTGTGCGATACACAATACTGTTTTTCCTCTGGAAAACGTTTCAAACGGGGGATGGGAGCCATTGAGTTTTGCTTCAGACATGATGTCACATATTAAAGCACCACGAGAGAATCTGCAGAACATAGTGAATCAGGAACGCTGTGGAAGTGTCAAATAAACGGGGAATATCGATTTTTTTAAACACCTTTTTCAAGAAAAAAAAATTATCGGGATCCGTTTTTATGAACCCCGGATTACTATTGGATCTTACACCATCTGCGCCAGGACGAGCACGACAAAACCGCATGAGACAACCGTCAGCAATCCAATGACTACATAGTCCGGCGTTGTAAGGACACGCTGACGCACGTACGTCTTTTTCCCGGTCCGGTACCCCCGCATATCAATGGTCAACCCGAGAACATTGGAGCGGAGCAGCGCATTGGACACCAGCGGGATTGCAATGGGAGCAACGCTCCGGATCTTGCCGATAAAACCTGTTCCTGGGTTAAAACCGCGTGCCAGCTGCGCTTCGTGGATACGCTGTCCCTCGATCTGGAGCGTGGGGATAAACCGGAGCGCAATGATAAACATCAGGATGTAGTCAATCGGCAGCCTGACCTTCTCCATGGCATGAACGAGATCGCGTGGCTGTGTCGAGATCAGGAAGAGCTGGAACGCGAAGATGAGTATCATGAACCGTAGCGTGAGGACGATCCCGATTATAAGACCCCCGACAGTAACCGGGATATGGCCGCCGATGAAAGGTACTCCAGGTGGTATCATGTATCCGAGAATATCCCCGTTCGGTATCGTGATAATCGTGATGAGAATGAAGATGACACTCATGACGATAATCAGTTTGAGCTGCTGGAGTGACTCATAAAGGAGCCGGCTNTATGCCGCAAACGCAAGCATGGCAAGAACCATGAGGACAAGAAAAACAATGTTCGTTGCGATGAGGCACATAACACTCACCACGATGATGAACGCNATCTTGGTATAAGGGTGAAGCCGGTGCAGGAACGTATCCTTGTGGACGTACTGGAGGATCTCGGCCATTTTCACGCACCTCCGGTGTCGGAGATGATCTTCCCGTTCTCCATCGTGATGAGGCGGTCAGCGCAATGTTCTGCGATATCCCGGTTGTGGGTAATAATGATGATAGTATGTCCTTTTTCCTGGAGTTTCTTGAGGATATTAATGACGAGGAGCGCCTCGTACCCATCAAGACCCGTTGTCGGTTCATCCAGTACGATCACGCTGGGCTGCATGGCGACAACGCAGGCAATCCCGAGCCGCTGCCGCTCTCCCCGCGAGAGCCAGCGCGGGTACAGGTCTGCCGATTCGGCAAGCCCGGCATCGTGGAGCGCCGCATCGATAACCTCGTTGCCATTTTCAATGCCGAGGTTCTTCACTCCATAAGCGATCTCATCACGGACCGTATCGGCAAAGAACATGTGGTCCGGGTTCTGGAAAACAAGGCCGACATCACAGGCGAGAGCAGCTATACTGCATTCCTTCGTGTTCTTCCCGTTTACGATAACATCCCCGCTTGTCGGTGAGAGAAGCCGGTTGAAATGCTTGACAAGGGTAGTCTTTCCTGAACCGTTCTCGCCAGCGATGGCAATGAACTCTCCTCTCTTAATAGTGAGACTGATGCCGGAGAGTGCCTGGACGTCCCCATACCGGTGTGTGAGGTTCTGCACCGAGATGACCGGTTCGCTGGTAACAAGAGCCCGGACGTTCTTTTTAACCTGTGAGAAATCAGGAAGTATCATTCCCCGTATACGGTCATCTTTTAAGACTGCAGCGGGATCTCCGGCTGACGTGATCTGGCCGTTCTCAATGACAATGAGGGCATCAACCATCTCCCGGAAGTAACTGAACTTGTGTTCAATGAGAAAGATGGTTTTTCCCTGATCTTTGAGATCTTTCAGGATATCAGCGATCCGTTTTGTTGCGTGATCGTCAAGTTCTGAAGTAGGCTCGTCAAGGATCAGGATATCATTCCCGGGCGCAAGCGTTGCGGCAAGGGCAACACGCTGCTTCTGGCCCCCGGAGAGATTGTGCGGCGACCGGTCCCTGAGTTCCTCAAGGTAGGTCGTCTTCATGATCCCCGCTAGCCGCTCCTCGATAACTGCTGCAGTCAGCCCGCGATATTCGAGCGCTGATAAGATCTCCTCCTCAACCGTGGTGAAGATCATCTGGGCTTCAGGATCATCAAAAACAACACCGACATTCCGGGCAAGGTCCGAGAGGCTGCTGTACTGCGTGACATCCTTCCCGTCAATCACCACCGAACCTTCCTTCTTCCCGCCATATTCGTGGTGCAGGATCCCCGAAGCGGCAAGGCACAGCGAGGTCTTCCCGGCCCCCGATGGGCCGGTAACCATCAGGCACCGGCCTTTTTCAAGAGAGAGGGTGATCCGGTGCAGGGCCGGCTGCGCCGTGTGGGGGTATGTGTAACTGACGTTGGTAAGCTCAATCATTCCTGTCCTCTAAGAAGCACCCTGCTGGAAGGGAGGTAGAGGAGTTGAACAATGATTGCATTAAAAACTGCCGTTATTACCACGATAGGGACAAAGACCGCCACGAATGCCATCAGGTCACCATTGTACTTGGCGAGATAGGTTGCGCCGATAGCAATGATAGCGACTGCGGCAAACGTGAACCCGCTTGCGAGAGTTGCAACGAATGTGGTCGCAGTCGGGGCGAATTTTGTCCGCTCACGCATGGCTGCATAGAGCACAAAGCAGACCAGGGCGCCAATCGGTTCGCTGATCAGGTTCCCGGGGGGGAACATCGAGCTGGATATCACCATCGAGAGGGCCCCGGCAACAAGACCTATTCCGAGCGCTTCGAGGAACTTGGGCCGGATCAGGATGATCGCAAGACAGTAAAATGCGATGATCATATTCGGTGTAAGGGGTGTGTGGAGCATTGCAAGGAAATAACGGAGGATAGCGCCGATTGCAAGCAGGATTCCGACTATGGCAATATCTTTTGACTTCATGGTTACATCACATCATCTGGAAAGCAGTACACAGCAGGTCCTGTGGAACCTGTCCCGGCCCACGAACTAACTTATACTCTGATGTATAATTTTGTTCATTCACGTATTAAAAAGTAACTTGGGTCCCTATATCCTCTTACCCTTCCAATCCATACTTACCGCTCATTTATTGTAGAGGGTTATGATAACATTCATTGCCTGAACCGGCTCTCTGTCGTACAGGGAGAATTACAATGCTGTTTTCACCGGGAAGTGACGAGATCTATAAAGAAGCCCTGGCGCTGCATGAAAAAAACAAAGGAAAACTCGAGGTCAGATCAAAAGTTCCCTTGAAAAACAAACATGATCTTTCCCTTGCCTATACCCCCGGTGTTGCTGAAGTCTGCCGGGAGATTGCAAAAGATAAGAATCTTGCCTACCGTTATACCCTGAAAGCCAATACGATCGCAATCGTGACAGACGGGTCTGCGGTTCTCGGACTGGGCAACATCGGGGGATACGCAGCTATCCCGGTGATGGAAGGGAAAGCCATCCTGTTCAAGGAGTTTGCCGGGATCGATGCATTTCCGCTCTGTTTTGAAAGTTACCAGGCGGATTTCACTGATCAGATCAGGAATATTGCACCGGTGTTCGGGGGAATTAACCTTGAGGACATTGCGGCACCCAAATGTTTTGAAGTGGAAGATGCACTCCAGGATATCGGTATCCCTGTTATGCACGATGATCAGCATGGGACTGCCGTCGTTGTTCTTGCTGCACTCATTAATGCCTGCAAAGTCACCGGTAAAAAATTTGAGGATCTGAATATCGTTATCTGCGGGGCTGGTGCAGCCGGCTATGCGATCACGCGCCTGCTGAAATGTATCGGGTATAACCCGGATGTCTGCACTCCCGTGAACGAGATAATTGTCTGTGATACAAAGGGGACCATATTCCGCGGGCGGGAAGGCCTCTACCAGAACAAGTATAAATTCATCATTGCCGAAGAGACCAACCGCCCGGCTCTTGCAGGATCCCTTGCCAATGCAATGACGGGAGCGGATGTATTCATTGGAGTTTCTGCCCCGGATGTTGTGAACGAGGAGATGATCCGGTCAATGAACACGGATCCCATTGTCTTTGCTATGGCAAACCCGGTTCCGGAGATCTGGCCGGATGCAGCAAAACGGGCAGGAGCCGGCATTGTCGGAACCGGCCGCAGCGACTACCCCAACCAGATTAACAACGTACTTGCGTTCCCGGGAATATTCCGTGGAGCGCTTGATGCACGTGCAACAAAGATTACTGACGAAATGAAAATTGCTGCAGCACATGCAATAGCAGATTATGTGCCCCGGCCACAGCGCGACCATATTCTTCCCAACATCCTTGACAAGGACGTTACAAAAGCCGTAGCAAAGGCCGTTGCTGATGCCGCCGAGAAATGCGGGTGCAGCCGGCATGTTTGACCTGAACAAGACCCGGCATCTGTATACGAAACCCTTTCATCTCAGTATCGATGACCCTTCCGGGCCGGCAGTTGATCGGTTCACCCGTACCCGGTGATCTCATAATCGATTGCTGTAGTGTTCTTTGCGCATTCCTTTCCATGGACAAGGACTTCATCCACCCTCTTTTTCAGGAGTGCCGGGTACACTGCCCCCACCATCTCCTGCACCGGTTTGCCATCACAGAAGAACTTGAACGTAGGCGTGCTCCGGATACCGTACCGCTCGGCCGCCCATGGGTTTGTCATGATATCGAGCCGTGCAAACAGGATGGTATCCTTATATTCCCGGGCATAATTCCGGAAATACGGCTCTATCTGGTGGCAGAATGCACACGTGGCAGAATAGAACATTACCGCAACCGGCCTGCTGCTTTTTTCCACGGTCCGCTCCCAGTTCAGGTCGGTTAATTCAGTAATGGGTTCCTGCAAGGCCGGTGGTGCCGGCTCCGGTACCTCTGGTGCCGGCTGTTGTACCGGATCGCTGTCCTTGTCTGTCATCGCATGTCCCTGATCAGTGATTAGGGAGTGCGGGTGATAGAGTTTATTGTAATGGTGTGGGCAGTGACAACACCTTTTTATCCTGTTTACGGGGAAAAATACCATGAGATCCGTTTTTTGATTGTATACTCACACCGGTTTCCTCCGGCACGGGTTGTCTGATTGCTGTGGATCTTACTTTCACCCCACGCAGTCCGGTCCTTTTTCCCCCCGGTTACAGCAGGGATCTGGTACTATGCTGATCATGCTGCGCAAAGGCCTCACCCTCCGGCAGGGTACATTCACTGCAGTTATCGCCCCGGAGCCGGTCATCCTTTCCGCACTCAATGACAACCCGGATATCGGACGATTCCTGTTCCTGTTTCTCTGCGGCAACTACTCCCGCATCCTGTCCCGGATCAACCGGACATCTTCGAACTTCGAGATCCGCAGGCCATTCACTGCTGACCAGCTGCTTACCGCTTTAAAAGAGGCCAGCCATACGGTCATCTTCATCGAGCACGATCCAACGCTTTTTGACGGTGCAGACCGCCTGATAGCCCCCATTGCTGCCGCACTCCGGGACGTCGGGCACGAAGCGCTGGTGATCCTGTATTCGCCTGCCATGGACCGGTCCTTCGCTGCACTGGCCTGCCAGGCCGATCGTGTGATCGAGATTGTGCATGCTGACGAACCGGTGTACAGCGGGCAGTACCAGAGCAGCAGATCGCGACGGCAGGAGAACACACCGGTCCCGGCACAGAAAACCCTGGGGGTGTTCTGACGGGAAGGAGTTTTGCCAGTGTCCGGCAGCACGCAAAAGAGATCACTGGACGGTGGGCCCGCTTGTCACGGTCGGTCCCGCAGATACGGCAGGCAGGTTTGCAGCTCGCCGGCGTGGGGAGGAACCATTCAAGCGAGGCATTTTTCGGGTGTGATGACCCGCTGGAATCGGTGATCTTCTCGGCACTCCTGGAGATCCAAAAAATGCAGGAAGGGGATATTACCGGTGTGGATCCTTGACTCTGCCGGGCGAGACGGTGTGGATCTCTGGTACCGTGATGGCAGCGTGAAATGCCGGCACCATGAGTATGATCCCCCGTTTTATATGTACCTGCCCGATCCCCCTGCGTATCATGAGATGATCGATGCACTTGGGGAACAGTACCGTGCTGAAGCCTGCACGTTCAGGACCCTGTTCGGGGATCTCGAAGGGTTCAGCGTACATGCGGACCGGGTAGTTGCGGAAGCGATCGAGCAGCAGACCCGGGGCGATGCCCAGCTCTTCAACGTGGACGTGCGGCGCGACCAGCGGTTCATGGCCGAACGTGGCATATTTCCCTGCGGGAATGCCGGTGAGTCCCGGTACAGTCCGGACTTTCAGTATGATCTCAGTCTGGTGGAGATCCGGATTCACGATCATCCGGCCCGCTCGTCACTCTGTACTGATGTTGAACTTGTCCACGAACGCACCGAACTGCTGCAGGGAACAGGCCGAACGGTGGTATCGGATATCTTCTCGCTCCTGGAAACCATAGACCCCGATGTGATCCTGATGTCGCAGGCCGACCTCTGGATGCCGAAGTTCCGGAGATATGCCCGGAGTGAGGGGCTTGTCATGCCATTTTCACGGAGCGGAAACTACCGGCAGATGAACTCCCGCTCGTACTGGAGTTATGGCAGGGTAGAGCACAAGGATGCGGCTCTCATCCCGGACGGGCGGGTGCTCATCGATACCGACCAGTCATTCGTGTACCGCGAAGGAGGACTCGACGGGGTGTTCATGGCAGCCCGGCTCTCCGGGCTCTCTCCCAACCTTGCTTCCCGGTTCACGCCGGGGACGCTCATCAGCAGTTATGAAGTCTATGAGGCAGTAAATCGCGGCATTGTCGTACCTTTCCGGAAAGCCGATGTGGAAGTGGTCCGTAAATTTGCCGATCTCCAGGCAGCTGACCGCGGGGGGATGATGTTCCAGCCCTTGNCCGGGGTGTACGGGAATGTTGACGAGATCGATTTCACCTCCATGTACCCCTCCATTATCGTGAAGTTCAACCTCTCCCCCGAAACTCTCGATCCCACGGGTCGCGAGGGGTTTCTGGCATCCGTACTGAAGCCGGTGGTTTTCCTGCGCAGGGAGACCAAAAAGAAAAAAAAGACCGTGCCCCGGTACGCCGGTATCGATTCCATGCTGAAGTGGATGCTCGTTACCTGTTTCGGGTATACGGGATACAAGAACGCAAAGTTCGGGAGGATCGAGGTCCACGAGGCCATTACCCGTCGGTCGCGCGAGATCCTGATGCAGACAAAAGATATTGCCGAGTCGATGGGTTTTACGGTGCTGCATGGGATTGTTGACTGTCTGTGGGTACAGGGATCCGCTGTAGATATGCTGTGTGCCGAGGTGTACCGGAAGACCGGGCTCTTTGTCGAGAACGAGCATTTCGACTGGATTGTCTTTCTGGCCCTCAATGACGGGTTCGGGGCCTACAACCGGTATTACGGGAGGCTGTCCGATGGCAGTGTGAAAGTACGCGGGATAGCCGCACGGCGCCATGATACGCCGGAATATATCCGTACCATGCAGCGGGAGATGCTCTCGATCATGGCAACCGCACGTACACCCGCAGACCTTGCACAGGCCCGTGACCCGGTCTACCGGGTCTATTGTAATGCAGTACGGAACCTCCCGCTTGCCGCACTATCGGCGCTGGCGATCAGCCGCAGGATCAGCCGCACCACGTATGCCCACCGCTGTATCGAAGGGGCGGCGGTCCAGGTATACCGGGATGCGGGACTGGAGATCGCACCGGGCATGAAGATCAGGTACGTGGTGCGCGATGCACGCACGTACCGCGTGGATCCCGAATGGGCGGCTGAGCNATTCGATCTCAAGTACTACCGCTGGCTTCTTGACAAGGCATGGAATGAGATCTCGTATGCGTTCCGGTGGGACGGTTATGACATCTGCGGTGCGTGGAAGGCGCAAAAGGAACTTATCCCTCCGCAATATTTCGATCAATCGTCAGAGTATGTGCAGGATTCATACGTTACATGCGGTAAATGAACGGTTGTGTGCACCCGTACCGTCCCGATGCTGCTACCGCTATTACTATCTGGAATGTATCTGAATACGATGTATACCGGATACATGAGGTAAGGAAGAAAAAGTGCAGGTCTGAATCATGGAGATGAGAATCGGTGGAAAAAACGTTTCATCGCCCGATGATGCGTGGATTGAAGTGAAGAACCCGGCAACCGGTGAATTGATCGACCGGGTACCCGCGGGATCAGCTGGTGATGTGGCAGAAGCGGTGGACGCAGCTGCTGCTGCATTAATTGGCTGGAAGAAGAAGGGCATGCGCGAGCGCGGGATGATCCTGTTCCATGCTGCCGGAAAAGTGCGGGAGCAGCACAAGGATCTAGCCCGGCTCCTGACCACGGAGCAGGGAAAGCCGCTCCGTGAATCTATCGATGAGGTACGCGGGTATGCCAACATTCTTGAGTATTATGCCGGGATATCCGCACAACCGGCCGGGGAAGCGATCCGGCTGGGTGCGTCGGGCGATGCCATTGTCATACGCGAACCACTCGGGGTCTGTGGCGCGATAATCCCGTGGAATATGCCCGTCCTCATCATGGGCTGGAAGACAGGGCCGGCACTGCTTGCAGGAAATACGCTGATATTAAAGCCTGCTTCCACAACCCCCCTGACAAATCTTCGCCTTGCCGAACTTCTTGACGAAGCAGGTCTTCCACCGGGTGTCCTGAACGTGGTTACCGGTAGTGGCAGTGTTGTTGGCGAGGGTCTTGTAAAACATCCGGAGGTAAAAAAGATCTCGTTCACAGGTAACTGTGCTACCGGCCAGAGAATACGGGAACTTGCATCAGCACATGTCAAAGACCTCACGCTGGAACTCGGGGGTTCCGACCCGATGATCGTGATGGATGATGCAGACATTGACAAGGCAGTTGAGGGTGCATTGCGGGGACGGTTCTACAATGCGGGACAGGTCTGTACCGCAGTCAAGCGTCTCTATGTCCATGAAAGGATTGCCGGTGAATTTGTACAGAACCTTAAAACCCGCATCAGTGCCCTGAACGTGGGAAACGGTCTTGGCCCGAAAACGGATATGGGTCCCCTCAACAGCGCCAAGCAGCGTGAGCGGATTACACGGGTGGTTGATCGGACCCGTGAACGCGGGGACGGGACTATCCTGACCGGTGGAGGGGTTCTTCGGGGAAAGGCATACGAGTCCGGGCATTTCTATCACCCGACGCTGGTAACGGATGTTGCACCCGACAGTTCCCTGGTAACGGAAGAGCTGTTCGGGCCGGTACTTCCGGTGATGACAGTTCCGGATCTGGATGCAGCGATCGCTGCGGCAAACACGTCCCGGTACGGGCTCGGGGCATCTGTCTGGACAAAAAACATCCATACGACAAAAAGGGTGTTTGATGAAGTCCGGGCCGGCATCATCTGGGTGAACCGGCACCAGACTGTGCCCCCGGAAGTACCGTTTGGCGGGATGCGGGAGAGCGGCATTGGGCGGGAGAACGGGTACCATGCCGTTGACCAGTACTCCCGGACCCGGACCCTGTTTCTTGGCTGGTAACACTATCCTCTTATTCCTTTTTTCTTAACCATGCCATAACGGCAAGTGCTCCTAAGGCAATCCAGCAGGGGACCGGTGATTTTGGAGTTGTTGTAACGGTTGAGAGCGGGGGCGTTGTTGTCATGACAGCGGTTGTATCCGGGAGCGCGATGGTCGGGGTTGCAGAAGTTTGCGGGACACTGTTGACGATATTGAAATAGGCTGAACCTTTTACATCCTGCAAAATGCCGGAGACGGTCACGATATACTCATCCGGCTTGAATGTCGTTGCATCAACATCGAACGACCAGTGGTTGTATCCGCCGCTTCCCGAAACTACCCTGACGGCCCCGGAGATACCAGAAAACTCACCGCTCTGAGTTTTATCTGTGGGCTTGAACGAGGACGATGTAACATCTACCATGAGTTCGTCACCGATAGCAAGGTTGGTGGATCCGGAGATGGTGAACTTGTCTCCGACATAATGATCTCCGATCGGGTTGATGAGTGCGGTTGGCGGGGAAACGTAAAACGAGTAGGTGGCAAAGGTATCATCGATATTCTGGCTGCCGATTGCATTCACCAGAGCCTGCGCGCTGTCCGGTCCCTGGAGGCTTCCCGCGCCGGAGAGTGCGAAGATTTCTTTTCCCTGCCCATTGCCGAGCTGTTTATTTATTACTGAACCGGAAGAAGGGTCATAGATGATGTCGAACTGGCCGTTCATCATCGGGTGCTGGACAAGGAAGAAGTACTGGCCGGATGCGAGGTTCGTCGTATCGGACGGTTTAAGTTCATAGAGATAGGTGTTGTCATCGTTCACTGCGAGAGTGGTGACCTTGAGGTAGTTATGGCTGATAATCCAGAGCTGGAGACCGTTCCGCGGATGACCGGTCGCGATACCATGGATCATGACGGAGTCCCCATTGGCAATGGTAACTGTATTCGAAGCAGTAGATCCTACCGGGTCAAGATTGATAGCACCTGCGGGTATGGCGAGGAGAGCAATGCCGATGAGGAGTAAGCATGCACAGCCGGTAGTCCGGCGTGACGGAGTTTTGGTCATGGTACACTTCCAATAGTATATGTTCCCGGGTGCCGCGAGAAAAACTTGTTGCGTCATCTTGGCTGGGGAAGATCTGGTCCTCCCCAAATCCCGCGGATATCCTTATCTGATAGTGGAAAAAACTGGTCATGTGTGGAAAAAAAACGAATAATCCCCGGCCCTGCTCCATTGCACGATATTCCCGGAAGATAGAACGAGAGTGATTTCTTATGAAACCTATCATTGCCATCCTTATCTGTATCATACTCGTAACTGGATGCACCCGGCCGGTAGTGCAACCGGTGGTTACAACACCCGCCATCAATGTGACCTCATATATCCCTGTCCCTGAAAAACACGTTACTGCCACAGCACAGAGAACCGATTCATCAAAAATCCTCATTACCTATGAAGGAGGTCCGGATGCCGATCAGCTTATTGAACTCCAGACTGCCGTAATCACCAGCAAAGGGAGCGTCAATATCCAGTCAATGGGTTCCCGTATCGATACAACTCCGGTACAGATCGGAGGGACTGATGTCTTCCAGGGACCATATACAGAACCGGTGCATGTGCTGATCACCGGCTACTATGTTAATGGCACTCACGAAGATGTTCTTGATATACGGATCTGACCTTTTTTATGGAAAGATTTATTCTGAATACCCGTCATTCCTGATCAAAATAGTACTCCTGCCCGGACTGACCGATCCCGGATAAAGGATGAGTGGGAGGAGTAAGCCTCCTTCTGTTCCAGCGGCATTCAGCTCGGCGCCAAACCCGGACGGAGACCGGGCGTCCTGTTGTCCTGTTCTGGCTTGCACCCGCAGGGATTCGCCGTTTCATCGTATCCTGTT
>JGI20214J51650_10002002_pt1 | contig 12925 bp, 8 predicted proteins | sample WetSurMetagenome_FD_51650 | JGI IMG/M metagenome (IMG submission 51650) | reverse complement strand
GATTGCTTGAACCGATCNATATACATTTATTGTAAAACGAAATCGCTCTCGTTATCAAGCCGATCTTCATAGAGCAGTTGAACCCGGCAAGGGTTGGGTGCCTGCCCCCAGAACGGGCGGCACCGCCATTTCATGCCGGCCGGCGCCCTGCAATAAAGGATTGACAGCCCGTCCACAGTCGTGTAGCCTCGGAACGCTTGCACAGTCCGATTTTTCGGGGGAGGGAACCCGCCGGATACATCGGTTCCTGTGACGTACATAAACCTTCCTTGCCCCGGTCCAGGGGAGGGGAAGTCCCGGGCTGACCTGCTTGTCTGCGGGGACGCCTCATTTAAAATCCCTTGAGTAAACAAAGGAGAGGGACTCGAATGAGGAAACGACAGATTTGCCTGTGGGCGAGCCTGCTCTTTTTTTGCCTGACTTTTCTGCTTGTCTCACCATTGCAGGCTGCCGAGCGATACAGGGTAAAGTCCGGCGACAGCCTTCACAAAATCGCCAAGAAGCACAACGTCAGCGTTGATGCCCTGAAGGATGTCAACCATCTCGAGGGCAATGATCTGAAGCCAAACCAGGTCCTCGTCATCCCTGGAGCATCGTCCAAGAAAGCTCCTCAGAAAAATATCGGAAAAAATAAGAACACCCCCGAAGCAACCGTCTACGTCGTGAAGAAAGGCGACACGCTTGCCGGTGTGGCGCAACGTACCGGCGTGCCCGCCGCAGAAATCAGGCAAATGAATGAACTGCGCTCATCGAAATTGAAGTCCGGCCAGAGGCTGGTCCTGCAAAGGGCACCTGCACGAGTCGAGGAGGATGAAGATGATCTCGAGGAGGCAGGATCCATCGAGGCGGGTGAACTGGCTGCAGGAGGCGAAAGCCCCGATCGGCCAGGCGGGGGGGCGCCCATCGAACTGTCCATGTGGAAGGGCCCGTTTGAGCGCGACCTTTTCGTAAAGATCGTGAAATCCTACGAGGGTGTTCCCTACAAGCTTGGCGGGAACTCCCTGCGCGGAATTGACTGCTCGGCCTTTACGAAGAAGGTCTACGGCATCTTCAGCGTCGATCTGCCCCGGACGGCTCGGGAACAACTCCAGCGGGGGAAGCGCGTCGGGCGAGACGAACTGGATACCGGGGATCTCGTGTTCTTTCAGACACGGCGAAACCGGATTCACGTGGGGATCTTCCTGAGCGGAAACGAATTCTTTCACCTCTCATCCCGGAACCGGGCAGGGAAGGTGGACAATCTCGAGTCCTCCTATTTCAACAGCCGTTTCATCTGCGGAGTCAGAGTGAAGGAAGCGGGGCTGAATCTGAAGGCGGAATATCCCGTACCGTCTTTGAGACCGGAGGAAGAAAAGCCCCCCGTCTCGGTTCGCCATGTTCCGCATTCGCCGGGAGGCTGACGGGAGAAAGAAAAAAACCGCTTCGACAGGAAGCGGTTTTTTTGTGTCCGGAAGTGTCATCCCGGAGGGGCGTTGCGCTCTGCGCCGGGTGCGATGCTTCCCCTGAAAGTCATCTTGAGCTCGTAGACACCCGCCGCGATACTCTTTTCCATGTCGAATCCCATTTTCTCGAAAACGTGCAGCATGGGTCTGTTTTCCAGAAGGACCTCGGCCGTGAACCCCAACAGGCCCTGCCTCCTGGCCAGGTAGGTGAGATAGCCGAGCAGCTCCTGGCCGATGCCCTGGCTCTGGTGGTTGTCGCGAACGGCGAAGGCGACTTCCGCCATGTGGGAGTCCGCCTCGATTTCATACTGCCCGAGACCCACGATTTCCTCCTTGTCTTCCTCTCCGACGACAGCCAGGATCTCCATCTTTTTCAGGTAGTCGATAATGACGAAATCCTGGAGCCTCTCGTGCGGCATGTCCTGCCGGTAGGAGATGAACCTGCGGTACATGCTGTTGTCCGACAGGGAATAGAAGAAGTCCTTGAGCAATGGCTCGTCGCTGATCTTCACGGGCCGGAAGAACAGGTTGAGCCCTTTCGGGGTTGTCCGGTAGCCTTCGAGATGCTCCGGGTAGATGCCGCGCTCGCCCGGGATGAAGGCCTGGTCCTTGTAGATGAGTCCCGCTTTTCTCGCCTCGTCGATGAGCCAGGGCTTGAATTTCGGGTGTGAAATCGAAATCAGTTCCATGGCCCGCTCGCGGACGTTCTTTCCCTGCAGGTAGGCAATCCCCCACTCGGTCACCACGTACTGGATGTCGCCCCGCAGCACCGTGGCCCCAGCCCCTTCCTTGAGGAAAGGTACAATCCTGGATACCACGTCGCAGGCCGCAGTGGACTGGATCGTGAGGATCGTCTTGCCGTTTTTCGCCATGGCTGCCCCGCGCATGAAATCCGCCTGGCCGCCGATACCGCTGTAGAAGGTCTTGCCGATCGACTCGGCCGTGGCTTGGCCAGTGAGATCGATCTCGAGGGCGCTGTTGATGGCCACCATGTTGTCCTGCCGGGCGATGAGGAGGGGATTGTTGGTGTAGTCGATCGTCCGAAAGTCGATGGATGGGTTGTCGTGGAGGAATTCGTACGTTTCTTGTTTGCCCATGCAAAAGGTGGCCACGGTTTTTCCCCGGTTGACCGTCTTGCGGGTATTGTCAATCACGCCCAGCCTCATGAGCTGGGCGATACCGTCGGTAAAGAGTTCCGTGTGAACCCCCAGATGCTTCTTGACGGAGAGGTTGGCGATAATGGCGTTGGGGATGCTGCCATAGCCCACCTGGATCGTGTCGCCGTCCTCGACAAGCCGGGCGACGTATTGGCCGATGCGCTGGGCGATCTCTGTGTCCGACTCGGGGGTGTACTCCAGGAGCGGTTCGTCGTAGTGCACGAGAAAATCCACATCATTGATGTGGATGAATGTGTCTCCGTGCACACGGGGCATGTACGTGTTGACCTGGGCCACGACCACGCGAGCAACCTCGGCGGCGGCCTTCACAATATCCACGCTCACCCCGAGACTCATGTAGCCGTGCTCGTCGGGCAGCGAGGTCTGAATGAGCGCCACATCCACCCGGTCGAGACCACGGTAGAACAAGCCCGGCACCTGGGAGAGAAAGATCGGCGTGTAGTCGGCCAGGCCCTTGTTGACGGCGCCGCGGGTGCTGTCGCCGATAAAAAAAGAGTTGAGCCGGAAATTGGACTTGAACTTCTCGTCGGCGTAGGGGGCCACGCCCAGCGTTCTCACGCTCAGAACCTCGGCGTCGAAAAAAGCCTTGGGGTTGCTTTTGATGTAGCGAATCATCGAATGAACCAGGTGCTGGGGCTCGGCGCAGGCCGAGGCGATGAAGATCGTGTCCCCCCGGTTGATGTTGCCGAAAATGGCTTTTTCAGTCGCGAATTTCGCCGGGTAGCGAAGCTGCCAGGTATCAAGAATTGTCACATCCTGCTTCATAGTTCGGGATCTCTTTCGGTATCTGATTTTCGATTATAAAGTGTAGGCCCGGTCTCGAGGACTGTCAAGACAGGAAATGGTCATCAGCGGGGTTTTCCTTTTTACTTGCGTCCACGTGGGGACAACCTGTATAAAAATCATGAGGGAGGATCGATTCTGTTCCTGCATTCCGAGAGAGTATTCGAATTCATTCCAGCACAATTGAAAGGAGGATTCATGGAATTCACGCCCCGCCCCAAGAAGTCCCTGCCAGGCATCATCGACGCCCAGGTCAAGAAATGGGAGATCAGCCAGACAAAAAAATTCAAGCAGACGATAAAGCCTTGCATCGCAATCTCGCGCCTTCCGGGCAGCGGCGGATGGTTCCTCGCGCAGCGGGTGGCCAAAGACCTGAAGATGGACTATTGGGACCGGCAGATCATCGACGAGGTGGCAAAGAGCGCCAAGGTCAGCAAGCGAGTGCTCACATCCCTGGATGAACAGGACAAGAGCATGCTCGATGATTGGATCGAATCACTGGGCGAGCGACATGTCTGGCCCTATGAGTTCATGGAGCATCTCACCAAGGTGATCGGCGCGATCGGCGCGCATGGGAATGCGGTCATCGTGGGACGCGGGGCCAGTTACATTCTTCCCCCTGAAGTCTGCCTCAGGGTTGGAGTCACTGCTCCCCTGGAGGTGAGAGTGAACAACGTGGCGAGCTTCTTCAAGGTACCGAAAGAAGAGGCCAAGCAGCGGATTCTGACTGTCGAGTCGGAGCGGATCGCCTTCATGCGCAAGTATTTCAACATCGACGTGCTTGACCCGAATCATTACGACATCGTCATCAACACCCAGTATTTCAATCTCGACGAGGCTTCGTCGATCATTATCGCGGCGTACAACTCACGCGACTGGCAGGACTACTCCGCAAAAGAGGTCATCAAATAAAGGGACCAGGGTAAAGGGAATAGAGCGATAAGCAGCGGCGCCCCGAGAAAGGGAGCTGCAGACTGACAGAAAAAAAAGACCCCGCCAAAAAGAGGGGTCTTTTTTTGTTTTCAGCCCGGGTATCCGACACTGCGTGTGGCACGATACTTGTTACAAATCATGTTGAAGTATTCCGTCGTCAGGCTGGTTTGCTTTCACGTCCTGATCAAATCCTTGCGCGAGGGTCGGTATGAATCTATTAGATTGGTTTATTTCCGAGCAGGTCCGGCAGGATGAGTCGGCCTATCGAAAATCGAGGCAGCTGCTCATCAGCATTTTCCTTCTGCCCCTCTTCTTCATCCCGAACATCTTCAAATGGTACAACCTGGGATGCAGCGAGCTGGCCCTGAGCCTGCTCCTGGTGACACTGTTTACCGGGATTGCATTGCCCCTGGTCTTCAAGGTCACCGGCTCGCCTGTTTTGCTCGGCAACGCCGTGATGACCGCCCTGGCATGGCATTTTTTCTACCTGACCTACTGGACGGGCGGGATCGGCTCCACGTCCCTCGCATGGAATATGTTGCTGCCCGTGTTCGCAATCACATTCGTCAATTTTTCGTCCGCCATGACGTGGTCCGGGCTTGTCCTTGTTGAAGTCCTTGTTTTTGTCCTGATGGGGTCCATGGGATTCGAACTGCCCAGGCTTGCCCTGACAGCCGACCAGATCCGCGGGGCGAATATCGCAAACGCCCTGGGCCCGTTTGTCGGGATCGTACTGGCTGCATATTTCAATTACAGGAACTCCCGGGCGTACGTAAAGATCAGTGAGAGAGCGAATCGGGAGCAGGAAAAGTTCCTGAAGTCGCAGGAAGACACGCAGAAGAATATCCGGGACATGACACAGAACATGAGCGGCGTCTTCAAGCAGGTGGAGCAGAATACGGAGAAGCTTGCCGAGACGACCGAGGAAATCTCCGCCATGACGAAGAGCAACGCCAATGCCGCGACAGAAGTAGATAAACTGATGGAGGGGTCACGGTCCATCATGGAGAGGGCGGATACATCCATGAAATCCCTGACCGCTTCTATCGGCGAGATTGCCCGCTCCAGCGACGAGGTGTCGAAGATCATCAGGAACATCGACGAGATCGCTTTCCAGACGAACCTCCTGGCGCTCAACGCTGCCGTCGAGGCTGCCCGGGCCGGCGAGGCGGGAGCGGGGTTTTCAGTCGTGGCCAACGAGGTGCGCAACCTTGCCATACGGGCCGCAGAATCGGCCAAGGAAACCGAGCGCATGATCGGCGACACCGTGTCGAAAATCCGGCAGAGCACCACCCTGGTGGAGGTGACAAACGATGCATTTCACAATTTCTCTGAGTCGGTGAACAAGGCGGCGGTCCTGGTGAACGGGATTGCCTCGGGTTCGGCGGAGCAGGCTCGCGGTGTTGAGATGATCCGGACCTCTCTCGGGAGCCTGCATAATCTGTTGCAGCAGAGAATGGCGGACACGGGGGTCGAGGCCGTCAAGATGGTGGAAGATGCCGTCGAGTATGCAAAGCGGCACGGCAAGGAGTCGGCGCTCAAGGAGCTGAACAAGGAATTCGGGCGGTTCAACAAAGGGGAGATGTACGTATTCGCATACAGCGACAGGGGGATCGGTCTGGCCATGCCGGCAAATCCCAAGCTCGTGGGAAAGAACCTTCTCGACATCCCCGATGCGGAAGGTAAGCTGTTCCGGCGGGACATCCTGCGGGTCGCCAGCAGGGACGGATCCGGCTGGGTCGATTATGCTCACAAACACCCCAAGACCGGGAAGATCGATCTGAAGACAACGTACGTGATGAAATACGGCGATATGATCCTCGGCTGCGGGATCTACAAGGCCAAGGCCTTCCAGATTGCAACGACAGAAGGAGTAGCGGGCAAGGCATAAAGAAGCGAGAAGAAATCAGCAACAAGGTCGGGTACACATCATGTGTCCTCAAAAGAAAACCCCGCTGGAAGGCGGGGTTTTCTTTACGAATGGGAACGGCATGTCTAGAACGGCAGGAGCGGATGCTCCTGCGTTTGCTTACGAAGCGCTTCCTTGCACAATGACGTGAAGCTCTTCGGCGATCTGCTTCATCTGAGCAGCCTGGGCATTCATCTGCTCCGAGGCGGAGGCGGACTCCTCGGCATTGGCGGCGTTCTGCTGGGTCACTTTGTCCATCTCGGTGACGGCCTTGTTGATCTGGTCAATCCCCTGCGCCTGCTCCGTGGAGGCTGCGGCAATCTCGGATACGAGGTCCGCCACCTTGGCGGCGCTCTTCGAGACCCCGGCAAAGGCTTCGTTGGTGCGGCCCAGAAGCTCCGAGCCCTGTTTGACCTTCTTCACGGTGCCTTCGATGAGCCCCGATGTGTTTCTGGCCGCGTCGGCTGCCCGCATGGCGAGATTTCTCACCTCGTTGGCCACCACGGCAAAGCCCGCGCCTGCCTCGCCGGCTCTCGCAGCTTCAACAGCGGCGTTGAGTGCCAGCAGATTTGTCTGGAAGGCGATCTCGTCGATCGTCTTGATGATCTTGGAGGTCTCTTCGCTTGCCTTCGTGATATCGTCCATGGATTGGGTGAGTTCGGTCATGGATCCATTGGCCCGTTCGACCATCTGGTTAGATTCTTTCATAAGCTTGTCGGCGCAGTTGGCGTTGTCGGCATTCTGCTTGGTCATAGAAGACATTTCCTCGAGTGAGGAGGATGTCTCCTCGATCGAGGCTGCCTGCTCCGATGCCCCCTCGGCAAGCGACTGGCTGGAAGAGGACACTTCTGCCGATGCTGACGCCACCTGGTCGGCCCCTGCATTCAGTCCCTCGGCGATCCTGTTGATCGGGGCGACGACGGAACGGACGATCAAGAAAAGAACCGACAGGATTGCTGCCAGCCCGAAGGCGGACAAACCGAGGTTAATCCACGTCATCCGGTTTGTTTCTGCATATACTTCTTTGATGGGAGCCACAACTCCGACAGTCCAGCCGTTGCTCTTGCAGGGTTCGAGATAAGCCAGGCGTTTCACCCCCAGGAATTCGTAGGTAATGTCTCCCTGCCTGCGTTTGAGGAGCTCCCGGCCGAAGTCGTGCTCGTTCAAGTTCAGCTTCATGATCTGCGCCTTGTCCTTGTGAGCAAAGACCATTCCCGATTTATCGAAGAGATACATGTACCCGGTGTCCAGCACCTTGACAGGATCGACGAATCGTTCGTTGAACTGCATGATGTCCGGCACACCGAAGATCACCCCGATAATAGTTTCTCCGTCTTTTATCGGTGCGGCGATTGCGAAAGCCGGCTTCCCTGTCGTCCGGGCGACGTAGACGGTGGAAACGTTGACCTCGCCCTTCATGGCCTTCTGAAAATATTCACGGTCGGGCACCTTGATCTTTCCCACGGAGTCGGGAATCGAAGAGGCGCGGACTTCCCCCTCGGCATTGGCAATATTGATGTAGGAGAGCCCCTGCAGACCTTTCACCTGCTCGATAAGCTCTGTATTGGCCGCATTGCGGTTCGCTTCCGTGTCTTTTTTCAGGACAGCTTCGTATTCGCTGCGTCCGGCCGAGGTCCTGATCATGGCCATGGTGTCTTCAACCCAGACGTCGATCATCTCTGCCTTGGCCTTGGACAGGGTAGAAAATTCCTCGATGGCTTTTTCACTGAAGGCCTTACTGGACAGATAGTACGTGACCCCGGTGGAGATACCCATCACCAGGACAATCAGCGCCGTGGTCGGCAACAAAAGTCTTTTTTTCAAGCTCAGTTTCATGTGTGCATCCTCTCGTGATCAGTCTCCGACTCACAGGTTATCTCTGTTATTGCAAAAGCTATCTTGCGATACCCATGGCCTCGATTGAAGCAGGGGATATACAGTCACCACAGTGTCGTAAAAAAAAAGGGGGACCGACGATTACGGTTCCCCTTTTCAGCTTTCTTTCAGAAATTCTTGAAGTCCTTGTCATCAAGGGGGATGACGGTCTCGGGACGAACGTTTTTCCCACTGCCAGGGGATCCACCCTGTGCAGGGCTTTTCCTGACGATATTCTTGAATGACAGGGCCTTCTGCATCATCCCCGATGCTGCGGGAACGGAAGATGACCCGGCGGAATAAGAGATGCTGCCCCCGACGATGCCCTGAAGCTCCCCGGCAATGGATTTCATCTGCTCGGCCTGGGCATTCATCTCCTCGGAGGCTGATGCCGACTCCTCGGCGTTGGCCGCGTTCTGCTGAGTCACCTTGTCCATTTCGGAGACGGCCTTGTTGACCTGGTCGATGCCCTGTGCCTGCTCGCTGGAGGCTGCGGCGATCTCGGAGACGAGGTCTGCCACCTTGGCTGCGCTCTTCGAGACCTCGGAGAAGGCCCCGTTGGTGCGCTCGACAAGTTCCGAGCCCTCTTTTACCTTCTTTACCGTGCCCTCGATGAGGCCGGCCGTGTTCTTGGCCGCCTCGGCTGCCCGCATGGCGAGGTTGCGCACCTCGTTGGCAACGACGGCAAACCCTGCGCCTGCCTCCCCGGCCCGTGCGGCTTCAACGGCCGCGTTGAGCGCGAGGAGATTGGTCTGGAAGGCGATCTCGTCGATCGTCTTGATGATCTTGGAGGTTTCGTCGCTCGCCTTCGAGATGTCTTCCATGGACTGGGTCAGCTCGATCATGGAGTTATTGGCCTTGTCCACCATCTGGCGGGATTCCTTCATGAGCTTGTCGGCAGCCGACGCGTTGTCGGCGTTCTGCTTGGTCATGGAGGACATCTCCTCGAGGGAGGAGGACGTTTCTTCGATCGATGCGGCCTGTTCAGAAGACCCTTCGGCCAGCGACTGGCTTGCCGAGGAGACCTGGCTCGAGGCGGAGGAAACCTGTTCGGCGGCCTCGGAGAGGCTGGAGACGATGCGGGTTACGGGTCTCGTGATCGAGAGGCTCAGGAAAAAGCCCAGGGAAACGGCGAGGATCGTGCCTCCGATCATGCACACGAGCGCAATGATCTTGGCCGTTTTCGCTTCGCTCTCGGAGTGCGTTTGCGTTTCCTTGGAGATCTTCTCGTTGAGATCGGCCAAGTCGTTGAGATTCTTTTTGGCTGCGTAGAAATCATCCCTCAGCTTGCCAGGTACGAATGCCAGGGCTTCTTCCCTCTTTCCCGATTTCAGCATGTCGATCAGCTTGGTGTGGCTGCCTCTCCAGGTGTCCCAGGATGTCTTGAAACTGGCCCAGAGAGCCGCTTCCTCTTTGGTGTGGGAGAGGGCATCGAAGCTCTTTACGGCCTTGTCGGCATCTGCCCAGAATTTCTCCAATTCCTGCAGCTGCTTGGCCTTTTCCTTGTCGTTATCAAGGTATTCCGGGATGAGCAGCGTCCTCTCCACCTTGTGAATGGACATCTGCCCTTCCTGGATGTCAGCCAGCGCTATCAGACCGGGTACTCGGATTGCCGTGATTTCTTTGAGGTCCTCACTGGTATCGGTGATGCCCTTCCAGCCGAAGAACCCGACGATCAGCGTGATTACAGCCACCACGACGAAACCGCCGATGAGTTTTGTGCTCAGTTTCATTGATTTAAACATGTGACATCGCTCCTTGAGATTTAATCCGTCTTTTCTTTATCGGCATTAATATTTATTCCTTGATCATTTTTCAAATTTGCATCGTGCAAGGGATATACCATTTGCAATGCTCTCCTTCCTTTCCCTGGTTACGGCAGCAGGGTCAACAACTCTCGTGCAGGGAGGCACACCGCTTTGATGTTGCCAACAAAACGGTATTCTCTGGTGTCTGCAGAAATGAAGTTTTCCTTGACCGACTTTGCGGTTTCCCTTAAAATTCCAGATTCCTTGAAACAAACATCAACGACACAACAGGGAGAAAGATATGAAAATAATCCTTTTGGGAGCGCCGGGCGCGGGCAAGGGAACCGTGGCCAAACTGCTCACCGATTTCGACGGCTCCGTCCAGATTTCGACGGGTGACATCCTGCGGGCTGCCGTCCGGGAAGGTACGGATCTCGGAAAAGAGGCCAAGGCCTTCATGGACAAGGGGGACCTGGTACCCGATTCGCTCATCATGAAGATCATGGAGAAACGTCTCCAGGAACCCGATTGCGCGAAGGGCTTCATCCTCGACGGTTTCCCCCGCACCATAGCGCAAGCCGAGTCCCTGAGAGATCTGCTCAAACGACTCAATGTCAAGCTTGACATGGTGGTGAACCTGGAAGTGCCGAGGGACGTGATCCTCGACCGCCTGACGACGCGCCGAACCTGCTCCAACCCCTCCTGCCAGGCCATCTACAACGTGAAGAGCATGCCCCCGGCACCCGATGGGACCTGCACGAAGTGCGGAAGCAAGGTCATTCAGCGCGACGACGAGACAGAAACAGCCATTTTGTTCCGCTTGGAGACGTACAACCAGAAGACGGCCCCCCTCATCGGCTTCTATGAGAAGGAGGGGATCCTGAAGAACTTCTCGTCGCTCTCCAGCGCCGAGACGGTCGAGGCGGTGAAGAAGGCATTAAAAGCAGGCTAAAGGCTACAGGCCACAGGCTACATCCCCCTCTTTCCCCCTTTGCAAAAGGGGGATGAAAGGGGGATTTTTATTGGCGGATCGGGCATAGAAGAAATAGAATAACCACCGTTGCGGGAGAAAAACGTTGCCCATCGATTACGAAAGAGATCTGAACGCCGAGCAGTACCGTGTCGTCACGGCCGAGGGTGGCCCGATCCTGGTCATCGCCGGGGCAGGGAGCGGCAAGACGCGGACGCTGACCTACAGGGTCACCCGCCTGATCGACACCGGTACACCGCCGGAGAGGATTCTTCTGGCGACCTTCACGAACAAGGCTGCCCGGGAGATGCTGGGGCGCGTGGAGCTCCTGTCCGGCGTCGATGTGCGGAGGCTCTGGGGCGGCACGTTTCACTCCATCGCAAATCGCGTGCTCCGGCGGAACGGCCACCTGCTGGGATACGGCCGGAATTACTCCATCATGGACACGGACGACACGAAGTCGCTCCTGAATGCCTGTGTTGCCGATGCCGGGATCGACACGAAGGCGGGCCGGTTTCCCAGGGGGGATGTGCTTGGAGACATCATCGGCTATTCCGTCAACACCGTGACTCCTCTTGAGGAAACCATCGGCCGGAAATACCCCTTTTTCAGCGCCCTCGCCGAGGACATCGTCGCCATCGCAGCCGCCTATCGCAAACGCAAGCAGACGCTCAACCTGATGGATTTCGACGATCTGCTGGCAAACTGGCTCGACTTGCTGCGCAGTGAGCCGGAGGTCCTGCGTGAATACGCGGATCGTTTCCTCCATGTGCTCGTCGACGAGTACCAGGACACAAACAGCCTGCAGGCAGCCATTCTCGACCTTCTTGGTTCCCGCCACCGCAACCTCATGGTCGTGGGTGACGACCACCAGAGCATCTATTCCTTCCGGGGGGCCAACTTCGAGAATATCCTGCGATTCCCCGATCGCTACCCGGACGTAAAACTGTTCAAGCTCGAGACGAACTACCGAAGCACCCCGCAGATCCTGGATCTGGCCAACCGCAGCATCGTCCGGAACCGCGACCAGTTCCAGAAGGAGCTTCGGGCCGTTCGCAAGAGCGGATTCAAGCCCGTCTACATNCCGGTGCGTAATGTCGCTCTGCAGGCGGCCTTTGTCGCGCGGCGGATCACGGATCTTATCATGGAAGGGATTCCCATTCGGGAGATCGCCGTTCTGTACCGTGCCCACTATCACGCCATGGAGCTTCAGCTGGAGCTGACCCGGCGCGGAATCCCCTTCGAGATTCGCTCGGGAATCCGTTTTTTCGAGATGGCCCACGTGAAGGACATCACGTCGTACCTGCGGGTCCTTGTGAACCCCCTCGACGAAGCGGCCTGGAAAAGGGTCCTGGGGCTCTACGAGAAAGTCGGCAAAGTTACGGCGGACAGGGTGTGGAAGGCCCTTGCGGCCGAGAAAGACCCCCTGGCTGCAATACGTGACGCCCTCTGGGTCAAGCGGGTCGGGAAGGGCGCTGCGCCCGGACTGCTGAGGCTTGGCGAGACGATGGCGCTGCTCTGCGAGACCATTCAGGAGCAGGCGCCTGCCGATCTGATCCATCTGCTTCTCAACCGGGGATACCGCGAAGACCTGCGGGAGCGCTACCCCGACAGTTTCTCCCGCGAAGAGGACCTCGTGCAGCTGGCAAATTTCTCGAATCGCTTCACAAGCCTGACAGACTTTATAGCAGAGCTGTCGCTTCTGACGAACACTACGGAGGGAGAGGATTCCTACGCCGTCGAGGAGAAGGACCGGGTGATCCTGAGCTCCATCCACCAGGCCAAGGGACTGGAGTGGTCGGTGGTCTTCATCATCTGGTGTGCCGAGGGGATGATCCCGCTGGCCCGTGCACTCAACGAGGCCGGCGGAGAGGAAGAGGAGCGAAGACTGTTTTACGTGGCCACAACACGCGCCAAGGACCAGCTCTACCTCTGCCACCCGCTGATCGACTATTCCCGGGGGATGGGCATGGTGCCCCTGAGGCCGTCGCGATTCATCGAGGAACTCGAGCAGGACACCTCTCACCCGACGGAGCTGCCCTATGAGCAGTGGATCATTGATGAGGACTAGGGTACTGGGTAAAGGG
>JGI20214J51650_10002001_pt1 | contig 12926 bp, 9 predicted proteins | sample WetSurMetagenome_FD_51650 | JGI IMG/M metagenome (IMG submission 51650) | reverse complement strand
AATTATTGCCAGCAAGAGCACTATCAAGGAAGTACGTGCGGTAGCGCAAAACAGCTTAAGGGACCTTATTTGAGTTTCGAATGCCAGAATTGAATTCAATTGCAGATAGATCAGGGCAGATACCGGGTTTGCCTGGATTAATTAACCAAAAAAAATCTAAATCAGACAATTATGAAAACTATCAGAACAATTTTACTTATGATGCCGGTTTTAATGATAACCGGCGTGGCATCTGCCCAGGAATATAAGCTTGCAGTTCAAAATCCGAAGGATACACGGCTCGTCCTGAAGGACTTCAGCGGGCAGCTGCCCGTGGAAGGGTACAACGGAACGGAAATCGTGATTACTTCCAACTCCGGAAGGTTTGAGCCACCGGAGAAAGCAAAGGGGTTGAAGCCAATTTTTCCCGGAGGAACAGACAACACGGGCATCGGTCTGGAAGTCCTGAAATCTGATAATCTTGTTAAGATAACCTGCCTGGTGCCATTCACTCAGGATGCAGAGTATAAGATAAAAGTGCCTGAAAATCTGTCACTTGAGATGTCCAGTGGTTGCGAGCGCTCAAATGATATCACGATCACAGGAATGAAGAATGAGATCGATATTAACAGCTGTCATGATATTAATTTGAAGAACATATCAGGCCCAGTCGTATTGTCGACCATCAGCGGCGACATCAACATCACCTACAGTTCGGTCAGCGCAGCCAAAGCCACGTCGGTGAATTCAGTAAGCGGTGACATCGACATTACGCTTCCGGTCAAAACAGCAGTTGACCTTGAATTGAGGACAGTGACCGGTGCATTTTACTCTGACTTCGACTTCTCTCAAACCCAGAAGGACCTGAAACGGATTGGCGGAAATGAAATGAACTATTCCCTGAATGGCGGGGGCTTCAAATTTACGGTAGGAACCGTGAGTGGCAATATCTATCTGAGGAAGGGAATTTAACCCTTCCCTGATTCTCACGGCAGGGATAATTCTAAAACTTACTGAAATGAAAAAGAGTACAATTTTAGTTGTATTGTGGTTATGCTTTACCACTATGCAGGCACAGCAGATTATAGAGAAGCATATGAACTTCACTGGTAAAGAGTCAGTTGCACTCAATATTCAGATCGCCGATTCCATCATGATCCAGACATGGAACAGGAATGAAGTCTATGTAAAGGGCTCTGTCGATGTGAATGACAATAAGGACAATGAGGCATATGAAACCGCATTTGATGAATCTGGGAAGACCCTGACCGTAAAGACAGGATTCAGGGAGGGTTATTTCAAGGGACGAAAGAACCATTGCACCGAATCGAGCATTTACTTCCAGGTCTTCATGCCTGAAAACACAAGGTTTACTGTAGAGACTATCGATGCGAATGTAATCATTACGGGCAAAACCACACAGATGAATGTCAAATCGATCAGCGGCTACATCGACTTGGCTGTACCGGCAAACAAATCGGCGGATATTGACTTTTCAACCATCTCGGGAACGATGTACTCCAATCTCGATCTCGAAATGCACGGGAAACATGGAGGAATACCTTCAAAGATCGAGGAACGATTGAATAAAGGAGGTGATCACATAAAGCTTGAGACCATAAGCGGTGATATCTTTTTCAGGAAATCAAATTAGCGGGATTCCCGGGTAAAATTCATTACCCTGAGCAGCAAAAAAAATTTTCAGGAGTCTTTATCCGGGAATCTGTAACCATGTTCCTCCCCGATCGTTATTAGGGTATTAAACCATGCAAAAGAAACATTAAAATTCCTTTTTAATGAAGATCAGTACGTTATCCAAAATTGTCCTTATCATCACACTGGTTATGTTCTGCGATTCGGCTTTTTCTAAAGATGCAGATTCCACCATTGCCAAAAGAACATACCGGACAGCTTTCGCGAAATCTGCACCGCTGATTGACGGGCTTGGGATCGACGAATGCTGGAGCCAGGTCGAATGGACCGCGAATTTCACTCAGACACAGCCGGCAGAGAACAAACCGCCTACACAGCAGACTTCATTTAAAGTCCTTTATGATAATGACAATGTATATTTCCTGATAAGATGTTCCGATACCGAACCTATGAAGATCAGGAAAATCATGGAGCGGCGTGACAATTTCAGCGGCGATATGGTTTTTGTCGAGATCGACAGTTATTATGACAAGCAGACTGATTTTCTGTTTGCAGCCTCAGCCTCCGGAGAAAAGAGCGATGCAGCCATGACCCAGGATGGATTCAATGAGGATGACAACTGGAACCCTGTATGGTTTTTAAAGACATCGGTAGATAGCCAGGGCTGGATCGCTGAGATGAAGATCCCGCTAAGCCAGCTGCGGTTTGCCAAAAAGCCTGAAATGGTTTGGGGATTGCAGGTTACGCGGGCTGTATATCGTCTTCAGGAAAGATCTTCCTGGCAGTATATCCCCAAGGGGTCACCGGGATTGATCCATCTGTTCGGCGAGCTTGAGGGTATAAGCAACCTTAAGCCAAAACGTCAGATCGAGCTAATGCCATATGCGGTGGGAAAGACTGAACGTTCACCAAAAACCCCCGGTGACCCCTTTAATACAGGCAAATTATCCAAAGCATCGGCAGGCCTGGACGGAAAGGTGGCTATTACAAATGACTTTACGCTCGACTTTACGATCAACCCCGATTTCGGCCAGGTCGAGGCGGATCCTTCGGAAGTCAACCTCACCGCATTTGAGTCATATTTTTCAGAGAAGCGGCCATTTTTTATTGAAGGCAGAAACATTTTTGAATTCAACCCATACCAGACAATTGTGATTCACAATATGTATTCTGATAATCTTTTCTATTCACGGCGCATCGGGCGATATCCACAGTACTATCCCTCGCTGGCCGGCAATGAGTACGTTAAGATGCCAGAGGCAACCACGATCCTTGGTGCCATGAAGGTCTCGGGGAAAACAAAGAAAGGATTGTCAGTCGGGATACTGGAAAGCATGACTTCACGCGAAAATGCCCTGATAGACAGTGCCGGCATCAGAAGGAAAGAGCCGGTGGAGCCGTTTACCAATTATTTTGTAGGACGGGTCCAGCAGGATTTTAACAAAGGAACGACGACCCTCGGGGGAATGGTAACCGCAGTGAACAGAAACATCGAGAGTCCTGCCCTCGATTTTCTTCATTCAGAAGCATATTCCGGAGGGATTGACTTCCAGCACAACTGGAATAAAAGAACCTGGTACGTCGCAGGAAATGCAATCTTCAGCAATGTCCGGGGGTCGAAGCAGGCAATCCTGAATACGCAGACATCCTCGGCACGGTATTATCAGCGTCCGGATGCCAGGTACCTGGGAGTTGATTCATCTCTCAACTCGCTGAGCGGGTATGGAGCATCTTTTAAGTTCGGCAGGTCGAGCCAGAAAAAGCTACAGTTTGAAACAAGCGTTGCTCTCCGGTCACCCGGGCTTGAATACAATGATATAGGTTATATGAGATATTCCGATGTAATCCATCATGGAACATGGGTGGCTTATTACATACGGAATCCATTCGCTATTTTCAACAACTTCTATTTAAACACCAATTACTGGGTTTACTGGAATTTCTCCGGACAGTTGCTGTCAACATACGCTAACATAAACTTCAATTCCCAGTTTAAGAACAAGTGGCGCATCAACGGGCAATTCAACAGGCAGAGCCAGGGGATATCAACGACACTCCTCCGTGGAGGGCCCTCATTTATTATGCCGGGAAATCAGAGCTTCAACCTGAATGTGGGGTCGGATTATTCAAAGAAGCTTTCATTTTTCATAGGCAATTACCACGGTTCTGGCGATGCAAAGAGCTTTACCGGGCATGAATATTATGCCGAAATAAACTATAAGCCGACAAATTCCATTTCAATATCAATTGATCCTGATTACATGATCCAGGACCAGGATTTGCAGTATGTTACAACTGCCGGAACGTCAGTCGATCCTGTATACATCTTTGGAAGGCTGCAACAAAAAACTCTTGGTATTACTTTCAGGTTGAATTATACCATCAATCCTGAGCTCAGTATAGAATATTATGGGCAGCCATTCATTTCCGCAGGTATATTCGATCAGTTCAAGCGTGTGACACAGCCTGATGCAGCACGATACACGGAAAGGTACCATCTGTTTTCAGTCGATGAGCTGTCCTATGATCCTGCCAGCCTTACCTACAGCGTGACTGATAATTCCAGTGTCAAGTCGGCATATTCCTTCGGTGATCCCAATTATAATTTCAGGCAGTTCAGATCGAATCTGGTGATCAGGTGGGAGTATCTGCCGGGCTCAACGCTTTACCTTGTTTGGTCACAGGGCCGGACTGACGCCAACACGAACGGAGGTGCCTTCTCCTATGGAAATGACCTGAGATCATTATTCAGCTCAAGTGCGAACAATGTATTCCTGATCAAGTTCTCGTACTGGTTCTCGCTGTAAGTGAGGGGCTGGAATTTTGAAGGCTAAAAAATTACACAGAGAGCTCTGAGAAGGCACAGAGGATCACAAAGCATGATACCTTTAACCTCAGCGTTCCTCCGTGTATTCTCAGTGTCACTCTGTGTTACCCTTCTTTTTACAACTTCCTAATCCCGATCCGGAATGCCTTTTTGGGGTTTTCGACAAGGATCTGATTAATATCCTTGTCACTCAATCCTTTCGATTTAAGAGCCGGAATAAGGTATCTGAAGATGGCAGTATAACCGTCAGGATTGCCTCCGCCGGGTATTGCGGGATCGTACCAGCCTGAATCGTGTGATAACAGAATCCTGTTCAAAACCCCGTTTTTCTTCAGTGCGAGAATTCTGCCGGCGTACCAGCCGATGCTGTCGGGTGACATGGCTTCTCCTTTAGAGTCAGGGTGCACTTTGTCGAGCGAGATCCACGCCCCGCTTTTTGCGGCCCTGATGTTACCTTCCAGCGTTCCCCTTGATGCGTGGACCCAGATGAATGCTTCCGGACTGACCCCCAGCTCCCTGAGAATCCTGAGCTGGGCAAAAGCCGGATTGTCTGGGCCCGTATGCGAAGCTATGACAAGTCCGGTCCTGAGATGCGTAAGCGCAGCTGCGGTGATGATTTTGACATGCTCAGGAGAAAGGGAATCAGAAGGATCCACTCCGATCTTGATGAATCCGGGTTTAATGCCGGTCCCATCAATACCGTTTTCAAATTCGGAGATCCATCTGTCAGCGAGCGTTCCTGCATCCTCTTTGTAAAAGCTTTTTGGAATGAAAAGATTATTCCTTGCCCCATAGTACCCGGTATTGGTCAGAAATGTGATACCCGACAGTTCTGACAACGATTTTAGAAGCAACGGATCCCTTCCAAGCCAGGCCGGGGTGCATTCAATGATAGTCCTCACACCATTATTTTTTGCCTCAAGAATTAAAGGGAGCATTTTGTTGATCACCGAATCCCTGTTCCACCTCGAATACCCTGTGCTGTCAGCACCGATGAAATCGACCAAAACATGTTCGTGTTCAAGTGTAATACCTATGCTGTCGGGAGATTCCGGACCGGAAACGGTCATTATCACACCCCGGTCCTGGGGCTTGCAGAAGATGATTATGATCCCGAACAGGAGGAACAGTATAAGCCACAATATGATCTTAAGATCCAGGTCGTCATCTTTTTCCATGGTTACAGGAATATGTCCGGCCTAAATTAAAGAATTTACCTTAAACTCCGTGACTCCTCCGTGTTCTCCGTGTAAGTTCTTAACTTCCAGAGGCGCGTGGGAAAGCTATTACTTATATGAGTCCACATGGACACTTTTCACCGCTCGGCCTGAGGGATCGATCATGTTCCTGAACGATGGGTCCCATGCAAGGGCTTCGGCGGTGCTGCAGGCAACAGACGGCACTGAAGGCACACAAGAAGCAGCAGAATCGGACGGGAAATGTTCGTAAAATATAGACCTGTAGAAATATTCCTCCTTCGACATGGGCGGGTTGATCGGAAACCTATACTTTGCATTGGCCAGCTGTTCATCCGATATCTCCTTTGCAGTCAGATTTTTCAGGGAATCGATCCAGGTATAGCCCACGCCATCTGAAAACTGTTCCTTCTGGCGCCAGGCAACGCTTGCCGGAAGGTAATCTTCAAATGCTTTCCTCAGGACCCATTTTTCAATACGTCCGGATCCGATCATCTTATCCGCGGGATTCAGGCGCATAGCTACATCCATGAACTCCTTGTCGAGGAACGGGACCCTCCCTTCCACACCCCAGGCTGCAAGTGATTTATTGGCCCGCAGGCAGTCGTACAGGTGGAGTTTGCCCAGCTTTCTTACAGTTTCATCGTGAAAGGCTTGCGGATCCGGTGCCTTGTGAAAATAGAGATAGCCTCCGAAAATCTCGTCGGCACCCTCCCCTGACAGGACCATCTTCACTCCCATTGATTTTATCACCCTGGCCATCAGGTACATCGGAGTCGAGGCCCGCACGGTTGTAACATCATAAGTCTCAATGTGATATATCACATCGCGTATTGCATCGAGGCCCTCATCGACAGTGAAGTTGATTTCATGGTGGACGGTCCCGATATGGGCTGCAACTTTCCTTGCAGCAGCAAGGTCGGGGGAACCCTCGAGGCCGATAGCGAACGAATGAAGCTGCGGCCACCATGCCTCTACTTTATCTCCCGATTCGATCCTGCGTGGTGCGAACTTTTTNGCGACAGCGGAAACGACCGAGGAATCAAGACCTCCCGAGAGGAGGACACCGTAGGGGACATCCGACATCAGTTGCCGGTGCACCGAGGCTTCGAGAGCTTCCCTGAGATCGCTGATGGAAGTCTTTTTGTCCCTTACTGCCTCATAATCGCTCCAGTCGCGGTTGTACCATTTCTTCATTATCCCGTCGCGGCTATAGAGGTAATGGCCGGGCAGAAACTCCTGGATCCTGTTGCAAACCCCTTCAAGAGCTTTCAGCTCGGAGGCCACAAAGAAATTCCCGTACTGGTCCCATCCCATGTAAAGAGGGACTACGCCGATATGATCCCGGGCAATCAGGTAGCAGTCCTTCTCCTTATCGTAAAGGGCGAATGCAAAGATCCCGTTCATTTCCTCAAGGAATGCGGGTCCTTTATCGCGGTAAAGGGGAAGGATCACCTCGCAGTCGGAATGAGTAAGGAATTCATATGACTTCTCATATTTTTTCCTGATCGTCTGGTGGTTGTATATTTCGCCATTCACTGCCAGGATCAGGTTGCCGTCGCGGCTGTACAGGGGCTGACGTCCCGACTGGGGATCTACGATAGAAAGCCGTTCATGTGCCAGGATTGCCTTGTCGCAGTCGAATATGCCTGACCAGTCGGGTCCGCGGTGCCTTACCTTCTTAGACATTTTAAGGACTGTTGTCCTTAGGTCGGCATGATTTTTCTTTAAGTCGAATACTCCAATGATACCGCACATATATGATGCTTGTTATAATCAGTATTAAAGCAGGTGCCAAAAATAATGAAATATTTTATTTTCAAAACAAAATATCAAAAGAAATAACAGAATAACTAAAAATATTTAATAATAAGGCCCTTGAATATTAACAATCATTATCAAATAGTTCATATTGCGTTAAAATATTAATATGACAAAAATCATGTTTTTGGGTGGTGGTTGGGAGGCGTCAGGCGTGAGTTGTGAGTCTGGATTGAGGGGAAAACCGCATAGATGCATTTGCACATATTGGGATTTACACCTATGTGCATTTACCCATAGGGGCAAATATCCCTAGGGCAAATATCCCTATTTGGGACATGTAAACCTGTAGATCAGTGATATATGAAGCTTAATAAGTGAATTGTCTGCCGGTCTCCTGGTCTCCTGGTCTGCCAATTTGGTTTTCGAAAACCAGCAGGCAAAGCAAACCAGCAAACCAAACAACCGCTAGACGAACCTCTCTTTCCACTCACTGTTGATATATTTTACAAAATAATCTGACTTTTTAAACAAAATGGTCAGATTGGTATTGTATATTTGCGGCCAAAATTTACACGGATTGAGAACCGAAGAACGTCACCGGGAAGACAAGGCAGAAACGATAGTCACCACTGCCCAGAAATGGTTTGGCCTCTACGGCGTTGAAAAGACCTCAATGAGGGAGATAGCAAATGATCTCAGGATTTCGAAAGCGGCACTGTACTATTATTTTCCTGATAAGGAAAGTCTATATAAAAGCGTCATTTCAAAGGAACAATCCGAATTCCTCAGAATCCTTGAGAAAGACATTTTAAATATACCTGATCCGGCCGAGAGCCTTCGGAAATATGCACTCACCAGGCTCTCCTATTTCAGGAAGCTTATGAATCTAAGCAGGATCAGACTGACTTTGCTCTCTAGCCTTAAGCCACTTATTGCCAATTCGGTAAAGCGTTTTCGTGACGAAGAAATGAAAATTGTCATCCGAATTCTTGAAAACGGAATACAGGCGAACAAATTCAATATTGACGACGTATCAAAGGTTGCGTCACTTTATCTTGATCTTCTGAGGGGACTGCGAAGCGCCTTCATTTCTGAAAAGGACCTTCTTGTTATCGAAGATTCTGAATTCAGGGCCCTCTCCGATAAGGTGAATGATATTACAGAAATATTTATTAAAGGATTGATGTATAAATAACTATAGAAGTTTTTAATATTTTTTAAGATGGCAGCAGATTCAAAGAAAAAAAAATTCAGGGTTTATGTTCCACTGGCGCTTGTGATTATTGCCGTTCTGGTTGGAGCCTGGTATTGGTACAAGGATTACTCCACATTCATCTCCACTGACGATGCTCACGTGGATGCAGATAATATTACGGTAAGCTCCAAAATTCTCGGCAGGATAGCTGCAGTTTACGCCCAGGAGGGTGACAGGGTGGTCAGGGGGCAGCTTCTGGCGGTGCTTGACAGTTCAGACCTCCTGGCCCAGAAGAACCAGGCAATTGCCCTGAAGGCGCAGGCCCTGACGAATGTAAGCCAGTCAGAATCGAAGCTTGCGTCAGATGAAGCCGGACTGAAAGTCGTCGAAATAAATCATGAACGGGCAAAGGATGANTTCGACCGGGCAAAGGNGCAGCTTGAAGGCGGCGTAATTACCCAGGAGCAGTTCGATCATATGAAAAAAGCCTTTGAGGCAGCATCGGCACAGGTGAATGCTTCAAAAGCCATGTTAAGCGTATCCAGAGCATCAGTGAAGTCGGCAGCTGCTGCTGCATCCACCGCTGATGCCCAGGTTAATGTGATTGAAACTCAACTCAGGAACGTCAAATTATATTGTCCGTCCGACGGTATCATTTCGAGGCGTTGGCTCCTTCCGGGAGATGTGATCCAGCCGGGACAGTCGGTATTCACNGTCACAGATGATAAGGAAAAATGGATTTCGGCATTTCTTGAAGAGACAAAAATTGCCGAGATCCACGACGGGCAGAATGTCAGGCTTTCAATAGATGCGTTTCCGCGCGTCAGGTTCTATGGAAAAGTGTACCTGATGGGATCAAGCACAGCTTCGGTCTTTTCACTAATCCCTGCCAACAATGCTTCAGGCAATTTTACTAAGGTAACACAGAGGATACCAATCAGGATCTCCATTGATTCTGCCGATAACGGGAAACCAGTTTCAGACTTCAACATCCTTACCGGAATGTCGGCAGTTGTCAAGATTGCAAAGAAATAACGATGCAAAGAGGCAGAACACCCTCACACAGGATCCGGAACCTCCTGAGGAAACCTGATTCGGTCTTCCATCCGAGGCACAAGAGATATAAATGGCTTCTCCTGGGGAATATAATGTTCGGGACATTTATGGCTGTGCTCGATGGTACGGTAGTCAACACCGGACTTCCAAAGATCATGGCATCGTTCGGCATAGGGCTTGATAAGGTGCAGTGGATCATAACTGCATATATGCTTGCAATGGCGGTGATGCTTCCTACTTCAGGCTGGCTCGCTGACAGGTTCGGATTTAAAAGGATGTATTTCCTTGGCCTTTTGGGATTCACTCTTGGATCATTCATGTGCAGCCTCTCCTCAAACGAGAATATGCTGATAGTGTCTAGGATAGTCCAGGGATTGGGTGCAGGAACTCTCCAGCCGCTCGGCATGGCAATTATTACCAGGGAATTTCCTGCAAAGCAAAGGGGCCTTGCACTGGGATTCTGGGGGATCTCGGCTGCGGCGTCCATTTCATTTGGCCCCACTCTGGGAGGATTCATTATCGATAATTTCAACTGGCAGCTGATCTTCGGTCTGAATATTCCGATCGGAATAATTGCAATGCTGTTCACTATTATCATCCAGACTGAGTACAAGCATCCGACAAGAAGGAAATTTGACATGGTGGGATTCATATCTATCACAATTTTCCTTCCGCTTACACTATATGCCTTGTCTGAGACCACAGCAGCTACAAATTCGTCAGGCTGGCATGCTCCATACATTTTGCTTTGTGCAGCCATTTCCCTAATTGCACTTGCCGTCTTTATTACTGCAGAATTCCTTGCGGAAGATCCAATAATTGATCTCAGGCTGCTGGGAAACCACAATTTCGGCCTGGCAATAATAATGATGGTGTTTTTCAGCATGGGAATGTTCGGAAGTACCTTCCTGCTGCCGGTCTATCTCCAGAATTCAATGGGCTATACCGCCCTCCAGGCAGGTTCGGTGTTCATACCGGTCGGTATTATACAGGGATTTGTAGCCCCGTTTTCTGGAAGGATCTCTGACAGGATAAATCCCAAGATCCCTATAATGCTTGGGATATTGCTTACCGCGTTCAGTTTTTATCTGAATTCGAAGCTCTCTTTCCTCAGTGAAATGAAGGCCATAATGATCTCCTTGTATGTCAGGGGCTTTGGAATGGGGCTTGCATTCACAGCACTCAACACTGTCTCCATCAGTGAAATATCAAAGCAAAAAATGGCCCAGGCCTCCGGCATATCCAACTCGGTCCGCCAGCTTGGCGGGAGCCTGGGGGTGGCAATACTTGCAACGATGCTGACAACCAGGACAATATTCCACAATCAGCAGTACGGGTCAGCCCTGAATGCAAAATCACAAACTTACCAGATCACTTCAGACAGGATCAGGTTCCAGCTTCAGCACACTGCCGGAATGTCCCCTGCCGGTGCAGCGACCTATTCCCCATCGGCGATTGTTTCGAATATCGGGAAGCAGGCTTATATAGAGGGGATCAATGACGACTTCCTGTTGGCGGCAATCATTACCCTGGTTGGTGGTATCCCGATACTGTTTATGCATACAAGAAAATCCAAAATTGAAAAACTCGGAGTTCATGAATAAAATAGTCAAGATATTGGTAATTTCTGCCATTCTAATCCTGTTGTCGGTTTATGGAAAGGTTTCCAGTTGCCAGGAGAATCAGGATCAAGGGAAAGCAATTGTCAGTGATTCCCTTACACTGAAATATATTATAGAAGAGATTGTTAAAAATCATCCGACAATCAAGGGTGCCGAAGAAGCACTGAATAATGCCGACGCCAGGATCGGACTGGCCCGGACAGGGTATTATCCGCAAGTCGATGCTTCAGCCAGCTTTGCAAACATCGGACCAGTTCTGAAGTTCACTATACCTGAGATAGGGACTGTCCAGCTTTACCCGGATAATAATTATACAGGCTCCGTCAACTACAGGCAGCTCATTTATGATTTTGGAAGGACAAGACAAAGTGTTGCAATCGAAAAGGAGAACAAGGTCCTGGGCGGTCAGACACTTGAGCAGGTTAAACAGAAAATGTCAATGGCCGCTGTGAACAGCTTTTATACCATAGCCTATCTTCAGCAGGCAGCCAGGATTAAGGATGAACAACTGGCTACTCTTGAGGAGCATCTCAGATATGTGAAGACTATGAAAGCCACAGGATCTGCTACTGATTATCAGATACTGACTACCGAAGTAAGGATCTCAACGACAGAGAGCCAGAAAGTCGATATCCTCTCCTCACTTGATGTCCAGCGCGCTTACCTTGGATCGCTGCTCGGGAAAGAGGAACTTAAGGCCGTTGTCAGGGAAGAACTAAATGTTACACCACCGGCGGCAGACAAGGACTCATTGCAGGCTTTTGCCCTGCGAAACCGCGATGAGATGCTTATGAGCAAGGAAAGAACCGCTATTGCCGGATTGAGATATGATCTGATCAGGACACTCAACAGGCCTCTTTTCAGCCTGTCAGTTACAGGCGGGGCTAAGAATGGATATTATCCAAACCTCAATCAGTTACGACCAAACTACTCGGCAGGTGTGGGCTTTTCCATTCCGATCTTTGACGGGATGAAGACCAAGTACAATCTTCTTCAGGCAAAATCTGCGATCAACAGCTCGGAGTACGATGCTGAAAGTACCAGGAGAAACATAACCTCGGAGGTTCAGGAGGCACAATCTTACCTGGAGTCAGCCAGGCAGAAGGTTGTTCAGTTCACTCTTCAGCTTGACCAGGCCCTCAAAGCTTATTCGCTGGCAGAGACCAGCTTTAAGGCAGGTGTGATCACCAACCTGGAACTCCTTGATACCAACACATCAGTATCCGAAAGCCGGTTGATGCTACTCAAGGCAAAAATTGACTATTCTGCCAGTGTCTACAGGCTGAAGGCAGCCCTGGGGGAAAGGCTTTATTGAGGTCGGAGGGCTGGTATTCTGGTCTGTTGGACTGCTAGTCTGCTTGTCTGACGTATTTCTAAAAACCAATGTAGCCGACAAGCAAACCAGCCGAAAATTCACTTTTTGTGTTTCATAAATTCCTGATCTATAAATTCATGTATCGCATATAGGGATAATTGCCCCTAGGGATAATTGCCCCTAGGGATAATTGCCCCTAGGGATATTTGCCCCTAGGGATATTTGCCCCTAGGGATATTTGCCCCTATGTGCAAACGCGTTTTCCACTGCTCTCTCACAACTCACGCCTTACGCCTTACGCCTTACGCCTTACGCCTTA
>JGI20214J51650_10001999_pt1 | contig 12932 bp, 21 predicted proteins | sample WetSurMetagenome_FD_51650 | JGI IMG/M metagenome (IMG submission 51650) | reverse complement strand
TCTGCCGATGTCTCCAAACAAATAATTTCTGTACTGAGATGCCCAAGCCGGATTATTATTGATATCAATCGATGGATCCAAGAAAAACGGGCTTGAACCTAAGGCTTCCCATCTTGCAGTTCCGCTTGGAATTGCATTTTGTCCAAAAGAAATGTTAGAGAACATCAAAACTGTTACGAAAACAATTGCTAGTAATTTTGCAATTTTCATTTTTTTTCCTTTCATTTTGATTATTAAAGAGTTTTTTAAAAAAAATTAATAAAATTTATATTGCTTTAAAAAATTTGTAACATCTAAAATTTTTTCACCATAAACTTCCTTCCAGTTAATTAAAGAAATTTAATTTTAGAATTCATCTATGATACATCAACTGTTACTAAATGTTTCACCTTTTCAATCATTCCTCTAATCTGAGGAGTATCTTTTTTTATAACCGTATAATTAGGTCGTCCCAGACCTAATGCCTTAATTATTCTTTTCTGTTTTTCTACTCTGTCTATTATACTTTTAGTCTGCGTTATTTTAATAGTCTTTTCCATTTTTTATATAACTATTTTAAGATGTAAATAATTCACTTAAACTTAACCCTCTTTTATCNGCAGTTTTTCTGGCATCCTTCAAACTTGTTAATGCTCTTATAGTAGCTTTTACAACATTATGAGGATTGGATGACCCTAATAGTTTCGTTAAGACATCCTGTACTCCTGCTGATTCAAGGACTGCTCTTACTCCATGACCGGCTATTATTCCGGTTCCGGGAGCAGCCGGTTTTAAAAGAACTTTAGCGGCACCGTATTTCCCGATTATCTCATGTGGTATCGTTCCTTTAATTATCGGAACATCTATTATATTTTTCCGTGCATCTTCAACACTCTTTTTTATCGAATCAGTAACTTCGTTTGCTTTTCCGAGTCCGTAGCCGACGTGTCCTCTACCATCTCCTACTACGCTAACAGCACTAAAACTAAATCTTCTACCGCCTTTAACTACTTTAGCAACACGTCCGATATAAACTAACTTTTCCTTTAGTTCTAATTCACCAGCCTTTATTGATCTTTTTCTCATTAACTATATAAATATATAAAAATTATAAACAAAAATAAATATACAAAAAGAAAATTTTATTTTACCTGCTTTAACCAACTATTTAACTCATCAGGTTATATACTTTCAATAACTATTAGTTAAAGTGTTCTCAGGGGAGGATTCGAACCTCCGCTAACGGCTCCAAAGGCCGCTGTCCTGCCATTAGACGACCCGAGAATATTTTAATAAAGTACTTAAAAAACAATTTATATTAAAACTTTAATCCAGCTTCTCTGGCTCCGTCAGCAACAGCTTTAACTCTGCCGTGATAAAGATAACCGTTCCTATCAAAAACAACCGCATTAATATTCTGAGAAAGAGCTTTTTCCGCGGTCAACTTACCTACTATTTTACTTTTCGAAATTTTTCCTTTGATATCTTTAAATTGATCCTGAACGATTTTTGAATTTGAAGCTACGTTCAACAAAGTTTTATTATTAGTGTCATCAATCATCTGAACATAAATATGATTCAGGCTTCTAAATACAACAAGTCTTGGCTTATCAGGTGTACCACTGATTTTTTTCCGAATCTTAAATTTTATTTTTTCCCTTCGGGAAATATTTTTTAATTTTGTCTTATTCACTTTAACAATTAAAACTTTAACGTTAATAAATTATTTTGCTGCAGTTTTTCCTGCTTTTCTTCTTATAACTTCATAATCATACTTGATACCCTTGCCTTTATAAGGTTCAGGAGGTCTGAAAGACCTTATTTTAGCGGCTATCGAACCTACTAATTGTTTATCTACTCCGGATATTTGAATCGTGTTTTGATTAATAAGCATGACATCCACATCCTGTGGCGGATTGAACACAACCGGGTGAGAATAGCCTAACTGTAATAATAAAGATTTTCCTTTTAATTCAGCTCTGTATCCAATACCTACAAGTTCCAGTTTTTTAGAAAAACCCGAGGTTACTCCCGTTATCATATTCTGGAGAAGAGCCCGGTAAAGTCCGTGCAAGGCTTTATTCTTTTTCAAATCATTTTTCCTTGTAACATTAATTTCGCCATCAGCAATATTAACATCAACATCACCGGAAATTTTCAAAAATAATTTTCCTTTAGGACCATTTATTTCGATATCATCNTTTTTTCTTGATACCTTAACTTCTTTATTTATTGATATTGGTTTTTTTCCTACTCTACTCATTTTAATGCTTTATTGAATTTTACCAGATTTTACAAATTACTTCACCGCCGATTCTTAAAGCACGCGCTTTTTTCTCAGTCATCAAACCTTTTGACGTGGATACAATTACAATTCCAAGTCCATTTTTAACGCGCGGTAAATCATCGTATCTTACATATCTTCTTATACCGGGCCGGCTTACTCTTTGAATTCCTTCAATGACACTTTCTCCGTTCGCATACTTTAATTTGATTGATATAAATTTTTTTTTATCATCAGTATCTATCAGAGTAAAATCATTTATAAATCCTGTATTTTTTAAGATATCACTTATTGCAGTTTTAAATTTTGAAGCAGGGATATCAACAGATTTTTTCTCTGCTTTAATTGCATTCCTGATTCTCGTCAGGTAATCTGCTATTGGATCAGTCATTGACATAATTATTAATATACTCCTCTTTAATTTTTACCAGCTTGATTTTATAATACCGGGAATTTTACCCTGTAAAGCTAATTCACGAAATACGAGTCTCGAAACACCGAACTTTCTGTAATAGCTTCGAGCCCGTCCTGTTACGTTACATCTATTATGCAGTCTTGTTGCAGCACTATCTCTCGGCAATTTTGCCAGTGCAGCATAATCACCTTTATCTTTCAGTTCCTTACGCTTGTCTTTGTATTTATTTACAATTCGTTCTCTTCTTTGTTGTTTTACTTTTAAAGCTAATCTTGCCATTTTCTAATATTAGTTTTGTTGTTTTATACTAAAAGGTAGACCAAAAAGTTTTAGAAGTTCAAAAGATTCCTCATCAGTTTTCGCAGAAGTCACAAAAGTTATATCCATACCGCTGATTTTACTTACATTATCCACATTGATTTCCGGAAAAATAATTTGTTCTTTAATACCAAGTGAATAGTTACCTCTGCCGTCAAAGCTTTTATCGGATAATCCCCTGAAATCACGGATTCTTGGAATGGAAACATTTACGAGTCTGTCTAAAAATTCATACATTCTGTCATTTCTTAAAGTAACACGAACCCCGATATTCATCCCTTCCCTGAGTTTAAAATTTGATACAGATTTCTTAGCTTTCACAACTGCCGGATGTTGTCCGGTAATTGCTTCTATTTCTTTTACGGTCGTCTCAATTAATTTTGGTTCGGCAACTGCTGCACCGACGCCTACATTTACGCATATTTTATTAAGTTTAGGAACCTGCATTATATTTTTATAACTGAACTTTTTCATTAAGTCAGGTACAATTTTGGTTCTATAGAATTCTATAAGTCTAACAGGAATTTTTTCTTCAACAAAAGCCTCTGATTTCTTCCTGGAATCTTTTTTATCTTTTGCTTTTCCTTCGTCTTTTACTATTTCTTTTTTTCTATCTTGTTTAGTTTTAGCCATTTATTATGAATTTGAAACTATTTATTAATTAACTTATAATCCTTTTCAATCATTAACCAATAATAATATCTCCCGATTGTTTGCTTTTTCTCATCCTTCTCATCTTACCTGTTTTTTCATCTACTATTAATTCCATGCCGACTCTTGTCGGTTTATTCATCTTTGGACACATCAATTGAACATTTGTTATGTTGATTGGTGCTTCTCTGCGAATAATGCCACCCTGGGGACTTTTTTGTTTCGGTTTTGTATGCCGATGAACAATATTTACGCCTTCTACGATAACTTTACCTTTTTCCCTATCAACAAATAAAATTTTACCGATAGTTCCTCTGGAATTACCACTGATTACTTTAACTAAATCATTTTTTTTAAGTCTTGTCTTTACCATTTGTTTATAATTAAATTACTTCAGGTGCTAAAGATATTATTTTCATAAATTGTTTTTCTCTTAACTCCCTGGCTACAGGTCCGAATATCCGGGTTCCTCTTGGTTCATTTTGATTATTTATCAGAACCGCTGCATTTTCATCGAATTTAATATAGCTGCCGTCTTTCCTGCGAGTTTCTTTAACTGTTCTAACTATGACGGCTCTCGATACTTCTCCTTTTTTAACAGCTCCGCCGGGAATTGCAGACTTAACGGAAACTACAATTATGTCTCCGACTCCTGCATACCTTCTGTCTGAACCGCCTAAAACTCTGATACAGCGAACTGATTTTGCACCAGAATTATCAGCAACCGTAAGATTTGTTTCTTCCTGTATCATATTATATTATACCTTTTTCTTTTATTTATTTTGCTTTTTCAACTATTTCAACTAACCGCCATCTTTTATTACGGCTTAATGGCCTGCATTCCATAATTTTCACTTTATCTCCGAACCCGCATTCATTCTTTTCATCATGAGCCATAAATTTCGTAGTTTTCTTAAAAAACTTTTTGTATAATGGATGCTTCATTTTTTTTTCAACGGCAACGGTAATTGATTTATCCATCTTACTGCTAATCACTTTGCCTATCTTGGTTTTTCTGCTATTTTTTCTTATAACATTTTGTACGGCTGATTCGTTACCGTCTTGTTTGTTTTCAATAATATTTTCTTCGACCATCATTGATGAATATCGTTAATATTGTTTTAATTTTTATTTTTCTTTGTATTAATACCTGATTCTCTTTCATTTAAAATCGTGAGAATTTTTGCAATATCTTTTTTAGTATTTGCAATTGATTTATAATTTTCAAGCTGTCCTGATGCATGCTGGAATCTTAGATTTTCCAAAGCTTCGATACTATCCTTTAAATTATTTTTTAAGTCCTCTGTCGTTAATTCTCTTATTTGATATGTCTTCATATTTCTTTATTTACGAAACTCTTTTTACAAATTTTGTTTTCAATGGCAACTTATGAGAAGCTAACCTTAATGATTCCTCAGCAACTTTTTCCGATACACCATCAACTTCAAACATTATCTTTCCCGGCTGAATTACCGCAACCCAGTATTCCGGAGCGCCTTTACCTTTTCCCATACGTGTTTCCGCAGGTTTTTTTGTAACAGGTTTATCGGGAAAAATTCTTATCCAGACTTTTCCATCTCTTTTCATATGCCTTGTAAGTGCAATTCTTGCAGCTTCGATTTGTCTGTCCGTTATCCAATAAGGCTCAAGAGCTTTCAATCCGTAAGAACCAAATGCAACTAAAAAACCTCTTCCGGCTTTTCCTTTTCTGTTTCCTTTTTGAGTCTTTCTAAATTTGACTCTTTTTGGCATCATCATATACTACTTACTCCGTATTAATAAAATTAAAATGTATTTTTTAACAATTTTTCGCCTCTGCAAATCCAAACTTTTACACCAATTGCTCCATAAATTGTATGAGACGTAACCGAAGCATAATCAATATCCGCTCTTAATGTCTGAAGTGGAATCCTGCCATCTTTATATTGTTCGCTTCTTGCTATTTCAGCTCCGCCCAATCTTCCGCTGCACATAATCTTAATTCCTTCGGCACCCATTCTTATAGAAGAAGTAATCGAAGTCTTCATTGCACGCCTGAAAGAAACCCTGTTTGCCAATTGCGCCGCTATATTTTCAGCAACTAACTGTGCACTTAATTCAGGTTTCTTTATTTCATGGACATTAATTTTTACTTCTTTGCTCGTAATATTTTTTATTTCATTCTCAAGTTTTGTGATTTCCTGTCCGCTTTTTCCAATAACAAATCCCGGACGAGAAGTATAAATAGTTAACGTAATTTTCTTTAATGTTCTTTCTATAGTAATTTTCGCGACACCTGCCTTCTCAAGCCGCTTCTTAAGATAACTTCTTATTAATGAATCTTCTTTCAACTTCGAAGCAAAGCTTTTCTCATCATACCAATTAGAATCCCAGGTGTTAATAACACCTAATCTAAATCCTATAGGGTGTGTTTTTTGTCCCAAAAATTCTCCTTAAATTATTTTTAAATTTGTTTAATTTATACTTCTAAATTTTCTACTATTAACGTCAAATGTGCGGCTCTCTTTCTTATTCTGTAAGCTCTTCCCTGTGGAGCAGGAAGCATTCTCTTCAGAGAAGGACCGCCATTCACAAAAGCTTCCTTTACAACCACATCATTCTGGTTCAATTTTCCAGTATCAAGTTTATTGATTAGATTTGAATATGCTGATAATAATGTTTTTTCAATTACTTTTGCCGAATGTTTCTTAGTATATCTCAAAACAGCCATCGCTTCAGACATAGTTTTATTACGAATCAAATCAACAACGAGTCTCATTTTTCTCGGGGATGACCCTTCAAACTTTTTTATTGCTCTTGCTTCCATAGATTATTTTACTCCCCCGGCTTTTTCTTCTTTCCTTTGACCTGAATGAGCCCTGAATGTCCTTGTATGTGAAAATTCCCCTAATTTATGACCGACCATATTTTCTGTAACATAAACGGGTATAAATTTATTTCCATTATGAACGGCAAACGTCTGACCAATAAATTCAGGAATTATAGTACAAGCCCTTGCCCAGGTTTTTATCACTTTTTTTTGATTCTCTTTTTTCAGTTTTTCAACCTTTTCAAGTAAACCATAATTGATGTAAGGTCCTTTTTTAAGCGAACGAGCCATTATTATTTCCTCTTCTTAACTATAAACTTGTTAGATAAATTTTTCTTTTTTCTTGTCTTATAACCTTTCGCAGGTAATCCCCAGGGACTTACCGGGTGACCGCCCCCTGAAGTTTTTCCTTCACCACCACCCATCGGATGGTCAATAGGATTCATTGCAACGCCTCTTACATGTGGTCTTATTCCGAGCCATCTTGACCTTCCGGCTTTTCCTATACTGATATTTTCATGTTCAATATTTCCAACTATACCTATTGTTGCTTTACATTCATTTTTTATCATCCTGACTTCTCCTGAAGGTAATTTAATCTGACAATACTCATCATCTTTTGCTAATATCTGAGCAGATGCACCGGCGCTTCGTGCCATTTGAGCACCTTTTCCCGGTTTAAGTTCGATATTATGAATAAATGTTCCAACAGGAATTACAGAAATCTGCATAGTATTCCCGGTTTTTAATTCAGCTTCATTAGATGATTGAATAATTTCCCCAACCTTCAAATCGTTTGGTGCAATAATGTAACTCTTCTCACCATCAGGATATTGAACGAGTGCAATTCTTGCACTTCTATTCGGGTCATATTCAATTGAAATAACCTTTGCTTCATCAGTCCTGAATCTTTTAAAGTCAATAATCCTGTATTTCCTTTTATGTCCGCCACCACGATGCCGGGAAGTCACTCTTCCGAGATTATTCCTACCGCCTGATTTTTTAATCGGAGCAGTTAAAGATTTTTCCGGTTTTGATTTAGTAATTTCTTCGAAAGAAGAAATTGAATAATATCGCGTAGCCGGAGTTGTCGGTTTTAGTTTTCGTAAAGCCATATTAGTCTATGATACTTGCAATCTTAGTGTAATTATATAAAAATGAATTAAAAATTTCACAAACTTCAAATTAATCAAAATATTAAATAAAGTCAACATACGAATATATCAGTTCGTAGCTTTTCAAATATTATAAAAAGCTTGTGATTTTAACAAAAAATCATCAGAAAAGAATTAATCGGAATCAGCAGTAAAAAATTAAATCCGAATAAAAATATACTATTCGAACAGTTTATTAATCAAATCAACTACATATATCCCGTCCGCTTCTGCGTTAAAGTTTAATATCAATCGGTGTCTTAGAACGGGTACAGCAATTTTTCTGATATCATCCATTGTCGGAGAATATCTCCCTTCCAGAATACAAAGAGCTTTTGCTCCAAATATCAGATATTGAGATGCCCTTGGACCTGCGCCCCAGCTTATATAATCTTTAATGAATTTCGGAGAGCTTTGATGTGAAGGTCTTGTTTTAGTAACTAATCCTACGACATATTTTACAAGTTCTTCGGCTACCGGTACTTTTCTTACCAGATTCTGGAATAATATTATTTCTTCCTTGCTCAATACCTTATCAATGTGAGGTTCATAAAGTGTTGTGGTTTTATTTATTACTTCAACTTCCTGGTCGAAATCAGGATAATCCAGCCAGAGATTAAACATAAATCTGTCAAGCTGTGCTTCAGGAAGCGGGTACGTCCCTTCCTGTTCAATTGGATTTTGAGTAGCAAGTACGAAGAATGGCTCCTCTAAAATATATGTATTACCTGCTGCTGTGACTCTGTGTTCCTGCATTGCTTCGAGTAATGCAGATTGAGTTTTGGGAGGCGTTCTGTTAATTTCATCTGCGAGTAAAAGATTTGTAAAAACGGGACCCCTGATGAATTTGAATTCTTTCCCGCCTGTTACATTATTTTCTAAAATTTCCGTACCTGTAATATCAGAAGGCATAAGGTCAGGTGTAAACTGGACTCTGTTAAAATTCAGGTCGAAAACTTCGGCAAGAGTTTTCACTATAAGTGTTTTCGCCAATCCCGGCACTCCAATTAGCAAACAATGACCTTTAGATAAAATCGAAATTATTATTTGTTCAATTATTTCCGATTGTCCGACTATAACTTTTGAAATTTCTTTTTTCAGTAAATCGTATTTTTCATGTAAATTGTTTACTAATAATTTGTCGGATATGATTTCTTGTTTTTTTTCCATATTTGTAATGTGAATATATTTAAATTTTATCTACAGTTTATTTTTAACGGATACAACTCCTATTTGTTCCAAATCCTTCGTTATATCCGATGCTTTTCCGGCAATTGCGATTACAAGTTTGTCCGGATTTAAATGTTTCTTCGCAGTATTAAAAATATCATCCGTAGAAATGACATTCATTTTTGAAAATAATGTGTTATAAAAATCTTTTTGCAAATCAAAAAATTTAAGTCTCAGCAAGCTTGATGCAATCGAACCCGATGTTTCCAATTGAAGAGGAAAAGTCCCCTGTAAATAATTTTTTGCATTCCTGAGTTCATCATCCCGTACTTTATCTTCAGTAATTTTAGTTAGTTCATCCAGAATAATTTTCACGGCTTCCGAAGTGAATTCATTTTTAACGCTTGTTTTGATTACAAAGTCACCTGAATATTTTTTTAGATTAAAAGAAGATGATATTCCATAAGTCATTCCATGTTTCTCACGCAGTCTGCTATTTAGTCTCGAAGTAAATGTCCCTCCTATTATTGTATTCAAGACCAGCATCGAAATATAATCCGGATTATTCACAGGGAAAGAGATATGACCTAAATAAATATCCGATTGAACAAAATCATTTTTATTAACTATCGTAATATTTTTATCCGGATAATGTGAAATTTCCGGAATTTTAATTTTTGATGATTTTTTTGTTCTCCATCCTGAAAACTTTTCATTTGCATACTTATAAGCATCTTCATAACTTATATCACCGATAAATGCCGCTATAACATTGTCAGGAGTAAAGTTTCCTTTATAAAAAGTATGGAAATCATTTTGTGATAAATTTTTTATTGAATCTAAATTTCCATAAGAACTATTTCCGTACGGGGACGATTTATAAACATTTTTAAGAAACAATTTTGATGCAATGTAAGCACCGTGGTCAAGATAATAAAGAAGGTTATTCAAACGCTGCTCTCTTAATCTTTCTATTTCCTCTTCTTTCAGAGCAGGATTTAATATCGTATCGGATGTTATATCAAAGACCTTGTCGAAATGTTTTGTTAACGATTTTGCATTAATAACAATTGCATCAGAACTGCAATCACTTGTCAAATCTGCTCCGAGTATTTCAATCTCTTCTGCAATTTGCATCGCCGTTCTTGATTTTGTTCCTTTTAAAATCAACTCGGATAACATTGATGCTGTTCCGGATTTATCATTTGAATCATAAATAGAACCTGAACAAATCAGGAATCTCACTGAAACCAAAGGCAGTCTCTTATCTTCCAGAACAATCACTTGTATTCCGTTTTCCAGAGTGAACTCTTTGTATCCGGGAATCCTTATATCCTTAAACCCTGCACAGTCCGGCATTTTTGTCCTGTCAAGACCTGATGATGTATTCATATTATTCAATTTTCAGAAATTAAATTCGGAAGATAATCGAGTACGACACGACTTTCTTTATTTAAATATTTCTCTACAACTTTTATCAAGTCTTCTTTGCCAACGCTGAGATAATTGAATACTTCAGAGTTCATTTTGTCTGCATCACCGAAGAAAAGTTTATAAAATGAAAACCTGTCCGCAAGATAATTCATTGATTGCCTTTTGCTGATGTGTGAAGATTCTAAAATATTTTTCACTTTTAATAGTTCATTGTCATTGATGCCGCCGCTTTTGATATCGTCCAATATTAAATCAATTTCTTTTTCAATTTCATCAAGGTTTTGTTCTTTCATTGCGAAAGCATTAATGCTAAATACGCCCGCATTCCATCCCGAAACAATAAGAATCTATTTCACTGACAAGTTTTTTTGTATATAATAATTCTTTGAAGAGTCTTGAACTTTCACCTTCTGACAATATCGAACTTAATACTCTCAAAGCATAATAATCTTTTTCCCCAAGAGCAGGAGTTTTATAATAAATGAATTTTGCGGGAAGTTCAATATTATCATATATCACATCTTTTATTTCGCCTGATATTTTTTTATCACGAAAAGTTTCCCTTGCAATTTCTTTTCCCGGAAGAATATCACCATAATATTTTTCGACGAGCATAGCAGTTTCATCATAGTCAATATCCCCTACTATCGAAAGCACTGCGTTATCAGGTGTATAATATTTATGAAAAAAATTATTTACAACTTCGAGTGTTACATTTTTAACATCTTCCATATAACCAATGATAGGTCTTTTATATCCATTAAAATCGAAAAGCCTGATTGAACTTTCTTTTTCAAGTGAGCCGTAAGGAACATTTTCGTGAACCTGAAGATTTTCTTCCATAACGACATTTCTTTGAATCTCAAGACTTTCTTCGCTGATATTAAATCCGTAAATCCTGTCAGAATCCAGCCACAGTGCAAGTTCGAGTTTATTCGAAGGCAAGGTAATATGGTAACTTGTATAATCCCACGTAGTAAAAGCATTGCTATCGCCGCCATTCATGTTCAAAATTTTATCAAACATTCCTTTCGGAACATTCGGAGATTCGACAAACATAAGATGCTCGAATAAATGTGCAAGTCCGGTTTTCTTTTCTTCTTCATCTTTTGAACCGATATGAAAAGAAGTATTCACAGTTACATTCGGAATGCCCTGTTTATTAAACATTATCACACTCAAGCCGTTCTTCAGTGTAATTTCCTTGAATTTTATTTCGGGATAAAAAATTTTATTCATAATTTAGATGTGTAAAGTAACTTTTTTTGGATTAAGAATCAGCGGAGAAAGAATATAAATGCGAACAAAATATTTAATTCGTCAAACGTAAAATTACTTTTTCTTTTCCTTCACGAATTCGGCGAAGTGAATAACATAAACCTTGCCATAATAAAAATGTGAAGATGCAGATACACCTGTATATTGGAAATTTCCATTTAGAATATTCCTCCTGTGTCCCCTGTCTTCGATACCTTCGTCAATCAAAAAAAGAATTACAATTTCAAGTGGCTTACTGTCGCCGTAATAAATATTCTCGGCAATGCTGCCTTTCCAGTCTGCGTAACGCTCTACTCTTTCACGCAAAGTAGAACTGTCGCTACCGAGATGCCCTATTAGTCCATTGCTTCCTATATCATTGCTATGGTCTTTTGCGGAATTAAAAAGTAAATCAGACCAGATTAATTCATCTTTTGGAAAATAATTTATCATTTCCATAAAACACTCTTCTGCTTCGGGAGAATCACTGCGGCGAGATGATAAATAATTTTCTGCAAAGTAAACAGGATTTGTTCTTGCGAGGTTAATGTATTTCAGGATTTCAAGATTACAGGAAGAAAAATCATCCTGTGAATAGACGAAAGAACTTGTTGAAAGAAATAAGATTATTATGTAATTACAAATTCTCCCCAAAATTGAATTAATTTATATTCTTTTCCTGAATTTTTAAATTTTATATTTATTGAGTTAAAACATAATTCTATTTATTGAAAATTTCAACCAACAAAAACTGTGGATTTTAAAAAGAACTATTTTGTTTTAATGTAGAAATAAGAAATAAGTATAGTTAAATTACACTTGAATAATTTATTTGATTTATCTTTTTTAATAGTATGAAAAATAAAACTTTAATTTCGTTAATAATTTTTGCCTCGCTTTTCCTGTTACAAAATACAGGCTTACCGCAGTTCGGAAAGAATAAAGTTCAGTATAAGGATTTTAACTGGAAATATATACAAACCGAACATTTCGATATTTACTTTTACGATGGAGGCGAATACCTTGCAGATTTTACTGCCGCTGTTGCCGAGAGTTCTCTTGTGTCTTTAACCAAAAACATTGACTACAGCATTTCCAACAGGATTCCTATTGTTGTGTTCCAGTCGCATAACGACTTCCAGCAAAATAATGTACTTGATGAATATTTACCAGAAGGTGTCGGCGGTGTAACCGAGTTGTTTAAAAACAGAGTTCTCGTTCCGTTCGAAGGAAAATATGAATTGTTCAGGCACGTAATACATCACGAACTCCTTCACGCTTTTATGAACGATATGTATTACGGCGGTTCGATTCAAAATATTATTGCAAGAAATATCACACTTGCTTTCCCGAACTGGTTCGCCGAAGGAATGGCTGAATTCCAGAGCCTGTCGGGACTCGATAAGGGTGAAGATATGTTTATGAGGGATGCGGTTATAAATAATTATCTACCTCCGATTG
>JGI20214J51650_10001998_pt1 | contig 12936 bp, 11 predicted proteins | sample WetSurMetagenome_FD_51650 | JGI IMG/M metagenome (IMG submission 51650) | reverse complement strand
ATTCTTCGTTTTTCATTATTTTATCAGAATTGAGCTGTAATTTATTAAGATTTTTCATTGTCCTAAATATTTAATAATAAATAATTTATAAAGTATTCTGTTTTTATCATTTCACAGACCGAAATTTTATATTCGGAAAAATTTTAATTTCGCATGATTACACCCCCTTTCTTGTGAGAGAAAGGTCCGGGCAGGAAGAAGCAGTACAGAGCGCGAATCTCTGGGCAAGGGTAAAACTTCCTGCCCTTCTCTTTCATGTTAGTTCTATAACGTGGTTCAATTTCACAATAGTTATCTACTTATATAAAATCATTAACTGTGAACAACAGTTCCTTCTTTTCATGAAATAACTTCTGAGACTTATTTGATGTCATCCTTTTCCAGAAGACAGGTAGCAGTAAGCTATTAAACTTTCTCAAATTGACTAATTCTGAATTGCATTCCTAAATGGATTTAGAAATTTGCTTATCAGTCTTGTGTCTTTTGTAATTATATCGGCAGTTCCATCCATCTGGTGAATAAACCTTATCCTTTCCTTATAAGTTGATGTCATACCTTCTGTAAGCTCTATATCAGCATAAAATCCCTTTTCTCCGGGAACTTGCGAAACAGATGATACTTTGCCTTTTAACAAACCATATTGCATATATGGGAATCCGGAAAGTTTAATATTGACCTTTTGTCCTGCTTCAATATTTCCGAAACCGGATACCGGAATAATTCCTTTAATTACAATATCTGCGGGAGTTTCAGGGATAACCGTCGCCAGAATCTCTCCTGCCTTTATTACCTGGTTCACATGCCTGAATTGGCCAAGTGTAATTATCCCGTTCACTGGACTTTTAATTAAGTACCTTTCCTCCCATTGGGCCATCGATGATTTTAATAATTGAAGCGATTCTTCGAGTAATATTATAAACTGTAATACTTCCTTCTTATATTGAATCTGCAGGTCGAGACGAATTTCTCGCATATGTAAAGAATCGGCTTCATTATTTTTTAGAGAAGCAACAAAAACACTATACGAATAAAGCTTCTGAATATATCCCTGCCTCGATTTTTCATATTCCTTCGCCGAGAGTGAGCTGATATCCTTTCGAAAGAGCATTGAATCACGATTAAAGCTGCTTCTCGCAAGGGCAAGGTCCTCAATAAGAAATAACTGCTGCCTTTTCAATTCACAGTTTATTTCTAACTTTTTAACTAACTGTTCCTCTAGAAACTTAAGTTTAGCTGGAATATAACCTTGTTCAATGTAATCCTTTAATTGAAACCAATTCCTCTGAAACTGAGAATAATTGGGCTGAAGTTCACCTAAAAGGAGGGCAATGGGCGGTTGAGTTGTTCTTACAGTTTCAGTCCAATCATTGTTATGGTCCAATTCAGCAAGGAAGAGATTTAAAGTATTAAAATCCTCATAATTGCAGGAATTGGTAATACAAGAAATAACCATATTCTTTGTGACGGCTATTCCCTCTGATACAAAAAGTTTCTCAATTTCACCACCTGTCCTGGCAACAAGGGTTACCGGTGGATTTTGAGTTGTTATAACTACAGGAACTGTAACAACTTCAGGATTTTTTATCAAGTAACTGCCAATAATAAAAATAGCAATAATACCAAAGAAGACGAAAAGGCCCCACCTTAGGAAACTACCTGGTATTTCAGACATTACATCCTGCAATTCCGGGCTCCGGATCTCTTGTTTGTTTAGTTCGGACATGTCTTAAACACTTTATGATTTGTAATATTAGATGAAAAGCAAAGGGAGTGGAGCAGGGAGCAACCCCGGAACATCCTTATTGACCTGCACGACCTTATTGACCTGCACGACCTGAAGGACCTGCAAGACCTGCAAGACCTGCAAGACCTGCAAGACATTATCCTCCCAGCTCCAACTGGTCCTTCACCAGATTATAGTAGGCATTTTTCTTTTTAACCAGTTCTTTATGTGTCCCTATCTCTACAATCTCTCCCTTTTCGAGGACAACAATCTGATCTGCATTTTTTACAGTACTAAGACGATGTGCTACAACTACTACTGTCTTTCCTTTGAAAAAACTGGCCAGGTTTTCCATTATCTTCTTTTCGTTGCTTGAATCCAGGGCATTTGTAGCTTCATCAAAAAAAATAAAATCAGGTTCTTTATATACGGCCCGGGCAATAAGGATTCTCTGTTTTTGACCAGTACTAAGACCGTGACCATCATTACCGATCTTTGTATTATAGCCAAGCGGCAATCCTTCAACAAATTCTTTAATGTTCGCAGTTTCAGTTGCCTTGTCAATTTTTAGCTTATCCGGAACCTCATCAATAAGTCCGATATTCCCTGCGATGGAGTCTGAAAAGATATAACCCTCCTGCATTACAACGCCACACCTTTTGCGCCACTCAGACTGGCTAAACCTGGAAAGTTGAGTACCGCCAAGAAGAATTTCACCTTTTGCAGGAGGATAGAATCCAAGCAGAAGTTTAATAAGAGTAGTCTTTCCACTTCCACTTATACCGACAATTGCAGTAATTTTCTTTGCCGGAATTGTCAACGAGATATTATTTAAAACCTTTTCTGAATTTGGACCCTCATATTGAAAAAGAAGATTCCTGATTTCAATATCCTTATCAGAGGGTATCTCGTTTATCTTATCATCTTCCGGTTTCTCCTCATCTTCCCTGTCGTGTATTTCACTAAGCCGCTCAAGGCTTATATGGGCATCCTGTGCAGCCTGTGTAAAACCGATAAATTGCTGAATAGGAGCATTCAATTGCCCGATAATGTATTGGACAGCCATCATCATTCCCAGGGTCATATCCCCGTTTATAACTGCTTTTGCAGAGAGAAAAGAGATAAATATATCTTTAGATTGATTAATCAATGCTGCCCCAAGCTGCTGGTTCTGATTTAACATCATGCTTTTCAGAGTCACCTTAAAGAGCTTAATCTGGATCCGTTCCCATTCCCATCGTTTTTGTTTTTCGCAACCATTCAGTTTTATTTCCTGCATACCTGAAACTAACTGAACTATATTACTCTGGTTGGCGGAGCTCTGCTGGAACCTTTTATAATCGAGTTCGCGCCGGCGTTTCAGAAAGAGGACCACCCAACCTATATAAAATGTGCTGCCAAGAAGAAATACACCCAGAATACTAAGGTTATATGTAGCCATTATTATAGTGTACATAATCAGGGTGATTGCTGCAAAAATGATACTGATCAGCGAATCTGTGAGAAAAGATTTAATCCTGTTATGGTCACCGATCCTTTGCATAATATCGCCAATAAGCTTAACATCGAAAAAAGAGATTGGCAACTTCATTAGCTTAATCAGGAAGTCTGAGATGAGTGATATGCTGACCCGGCTTGTTACATGCAGACTTATCCAGTTTCGGAGCAATCCGTTGGCGGTCTGGCTCAGGCTGAGAATAAGTTGTGCTACAAGCACCATTGCAATGAAAGCCATATTACTGTTTCCGATTCCAGTGTCAACGAGTGACTGTGTTAGGAAGGGAAAGATGAGACTGATTACGCTGGCTGTAAGCATGCTCATCATTAGTTGTAAAATAAACTTTTGGTAGGGTCTGATATAGTTTAACAGATATAAAAAATTGAGCTTACTTTTTTCTTCATCCTCCAGTTTGTAAAACTCAGGAGTGGGTTCAAGCAGCAAAGCAGTACCTTCCTGAACACCTTCGCTTTTGGTGCTATACCAGCATTTAAGGAACTCAGACTCGGTATATTTAAGTAATCCGGAGGCAGGATCTGCAACAAGAACCGTATACTTTGAGTCGTGAAGGTCGTGCAGGTCTTGCAGGTCGTGCAGGTCATTAACTGAATGTCTTTCGTCTTTATCCTTTTGTCTTTTATCTTTTTCCATGCCCTTTGCTACCTGCTCCCTGCCACCTGCTCTGTTCTCATTGCCCCCTGCTCCATGCCCCCTGCTCCATGCAAAGACCTTTTTTTGTTTCTTGATTTGGTAAACCACCACAAAGTGCCGTTGGTTCCAATGAACAATACAGGGTAGTGGGACTTCATCGCGGAGCTGTTCCCAGTTGAGACGATACCCACGTGTCCGGAAACCGATGCTTTCTGCAGCATCACTGATACCGAGCATCGAAACACCTGATTTTGTAATAAATGCTTTTGACCGAAGAGCCTGTAAGGTATAGTTCTTACCATAGTGTTTTGCAATCATACGAAGGCAGGACGGCCCGCAATCCATAGAATCGAGTTGACTTAAAAAATGAAATCCTGGCATAATTATATTATACTATTTAGCCCTTTAAAGGAGAGGTAATTAATTTTTACATGAAACCACTTCTTTATTTTTGAAGTATTATTAATACAGGATTGGACGTCTCAGAAATCCTATTTCTAAGGTTAGTTGGGATGACCTTTTTTAAAAGAACAAAGGCATCGGCATAATCGACGAGTATTTTATCATCAACTATCTGTTTAGGCCAAAAACCAACTCCTCCACCCAGATCATTATTAAATGCATTGTCTTTTAGGAAGGTTACATTATTTGCTTTCTTATCATATATTGCATGCATCCTGGTATCTTTTATTCCCAAGGCAATCTCAATGAACATCAACTCCTCATTTTCAATAATGCTACATGTCCAAAGTTTACCTTCAAGGCTTTTGCTGACATCCTTAATCATTGATAGAGTAATTACTGGATCTGCTACCATTTTTAGATCGCCAAATGAAAAAACAGAGTGCAGCATTTTTTGTGTCCCATCAAAATAATAAAGTGTGTCAATTCCGAACTCCATGAAGTAAGGATTATTGGCAAATTTGTATAATGGTGAGTGATTTACTAGAAAACCGGGTTGACTGATTCTGGTAAGATTATTTTGTAGGCTTAATACTGCTAATCCTTTCCTATTTGTAACTATCCAGCTTGGATCTCTTTTCCCGGGAACATTCCAAAGATGAAACATAAGATTGCTTTTATCTTTTAAAATAATCTGTGCAGGACGGAAAGTCAGGTTATTGGTATTTTTGAAAACTCCGTCAAATCCAAAAACCATAAGTTTAGAAGCTGAAGAAAAAATCAGATATATCTCTTTATTTTGCTCATCAATACAAAAGTCACCAACATTGATATACTCCCCAGGACCGCTACCTTCATGACCTATTTGTCTTATGAATTTACCAGTTTTGTCAAATTGAAGCAGTCTCTTAAAATCGCTAATGAAAATGTATGAATCACTAAACAAAATTTTATTAATTTTTTGGATCAGGCATTCTGTCTTTGTTTCGAGTGGAATGTAGGATATATCTTTCCCAAGACTACTCAGATTTAGCATTCCAATATTATTGATATCCTTTTTAATATCAATAGAATAGGTAGGATATATTTTAATATTTTGTGCATTATTCTCTTCATGAGTACTCAGATAAAAAAATACACAAAATGCAAGCAAATACAATTTAAATCTGTTCATGTTCATGTAAAATTAAATTAGCAATATTAAAAGTTATTTGATTTTTTATTATTGTAAGAGGCTGACCTATATATGAAGTCAGCCTCAATGGATTACATATCCTGGAAGTATGAAATAAACTTATGAAAAGTTTTGAGCCTAACAATTCCAATCACCATATCCATGTCCAAAATACGTAAGACATTCTACATTACAGGTTAATGCAGATACATCACCTCCAATAGCACCCAAGAGTTGATGGTCCCAATTAAAGCATATGCAACCACAATCACCATAACCACCTCTCAGTGTTACCAACTCCTCATTATTCAGTAGCATTTCAGAATTGACATGCATTTTTTTTAGATTTTTCATTTTTTAGCTATTTAGTTGTGATTAATTTATAAATGTATTCTGTTTTATCATTTCACAGACCGAAATTTTATATTCGGAAAAATTTTAACTTCGCATGATTTATTTACATTTAGCAATAACGATAACAGGATTACTTGTTTCAGAAATTGTCTTAAGCCAATCCATATTCTTCAAAAGTTTTTTAGACTTTTCAGGATTCTCTTTTAACCATTCTACAATTTCTACCGGGTCCAAAACACTAATCATTTCATTGTCCTGTGTGAAGTCTCTCGGGACAATTGGCATAAAATCGTTAATATCATCTATCAATGCGGATGAAAAACCTCCGGATAGTTTACTAACTGTTGTAGTCTTTGCTTTCTTATCATAAAAACATGTATATTCTTTTTTATCATAAGACAATCGAAAAAACAAGAAATCAGAGTTTTCATCTATGTCATTTATAAGGAAGTAATCATAACTTAATTGTCCAAATGAAGGCATTATTTTTTCCTGTTCTTTATAAGGAAGACCGTACTTTCCATTTCTAAAAATAAATCTAGGGATTAAAGTATCAATGGAAACACGAAATAAGGTGTCATTGAACTTCTCTTTAAAATACAGATTATGATTCCATTTGATAAAGTTGGGAGTAAAATATGGTCTTTTATTTTTTGTTATATCTTTGTTACCCCATCGAAGGTAATTGGGAAAGATTTTTAAAATACTGTCTTTATTAAAAATAACCAATTTGGTATTAATTGCTCCAGTAAAATTATCAGTAAAACTTACATATGTGTTATTATCTAATTGAGTGTGATATGAAATACCTAATTTCCCACCTTTTATAGATGGCTCTAGAATATCAGGTGTTCTGAAACTTCCAAGATAATCTCCATCAATAGACAGAATTTTTATTTCTCTTTGAGTATAATCCATGGTATAAATTAACTTGTTATTGACACTATAGAAGTCCGGAACCGGACTACTGTATTCACCTGGTCCTCTACCAACTTTCCCGATATATCTGATAAACTTACCATCTGATTTTTCAAATAATAGCAATGGAGTGCTGTTGTTAAACCCCGTGTTGCGAACAATAATATAATCTTCAACTTTTATTACAGGGTAAGCAGAGATTACCGACTCAGGGCTGGACTCCAGAGGGATGTAGGTTATTCTATCAACAAATTTGCTCAGCTTAGTCTCTTGCTGGTTTTCAAATGCATTAGCAACATCAATAATCTCAGGTTCTGAGTAGAATTTTTGTTTATTCGAACATCCTATAAATAGAAATACTAAAAGAAATAATATATAGATACGCATTTTTAAAATCGTTAAAATTATTACTAAAATTGTTTTTATCAGTTTACAGCAGTGAATATTTACCAGTGCCAATGATATAGGTTCAGGAAAAAAAGTCAATCATCCCTATTCTTGTATAAATTTATAAATTAAGTCTGAGGAAATAAATTCCACAGACTTAAAAATCACAAATTATCTCACATTGATTTAGATAAAAAAATGTGGAGAATAAGGCTCAATACAGGTTAATATCCTCCAATACATGAACAACTCTCATAACCACCTTGTTGGGCAGCCCAACTATCAGGGTTAACACCTTCAGGGATCCAAGCTGAGCCGCAGGTAGGAGCACAACCCATACAATACCAGCAGCAACAAGAATAATGTAAATCACCTCCTAGAAGTTTTTGAAGTTCTTCACCCTTAATAAGCTTTTCAGGATTGAAATTTAATTTACCTAATTTTTTCATTATAATTAATCTATTAGTTATAAACCATCTTCAATTTCCTGGTCTATCATTTCACAGGCCGCAACCAGAGTCACGGAAATGTACTATCTTAGCATGGATACACCTCCTTTCTTAATAGAGAAAGACTCGGGCAGGAGATGTTTACAAAGCACACAGTTAAACTTCCTGCCCTTTTCTTATTGATAATTATAAAATGTGAATAAGTATTCTTAGTAAGCATCTGTTATTTAATAATATGGCGTTAATTATTTCTAATAACCATCTCTTCTTTTTTGGAAAATACTTCAACGAAATATTTGATGTCTTCAATTTCATAATTAGTGGGAAGAAGGTACCCATTAACAAAAAATGTCGGGGTGCCAATTACATTACATAATTTGTAAAGCTCTACATTCTCATTACCAACCTCTCCAGAAATATCGTTGGCTTCCGGAATGCAAAGATTCTCAGACATTTTGTTTCTTGAGTATGATTCCATCCCATACCATGTTTCCAAGAGTAACAACGCTTCATCATACATACACTTCCGGGAATAATGATATAAAGCATTCAATATCTTAGCGTCTGAAGTAATAAGGATAATATTGATGGCAACATCTGCATCTGATTTAAGAATGACTTTGATCTTTTCAAATGCCCTTGCACAATGAGAACACTGGAGGCTAAGAAAGGCTGTAACCCTTATTGAGGAAGCTCTGCTTCCAAAAACCAGACTGGTTTCTGTGACCGGAATATCATAATGCTTTTGATTTAACAAAAGACTTCTTAGTACTTCAGGATTTTTCTTAAAACCAAGGTACTTATAATAATTAGACTCACCAGATATTCTTTCCCTGATATACATGACAATCAGGGTATAAACAATTCCTGTTACCAGAAAAGTCAGAAGTAGATTTGATAAATCGCTGAAAGAGAGATTCAAATTTGTGAACACCGGCATCAATAGGATAAACTCAACTACCAGTATAAATTGGACGCCTATGCACATCGGGCACCATTTCTTAAGTACCAACCATTGGTAATAGATCGAGAATACCGGATAAGGCAAAGAAAGAGCTGAAAGTATGGCCAAAAACGAATAATTGACAGCAAATGAGTCACTTAACAAAAACAATAAACAACCTGTAAAATATATAAACCCAGCATCAGCCCAGCCGAACCATCCAAATATCTTTGAAGCTTTGTCGTTCAATACGGTATTGCAGTTAGTGGCTTTATTGAGGTGACAGAGTTTCTCTGTAAGCGATAAACGGACTTCATATTCATGGAGAATAAGAAGCAGTGATAATCCGATTCCAATTGTCTTCGTCAAAAATAATAAACCTGGCCTCAGTTGTATCAAAATCTCTCCGCTACTAAATGAATTAATTACCATTGTAGTCATGAATAGTAAAAGGGTAAAAATCGTCACTGGTAATACTGATTTGCTTATCAGCTCATCCTGCCTTTTCATCAGGTAATTTCTCTCTCCTGAGTTTTCATTAGGATTAAGTAAAATGACGGCTCCGGAGCATTTTTTATAAAACTCTTCCAGTTCGGTTTTCTTCTTTATGTTTAAAGATTCGTAATAAAATACTAAGCCATTCTTAATGTCAGAAACAAAAGCCAGTCGACCACTCCCAATATTGAAATGCGCAATGTAAGGGGCCGTAAGTTCCTTCAGCTCCTCAGGTTGATATTTTAGTGGATAATGTTCAACTTTCCACTCTTTGAATGAATCACAGATACTTTTGAAAGACGGATAGTTGGGATGGGATTTAAGTTCCTCCTTAACGCTGCTGTTCGTTACAGCTATCCCGAAATGATTTATGGTTTTCTGAATAACTGACACAGTATTATCTTCTCTTGTTCTCTTCATATTCTTTAATTAATTTGGTTCTCATAGAGAGATTGAAAAAGAGTATTCATCTGTTCTGCCATGCGGAATGCTGAAAATCGCCTGATCAGGTTATCGTAAGAATTAATTACAAGTTTGTTTCTATAGGTCCTGTCGCCTGCCATTACGAGGATTGCATCGGATAATTCTTGTATATTAAATGAGATTTCACCTTCACTGCTTAAAACAGGATTAACGAACAGACATTGGCTATCATTAAGCAATTCATCCAGACCATTGATTCTTGAGAGGATCAATGGGATTTTATTTGCCATCATCTCAAGTACCGTGTAAGGGCAGTGATCATAAATTGAAGGAACAATGCCGATATCGGTAACCTTGTAAAATGCTGCTAATAAATCCTTTGGTAAAAATCCAGGATAAATAACTTTTCCATAAAAAGCTTTAAGTCTCTTCTGACAATCTACAATACTGCCCTGACCCAACAATACTAATTTGAGATTGCGATTATGTTTACAAGCTTCCACGAATGAATCGAGGAGATAAAATATCCCTTTGCAGGGATCTATTCTTCCGGAAAACAGGATAACTATATCATCCTTTGATAAACCCAGACTTTGCTTCAAAATAATTCGCTCTTTCTTTGAAATAAACTCAAATTTTGTGTAATCCAGTCCATTAGGAATTACCGTGATTTTTTCCGGCGTAATTTCATAATCTCCGATTAAAAAATCTTTCATATATCTGGTAACTGAAACTATTTGATCAGAAACCTGATAGTAATTTTTTTCCTTCGATAAGGTGAATTCTATGTTGTTTGAAGGTTGATAGATATTGAGTCCTGACAGCTTTTTCCTGTTTCCATCGAATAATTGTTGCCACTGAGCAAAGTGGACAAGACTTACAACAGGGTGCTTATATTTTTCCTTTAGTATACTTGCGATTGCGAGGTCATCCAAATAATTAATTTGGAATATCACTTTGCCTTTATGAGGTATAAAACCGGCTAAAAGCCGGACAACAGCTGAGGCATACTTTTTATCGAATGAATTGTCCTGCGAGGCATGGAATTTTGGGGATGGAATACTAATTTCTGAATAATGGTCGGATATTAATTTGACTGAGAATTCATTGCAATTAACATTATGATATGAAACGAGGAATACATTAATGCTCTCTAGATTCAAAAGTGCAGCTGTTAATTCGCTTATATAAGTTCCGATTCCATATTGCATGCCTCTGGATCCGGATTTAAAGATGAACAGATTTATCATTATGATCTTAATTTAATCCCCTTTTTCGGCAGGTTTCGATGAATTCCTTTCGGTTCTGAATTTCATTTTTTTTGCTGGCATACTGGCTGGTTTTACCCCGGGGATGCCACAAATGGAACAAAGGTCCGCTGCAATATTGTACGGATAATTTCATTATTTCAATCCTCTTAAGTCTTTCAGCATCTTCAGGTCCCCAGCCACAAAATTTTTCATTTTCACCTCCTGTTTCAAGGTATTTTGCCTTATTTGTCAAAAATGCACCACCTGTTGAATGATAACCATACATTAATGGCATTCCGGGAAGAAGTTTCATAAATACTCTAATTTCCAAGGTTGTTTTAAATAGCTCGGCATAGTATTTATCTGTCAGAAATGCTCGTCCATCATATGGAAGGGTCAGAAAAGCCTGCTCTGTTCGTAACTTCTCTACAGATGATACTATCTGGCTTACAGGTACTATCACATCAGTATCCCATACTGCAACATATTTAGTATCTGCCATATGAATGAGCTTTGTTATGCATTTTGTCTTGTGGAAAAATTCGTTACTATCTTCAATGAATTCATAACGAATCTGATCAGACTCATAGCATGGAAATAGCTTTCTGGTTAAATCTGATTCAAGCACAATTATGGAGGTAATAAAATGTTTGATGAGATACTGTATCAGAGCAAATGTATTCTCTTCCCTCTCAGAGGAATCGACACGCAATGGGATAAGGAAAGTAACGTCGGATAGATCTGTTCTGACTGTTTTGAAGGTGGTCATGATCATGATTTATAAATTCCTTTTTGGCATTCTATTTAATTTGAATTTCTCTTTGGTTTTGTCACTTCTGATTCCTAATTTGTTTTAGGAGAAATTCTTTCATTGTCCATTAGCAGACCCAAGCCAAGACCTGCCAATCCAGTCAATCCGAAACTGTTTTTGTCAAGAGTTTCCAAAATTTGGCTCCAGCTTTCTTCAATGTCTTTGAGCAGGAATGTATTGTTGTAAAAATCACCAGTCTCCATTTTCCTGGCAACATAAGGCTCATAAACAATACGTTGCCATGAATTTTTTATAAAGCTTTCGATTTTAACTTCAGATGATTCAAAATCAAACATTTCCAGTGTTTCCTTATCAGTTTTGTCTTTAGCAGGATTTATACCAGCCGGTTCATGAATAAGCGGTTTCATAAATGTCATCAGAGTTCGCAATTGTTTTAGCCCGGAAACATTAATTGATTCCAGGTTGAGAGATTTGATAAAGCCTGGGATAATCTGCATTAATTCATTTGTTTTGGAAGGGAATATCTCAAGGCGGTTCACTTCCAGGATAAACCAGATAAGTGAATTTATTGTATTGACACTTAAGGACTCTATATTAAAACCTTTAAAATGATTCTGAACCAGGATCCTTTCGCACTCGTCGATCAGAAAAATCAAATGATATTTCTTAATTAGCGTATCAAGATCATTGTCATTTATTTCATTGCCGGTCAAACGACTGACATAATAGTGTCCATATCCAAACAAATCCTTTCCATCTGTTATTAGTATAGGGGAGTTAATTCTGGCACGATAAATAACACTATCAATTTCTGAGAGAGCTTCATCAGTATCTGCCTGTACAAACCCGTTCTTTACCAGATATTCAATCCCCCAACCGATACCGGTAACGCCATTCTCAAAGTCGATCGATATACTTTTGTTTATCTCACCATATATCTCATCTACTAGTTCGTCTGCATAATTTTCAAATATTTTATTATTTGTATATCGTGCATAATGGAAAAAGAAAATTGCGATTCCCATCTTTCCATTTAATAGTCCCAGGTTTTCAATAAAACTTGCATTAAGCGAAAGCACGTTTGCTATTCGTTCAAGTCGTGAGTTAATCCTTTTTATGTCAATAGAGCCTTTCATACGGAAACAGCACTATCATTTCGTAGTATTAGAGTATAAAGTTCAGAAATTGTATTTAGCTTATTGTAAAAATATATCGGACTTTTCAGGTCAATTCAGGACATTTTCGGACACTTATGTGATATTCCTTTGGCCAGGGAACCCAAATGTTCTGTAAATCATATTAAGATGGAGTGGTTTAATAAGACCCGACGGAAGGTTAATGTCTGCCCGCTTAAGCCAGCGGTAAAACGTTCTTACTTTCACACCATACTCAGATGCAATTTCTTCGCGGGTTTTGGCTTGTAAAACTACTGTTTCCATTTATTTTGGATTTTAAGAAAAATAATTGCAGATTTTTATTTTCAATCTTAGTTTTAAG
>JGI20214J51650_10001995_pt1 | contig 12947 bp, 8 predicted proteins | sample WetSurMetagenome_FD_51650 | JGI IMG/M metagenome (IMG submission 51650) | reverse complement strand
ACGGGCGACGGACATTCCCGCGACGAGCGCATTGGAGGCTCCGCGACTGCGCGCGGAGCGGGAATGTCCGTCGCCNGCGGGGGTGCAATGGGCGACAGGACCCGCGTGGCGCTCACTCCCGCGTCAGCGCGTAGTAAAGCACATTCACACCCATCCGGATCGCCTGCTCGCGCTTCTCCGGCGGATCGTTATGCACGTCGGCGTCCTCGAGCCCGTCGCCGATATCGCTTTCGAACGTGTAGAAGATCATGAGCCGGTCGCCGTCGAGAACGCCGAACCCCTGGGGCGGCTTCCCGTCGTGCTCGTGAATCTTCGGCGGGCCGTCGAGGACGTAGAAGCTGCGATAGATCGGATGATCGAGCGGCAGCAGCACGAGATCCCGCTCCGGAAAAAGCTCCCTCACCGTCGCTCTGAATGAAGCGTCCATGCCGTAGCAATCGTCCGCCCAGAGGAAGCCCCCCGCGAGCAGATGCGCGCGGAGCTTCTCGATCTCGTCGCGGGTGAGCTTCACGTTGCCGTGCCCGGTCATGTAGAGAAACGGGTGCGCGAAGAGCCCCGGATCGCCGAGCTCGACGACGATCTCCGATCTCGCGGACGGGATACCCGTTCGCGCCTCGAACTCGTGAAGCAGATTCGGTATCGACGACGGATCGCCGTACCAGTCGCCGCCGCCGCCGTACCGGATCCGCGCGATGTGCGCCCGCGACATGTCGACGAGCCGCTCGCGCTCGAGCTCGGCGGGATCGACGGGCTTGTATTTCCCGGGAGGCATCACGTCCTGCGCGAGGAGTGCGCCCGTGAACACGAGCACCCACACGGCCGCGATCGCGAGGATCGCGCGCGCGCGCAGCCGAACCCCGACTAGCGGGTGGCGCCCATGGGGCCCCCGCACGCAGCGCAGCGAGCCTTGCTCGCGAGCACGTGCGGGGTGCAATGGGCGACAGGACCCGCGTATCTGGCTCGATTGCTTCATGGTCCTCACGCGAGCGGGAGCGTCACGGTCGCCTCGACTCCCCGCGCTCCTTCCCTGTTCCGGAGCCTGATCTCTCCGTCCATCGCGCGGGCGAGGTTCTGGGAGATCGCGAGCCCGAGCCCGACGCCGTTCGTCTTCGTCGAGAAGTACGGCTCGAAGAGCCGCGCCTGCATCTCGCCCGATATGCCGTTGCCCGAGTCGACGACGGAGACGACGGCCGCGTTTCCCTCCCGGCGGCACGAGACCGCTATCTCGCCGCCGCCCGGCATCGCGTCGATCGCGTTCTCCAGAAGGTTGACGAGAATCTTCCGGAGCGCCTCGCGGTCCGCGCGCACCGAGAGCGCGCCCTCGCACGAGAGCCGCACCTCGAGATTCTCGGCGCCCTTGTAATACGAAACGATCTCGCCGAGAAACGCGTCGAGCGGCACCGCCTCGGGGTTGAGCCGCATCGCCTTTCCGAAGCTCGAGAACTCCGTCGCGATGCGCCGCAGTATCTCGGTCTGCTGGATGACCGTGTCGACGCCGCTCGTGAATATGCCGTCGAAATCCCCGCTCTTCGAGTCGTACGCCTTCTTCATGAGCTGGGCGGAAAGCTTGATCGGCGTGAGCGGGTTCTTGACCTCGTGCGCGATCTGCCGCGCCATCTCGACCCACGCGGAGAGCTTCTTCGAGCGGATGAGCTCGGTGAGATCGTCGAACACGACGACGGTGCCGAGGCGCTCCCCGCCCTCGACGAGATCCGCGACGACCGCCTTCACCGTTCGCGCCATCTCGCCGGAGAAGAGAGAGAGCTCGACCTCGCGGATCTCGCCGGGCGCGGCGGCGAAGAGCCCGCGGAGCGGCGCGAGCCCTTCGCCGAAGGCCTCGTCCGGGCGCTTGCCGACGACCGCCGCACCCGATACCCGCAGGATCCGCTCCCCCGACGGGTTGAGCGTGATGATAACGCCGTCGTGGCCCGTCGCCAGCACTCCCGTCGCGATGTTGTCGAGCACCGCGGCGAGATATCTCTGTCGCTCGAGGAGCCCGCGGCGCGCCTCGCGCAGCGCCGCCGTCATCGAGTTGAACGATTCGACGAGCTCGCCGATCTCGTCGGGCGCCTCCGCCTCGAGCCTGAACTCGAGCTCCCCGTCGATGATCTTCCTCGTGCCTCCCTGGAGCGCGGCGATCGGATTGAATATCTTCCCCGCGAGGAAGACGCCGAGCGTCACGGTCGTCGCGAACAGGAGCGCGAGCAGGCCGAGCACGAGCATCGAGGTCCGGCGCACCTCCTCCTGCATGAGGATGGGCAGGTAGAGCATGGGAACGGAGAGCACGGCGCTCTGTGCGCCGCCGAGCGCCGCGAGCGGCGCGCTCGCCACGTAGTAGGAGTAATCCCCGAGCGTCTCCCTCAGCACGACGGCGGCGCCCCCTTCGAGCGCGACGCCGACGAACGCGGCCGGCTTGCACAGGGGATCGAGGAATCCCCCGAGGAAGAGCTCGCGTTCGCTCGAGGCCCTGACGAGCGCGTCGTAGTAGACGTTGATGTCGGCGCCGAGAGCGGCCGAGACGCTCTTGACGAAGTCGTCGTCGAGCGCCCGCCGGTAGTAGAGATATCCGCCGCGCCCGCCGCGGGTCGAGGTCGGCAGGACGACGCCGCCGTACAGGATCGGCGCCTCGTACGAAACGACGACCCGCTCGATGTTGGCTCCCGCGATCAGGCCGGCGAGCTGCTCCCTCGTGAGCCCTGCCGCCGCGCTGCCGAAGATCGCCTCGCCGTCCGAACCGATCAGCGTGAAGCGCCGCGTGTCGATTCCCGCGTCCGGCGGCGACCCGCTCATCCGCTCCCCGGCGAGAAGCTCGCCGATGTACTGGCCGCCCGCGAGCGACGCCGCTTCGGTCCGTATCGAATGCTCGATGAGGGAAACGGCCGCCTGCGCGCGCAGCAGCGCCCTGTTCTCCTCTTCGGCGCGGTAGCGCCGCGCGATCAGCTGGCTCGAGAACGTCCCGAGAATCACGACCGGCAAGATCGAGACGACGAGGAACGAGAGCATCACCTTCTGCCTGAACCCCGGTCCCCGTCCCGGAGAAACGTCCGGCATGACCCCCCTGAGCACGGGCAGGCGCTTGAGCGCGAACAGGACGACGAGCGAGAGGATCGTCAGAAGCACGTCGAGCGAAACGAGCGTCGCCCACTGGAGGAGATTCTCGAGACGNCCCGCTATGCGATAGCCGACGAGGTATCCCGCGCCGTCCGCGCCGAGCCCCAGGCGGCATTCGTACGCATCTTTCCCGACGGCGAGCGCGAACCAGCCGCCCGAACGCGCGCCGAGGACGGTCCCGGTCCGCAGCGCGCTCTCGGACGAGGCGGCCACCCTGCCGCCGGAAACGCGCGCGACGAGGAGCTTCTCGGGCATATCTCGCCGCCGCTCCCCGCCGGGATCGATATTCTGCAGAATCTCGGGCGCCATGCGCCCCGTTCGGGCGAGCAGCTCGGGATTCTCGAAGAAATACGGAATCGTGATCTCGACCCACCCGAGGAGCCCGCCCCGCGGATGGAAGATCGGCGCGTAGCCCGTGTAGAACGACACGGCGCCTCCGCGCGTCTCCGCGCGCGACGATTTCACGTACGGCCCGAAGCCGAAACGCGTTTGATCCGGAACCTCGCGCGGTATCTCGAACGGCATGCCCACGGCGAATCGCGACAGCTTGGCGCCGCTCGCGTCGAACACCTCGAAGACGCACGACAGCCCGCCGCGGCTCAGGCTGCTCTGGGCCCATATCTCGAACGCCGCCGACGGCTCCCTCGAAACGACGCGGGACGACATCGACGGATCGTTCGATATCTCCGCGCAGATATCGGGAAGGTATACCTGCATCCAGTTGTCTTCCGGCTTGTTGAACTCCCGGATCTTCTCGGCGATGTATCCCTTTCGCAGGTCGGCGTAGCGTTCGTTCGCGACGGCGTACACGGCGAGCGAGGAGACGAGCACGAGGAAGAACGAGGCGAAGAGGACCGAGACGGCCTCTTCCTTCCTGAGGAGAGGGAATATCCTGAACGAGATCGCGAGGAGTCCGGCCGCCGCGCAGAGCATCCCCCAGTGCCCCGCGTTCAGGGCCGCGAGCCCCGCGAACGCGAGCGCCGACGCCCCGAGTCCCTCGGCGAGCCGCCGATTTCCCCAGACGAGCGCGAGCCGCGCCACGAAGAGCGCGGCGATGAAAACCGCCGAGACCGCGAAGAGCAGCGCGAGGTGCAACGCGATCACCGGCACGCCGAGGAGATCCACGTCGAGTCCGACGAGCCGGGGCAGCGCGTTGATCGTCGTGCGCGAAATCAGGTTCGAGGAGAGCGCGACGGCGCCCTCGAGCGCGCCGAGGAGAATCGCGGCCTTCGCGACGAAGCGAACGGTATCGAAGCTTCCTCCCGCGGCGAGCGGCCGCTCGAGGTGGCCGCGGTAGTACGTGCGAAACGCCTTGATCGAGCCGAACACGAAGACGAGCGCAAAGACGGCGGAGACGAGGAAATCCCCCGCGCTGCGCATGATCCCGCCGGGAAACGCGTCGGCAAAGAGGGCCGGCTGAAACACCGGCGTCCCGACGAGCCCGCCGGGGATGTTGAGCCTGATGAGCAGGACGCGGATCGCGGCGATCGCGGCGCCGAGCGCGCCGATCCTCAGCAGCAGAATCCGGAGACGGGCCCCCTCCGGGGCGACGCGCTTGAAATAGCTCCTGAAGACCCACACGGCGACGACGCCCGCGGCGAGCGAAAGGAGAAGGCCGACCCATCGGGCCCTCCACGCTTCCGATTCCCGCAAAACCGCCGCGTACGGGTCCCCCAGCACCGTGAGCCGGGCGAGGGGCAGCCCGGTCGACGCCTGCACGGCGCCGACGACCCGGACGCCGACGTTCGGGCCGGAGAGAATCGTGACGTCTTTCTTCGCGAGGCTCGGGTCGGTCCATCCGATGACTCCCCGGTGCTCTCCCATCGAGAACCCGAACTCGATCTCGTCTCCGTATCGGCGCGAGAGCGCTTCGCCGAGGCTCGTGCTGCGGAGAAACCGGTTGTTGATGCGGTAATTGACCTCGAGCGGAATGTCGACGACGACGCTGCCGCGCGCCGGGTCCCGCACCTCGCACACGAGAAGCGTGTAGAGAGGCGCCCTGCTCGTGAAGACGAGCGTGCCCGAAGGCGCGCCCGCCCATTCCTTCGCGAGGAATCGCGGCGATCCGCCCCACGCGATCCGCTCCCCTTCCCGCGAGAGGATCTGCACTCCCACCTCGCGGAAGGGCACGTCTCCGAGACGCACCGATTTCGCCAGCGAGTCGGCCTCGCGGACGAGGGACGATCGAGCCGCGTTGTCCGCGCTCTCGACGACGCTCCAGTCGACCCGCGCCGCCGTCGCGGACGCGAGATTTACGGCGAGCCCCTCGAGTCTCGCGAGCTCGCGCGCCGCGTCGTCGTACACGCCCCGCAGGCGCACCGCTTCCTTCGTCCGCCATTGCCCCTCCGAGGGAGCGCCGGGATAGGCGAGCACGAGGCATGCACCGAGGAGGACGAGGGGCACGAGCGGCACCGGAGGAATCGCGCGCGACGGAGGGTAGACGCCCCCTTCGGGCCGGGGCGGCCTCTCGCCCCCTCTCCCGTCGACGATCTCGGCGAGATGCCGCGGATACCACCGGTGCTTCTCGATCGTCTCCTCGTGTCTGCCCGGCACCCCGGGAACGCCGCGTCCGGCGTGCGGAACGAAGATGAAGACGATGAATCCGGCGTCGAGAAGGAGAAACATGCACCAGATCGTGGCGGGGAGGAACAGCCTGTCGAACGACAGGCGCGCGACGAAGAAGATCAGCGATCCGAGAAGGAACGCCCAGAGGACGCCGAGGAATATTCTTTGTTCTTTATCCTGCCGCACGGCTTGAAGGCTCCGCAATTCGCGCACGTTACCATGTCGACTTGATTTCCGCCACCGCCCACCGCGAACCCTCTTTGACGAGGGTGACGTAGACTTTATCCTTGTAGAGCCCGCCGCTTTGATTGATTTTGTAGCTCCTCAGGGCCATCCCGTAGATTCTGCTGTCCTGCTTCTCGAGATTGTGGAACTTCACGAACGTGAATCCGGTCTGCTTCGTCGTGACGAACAGGTCCTTGAATATGTAGAGCACTTGGGGCTTCGTAAAATATCCGCCCCTCCGGTCGATGCCGCGAATCTCCATGAAGACGCGCGATTCGCTCAGGAGCTCGGCGAGCGCCTGGGCGTTGCCGGACTGCCAGGCCTTCTCGATATTCCTGAAAACCATGAGAGGCTCTTCGTCGATCTCTATCTCCGGAACGACCTCGCGCTTCGGACGTTCCTGCGCGAAGGCCGAAGGCCCCGCAAAAACGAGCACGGCGAGGAGCGCGACCGAAAGCATGCAGATACGCGAATGTCGCATGGGAGCTCTTCCTTCATTCGCCCCGGCGGCTCCATCGAGGCAGAATACGGTCCTCGGGGCATTCTCAGCCATATAATTTATCGCATACCCTATGCCACATTATTTTGTTGCAAATAAAGGAGTTAGGCCGGTTATGCCAGCCCGCCGGTGTCCACTTATTGAGAATGGCGTCCACTAAAGTGGACATTCGGCGCTCAAGACCAAGTCCTGTATATGAAAAGGGCGAGGACGACGAGAGCGAGGGCGAACTTCACGAGCATGGCGAGGAGCTTCCCGACGAAGGCGAAGAAACCGGTGCGGAGCGCCTTGTCGAGCGACCGGTAGGCGAAATACTCGAAGGCGACCGCCCCGGCGAAAGCGCCGACGAAACCGAACAGAATGCTCCCGGCGAGCGGGACGATCGCGGTCCCGAAGACGGCGCCGGCGAGACCGCCGACGAACGCGCCGAGCACTCCCCATTTCGTCGCGCCTTTGCGGGCGACGTACGCGACGCCGAGAATCGATTCCACGATCTCCCCCGCGGCGGCGATCCCTGCCATGACGAGAAGCGTCCTCCACCCGACGACGGCGAACCTGGTCGCGGCGGCGTAGATCGCTATTCCCGCGAGCGCGATCCAGCTCCCCGGCACGCCCGCGAAGATGAGAACGTTCAGGAGAAAGAGCAGGGCGTAGATGGCGACGAGCCCCGCGTGATGAAGCACCGATTCCACGGATGAAACCTCCGCGCGCGGAGCGGCCTCACGAGAGGCGCCCCGCGTCGAAAGCGAATGTCCTATTCGGCTTGATTGCCCTTACGAAACGGCGGGCCGCGCCGCCTTGCGGCGATTCGTGATCCGGTTCTGCCATTCGACCACGAGCGCGCTCGCCACGTACACGGACGAGTACGTTCCCGTGACGAGGCCGATCGTCATCGCGAGCGCGAAGTCGCGCACGAACTCTCCCCCCATGAAGAGGAGGAACATCGTCACCATGAACACGGTCAACACGGTGATGATCGTCCGGCTCAGCGTCTCGTTGACCGAGACGTTGATCATCCCTTCGAAGCTCTCGCGCCGCCGAAGGCCGAAGTTCTCGCGAATCCGGTCGTACACGACGATCGTGTCGTTGATCGAGTAACCGACGATCGTCAGAAGCGCCGCGACGACGAAGAGCGATATCTCGCGATTGAAGATCGAGAATATCCCGACCGTTATGAGAACGTCATGGGCGAGGGAAAGGACCGCCCCCACGGCGAACTTGAGCTCGAATCGCCACGAGACGTACACGAGGATGCCGAAGAGCGACACGATGATCGCCGCCCAGGCCTTGCTCTGAAGCTCCTTGCCGACCTTGGGACCGACGGTCTCGGTCCGCCGGATATCGATCGTCCGCTGGGGAAAGTCCTTCATGAGCTCCGTCTTGAGGGCGTCGGCGACCTTCGTTTCGGCGCCGAGGAACGGTATCTTGAACGCCGCGCGCGTCGCGGTCTCCTTGGTCGCCTCGAGGATGCCGTACCCGTTCTCCTTCATGCGCGCCGTGAGAACCCCGATCTCGGGGATCGAATCGGCCTCGACGGAGAGAAGCGTGGCCCCCTCGAAGCCCTTGGAGAGATCCGGCGGCATCTGCTGAGTGGAAAGCACCGTCCATTTCAGGCCCGGCGCCACTTTATTGAGGCCCTCGAGGAGATGCTCGGAGGCGAAGTTCGTTTCCTGGACTCCGCCGATCTTGATGATGTACTCGTCCCCAGCCTCGCCGTATTGCTGGATCTCGGCGTTCGCGTATCCGGCCCTGCCCATCGAATTCCGTACGTCGGCGATCGGCACCTTCTCGTCGAACTTGACCTGCACGAGCGTGCCCCCCTGGAACTCCACCGAGAGCTTGTAGCCGTGCTTGGCGATCGCGGAGACGAGCCCCGCGACGATGATCAGCCCCGATATGATGAAGGCTTTGTAGCGGAAGCCGATGAAATCGATATTCGTTTTATGAAAGAATTCCATGTACGCTCCTCTGCGCCTTTCGTTAAATGCTGAGCTTCTTCATGGGCCGGGAAACCCAGAGGTCGAATACGAGACGGCAGAATACGCACGCCGCGAACATGCTCGTGAGAATCCCGATGCTCAGCGTCGTCGCGAAGCCCTTGATCGGCCCGGTTCCGAACTGCCAGAGCGCGACCGCGGTGATGAGCGTCGTCAGGTTCGAGTCGATGATCGTGACGAAGGCGCGCTCGTATCCCGCGTCGACCGCGGAACGAATCGTCTTCTCCCTTCGCAGCTCCTCCCTGATGCGCTCGTAGATGAGCACGTTCGCGTCGACGGCCATGCCGATGGTCAGCACGAGGCCCGCGATGCCCGGCAGCGTCAGCGCCGCCCCGAAGTACGCGAGGAACCCGAACAGGCTGACCATGGTCAGCACGAGGCCCAGCGTCGCGATGACGCCGGCGAGCTGATAGTAGATCATCATGAAAATGACGACCGCCACGGCGCCGAAAATACCCGCCCGGAGACCCTGGCGGATCGAATCCGATCCGAGGCTCGGGCCGACGGTGCGCTCCTCTCTCGTGAACATCGGCGCGGGAAGCGCGCCCGCACGGAGGATGATCGCGAGGTCTCTCGCCTCGACGTCGGTGAAGGTCCCTTCGATCACGCCGCGGCCGTCGGGAATCTTGCTCTTGACGACGGGGAACGACTTTATCTTCCCGTCGAGAATGATCGCGGTGAAGCGCCCGACGTTATCGCCGGTGAAACGCGAGAGCTCGCGCGCGCCCTTGCGGTTGAACGTGAACGCCACGGAGAGCTGGGTCGGCGCCTGGGGATTCGACTGCGGCTCGGCGCTCACGAGGTTCGCCCCCGAAACGTACTCGTCTTTCGCCACGAGCATGAGGGGCTTGCCCTTGCCGCCTTCCGACAGGTTCATCCATTCGTCGAACCACATGAACTCGCTGTCCTTCGGAATCACGGCCTGCGCCTCGGGACGCGCGAGCATCCGGCGCACGAGGGGAATGTTCTCCTCGCGCACCATGACCCAATCGCGATAGAAGCTCACGAGGAGCGAGGTGAACGGCTTGGTCTTGTCGACCGTCTCGAGGGGCACGTTGAGCGGAAGCTCGTCCCCGCCCTTGGTCCCCGCGAAGAGGCTCTCCCCCGGCGCTGCCTTGGCAACGGGAGCGGCCTTCGTCGGATCGGGAACGACGCCGAGCGTATCGGTTTTCGGCGGGGCGATCTCGACGAGCGAATCCCCCGAGACGCGCCGGAACGTTTCGTCGAGCTTTCTCAGAACGCCGGCGACCTCGCTCTGCTGGCGGATGAGCCGCCATTCGAGCATCGCGGTCTGCCCGAGGAGCCTCTTGGCGCGCTCCGGATCGGTGAGGCCCGGGAGCTGCACGATGATGCGCTTGGAGCCTTCCTTCTGGATGGTCGGCTCGGAGACGCCGAACTGATCGACGCGGTTGCGCACGATCTCGAGCGCCCGGTCGAGGACGTCCTTCTTCTCTTCCGGCTTGAGCTGCGAATCGTCCACCTCGAGCGTGAGGTGCATGCCGCCCTTGAGATCGAGCCCCAGCTTGAGCGCTTTCTTGTGAAGCTTGTCGATCTTTTCCGGGTTCTCGGTTTCGAGCCTCTGCTGTTCCTCCTTGCTCATGGTCGCAAGCCGATAGGTCGGCCAGAGGAACCAGAGGGAGAGCGCGATAACGATCGCGCTGGTTATTGCCCTGATTCTATCAGACCTGTTCACATTCCCTCGCTTCCGCTTCGATTTTTCGTTTCAAGAAACTGTAAAATATACCAATTATGCCGCTTTAGTCAAATGGAAAATGACCCGCGGCGATTATCCCACCGATATTTGGAATTGAATAAAACCTGTTTCTGGACTGTAATCCCGGCGGACGCCCCGTTCGGGCGCTCACGGATGCGGCCGTCAGGCCGCCGAGCAAAGGAGAATCGCATATGTGCAGGCACTCTATCTCGTTGATTCTGGCGATGTTGATGAAGAAATCCCTCGTCCTCGTTCTCTGCTGCGCGCTCTGCGCCGCGATCCTCTGCTGCGGGAAGAAGAGAAAAGAGGAGCCGAGGCAGGGGGAGCCGCCCGCCCCCGGCAACATCGTCGAGATCGTCTCGGGGGACGGTCGATTCTCGACGCTCTCCGCGGCGATCGACGCGGCGGGGCTCGCCGAAACGCTCTCTGGAAAAGGGCCGTTCACCCTGTTTGCGCCGCCCGACAGCGTGTTCGCGAAGCTCCCCCCGGGCGCGGCAGAATCGCTTCTTCAGGACGTTCCCGTTCTGAAGAACATCCTGCTCTATCACGTCGTTCCGGGGAAGCTCACGACCGCGGATCTCCGCAAAATTCCGCCCCCCGCCACGCTCCTCGGCATTCCGCTCGCGATCTGGGTAACGGGCGAAGGGGCGATCACGATCGGCGGCGCCCCGATCGCGCGCGCCGACGTGCCGGCGTCGAACGGCGTGATCCACGTGATCGACAAGGTGCTGCTGCCGCCGACCGAGCCCTAATTGCTGTTCTTCCAGGTATAGGCGTGCGGCCACTTCGTCGTATCGATCGAGAGCGATGTGTGGCAGATGTGGCAGCTGTTCATCTTCTTGGGCACCGTCCCGCCGTGCTCCTCGGCGAAGTCCCCGATCTCGGACTCGCCGCGCGAGCTCGAATGGCAGACACCGCAGCTTCCGATCGATTTGACCTTGCCGGTCGAGCCCTGGTACTGGAGCGATTGGTAGTTGTCCTTCGCCACGAGGGACGGAATCATCGCGTGCGGGCTGCCGTGGCAGGCGGCGCAGTAGAGATTGCCGTGGCCGGTCGCGTTCCGGTAAAGAAGCGCGCCCGTATCGACACCCGTTGCGTCGTGGCACATCGCGCACTTCGGTTCGTTCACCCAGGGGATGCGCGTCGCCGGGATCGTGCTCGCCACCACCGCCATCGTGCTGTGACACCACTGGCAATTGCCGTCGGTCGCCGTGTGCCTCGCGCTTCTGCTGCAATGGGTCTGCGGCCCCGGGTGGCAATCGTAGCATGAGGCGCCCTTGTCGGCGTGGAAGCCGTGAATGGCCTTCGACAGGAATTTCCCCGACGTGCCGGGATTCATGAGCCCGAGCGCGGGGGATCCGTGGCAGTCCGCACAGAGCCGCGGCGTCGTGCCCGCGAGATCGGTGCCGTTGGACGCGTCGTGCTTCGACATGATGTCGGCGAACGCGTCGGCGCCGTGGCACTTCTCGCAGTGCATCTCGTCCGAGGTCGGAACGACCGTCTTCGTCTTCGCGATGACCTTCCCTTGCGCGTCCTTCACTGTAACGGCTGCGACCTGGTACGGATCCCACGTGCCGTCGTCCTTGATCGGCGTGAGGGGCATTCCCACAACGACGAAATGATCCCCGGCCGCCGTCATCTGCCCCGAGAGCGCGCTCCCCGTGAGCCCGATATCGTGCGCGAGGCTCGTGAAGCCGAACAGCGTGCCGAAGAGCTTCACCGCGTTGTCCCAGAACTGCCCGTAGTTCCGCTTGCCGTACGAGTACGTGTTGCCCTCGATCGCATATTCGACCGAGATATTCGCCGCCACGATTTCGGGCACGGCGCCGCGCTTGATCACCTGCGCCCACATGGTATTGAACGGGGGAAGGACGACGAGCTTGTCGTACGATGGGTTGAGACAGTGCATGCCAAGGTCGTTCCAGGCGAGCACGACGTAGTCTCCCTGCGCCGGCGGGACCGGCGCCGTCGGATTGCTGCCGCTCTTGCCGCAAGACAACAGGAGCGGAAGAATCGCCCCGAGCACCCAGACGGGTTTCTTCATGGGATTGATCCTCCGAGCTATAACGCAACACCGTATCGATCGATGAGACGAATAGAGACTATCACGAAATCGGAGGCGTTTCAATGGAGTTGCATCGAGTTTCGAGGATTTTCGCGTGGAACTTTCGGGTCTCCGCCACGTATCCTCAATAATTATCGGAATTCAATCCGGCCGGGCTTTGCCCCGGCGCGCCGGCATTCGAACAAGGCGGCCTCCATGAAACGATTCGCATCCCTTCTGACGTTTTCGATGATTCTCCTGTGTTCCCTCGCGCGGGCCTTCGCGGCCCCTCTCGATCGGGTCGAGGGAGCAAGCTCCTCGCACAAGAGCCTCGACCTCGCGATAAACGGCTTCGGCGTGAGCTTCGGCAACTCCGCGCGCTTCAACGGCCTCAGGTTCAACTTGGTCGATAGCGACGTGCGGGAAATCAACGGTATCAATATCACGCTCTGGAAACCGGAGGAGAACCGCGACGCGGTCATCCGGGGCGTCTCGGTGGGGCTCTGCGCGCCGCAGGCGTCCGTGCTGAGCGGTATATCCGTCGGGGGGCTCGCCGTGGTCGCGGGCTCGAGCCTTTCGGGCATATCGCTCGGCGGGCTCGCCGTCGTGAGCGATGGAGAGCTGAGCGGCATCGCCGTCGGAGGCCTCGCGACGGTGGCGGAGGGAAGCGCTTCGGGCATCATGGCCGGCGGCCTCGCCGCCGTCATCGAGGGAAGCGCCTCGGGCATCATGGCGGGCGGCCTCGCGAGCGTCACCGAGGGCGCGATGAGCGGCATTTCGGTCGGCGGCCTC
>JGI20214J51650_10001994_pt1 | contig 12953 bp, 12 predicted proteins | sample WetSurMetagenome_FD_51650 | JGI IMG/M metagenome (IMG submission 51650) | reverse complement strand
AGACATGAGGGTTTCTTTATAATCCGAATTAGAATAGTTGATTCCAGCAATTTGCTCTTTGATGCCTTCTTTTAAAGTGAGAGTCTATCTACTTATTTTGANGAACTTACATATGAAGATACCTGATCCTGTGGTCCTTCNACATACCTTGGATAGTTAGGATACGAGCAAAGCAGATATCCTTCGCCTTCCGGTTTTACTCCAATTCTCCCATCACGGCTGACTACAAGTGTTTTCGCCGGAGCGATACNCTCTTCAACCCATGAGATGATCATATCCATTTTATCACTTGAGTTTGGTGAGGGTATATTTTTTACTTCAACCGTTTTGCCATCACCGTTCATTTTGTAACTCTTGCCTGATAATCCGTGACCTGCCTGTGGAACAACATACAACCGTGCAAACTTATCCAGTTTCTTTTGTCCCATCTTATCTATCAACGATTGATAGTAATCAAGTTGTGCACCGGAAGAGGCAATAAAATCCTGAGTGCCAATAGTGAGTATTATTTTCCCACCATGTTTAAAAAATGTGCTAAGATCCGGGTTCGTGGCATCGAGCCATTCGGAAATCTGTTTCCGGCGTTCATTCATTGCTGTCCCTTCCGTATATTCCAGTGGATTAGCTGATGGATTCTGCATAAGGAACCCGGTTACTCCAAGAGTGCCCAGGGATGAATGTACAGAAGCATTCTCCGGTGCACTTTCCTGTCCTTTGTACCGGGCGGAAGAAATCGTTCCAAATGATTCTGGATCGGTAGTCGGAAGCCACATACCGAACGTTTTAACACCATTTGCAAGGGGAGCCGGGAACTTATACCGGCTGTATACAAATTCGAGTGTTTTAATCTGTCCATTGGTGAGTTTGTCTGAATTTGAATTATCTGCAGGTTCCGGAGACTTTGTGTTTGACTCACGCATGTTTGCCCATGGATCAGCCGGTCCGGAACCGTCTGTTACATCAAAAATAGCACGCGAAGCCATGTAGTTATTTATTATCCCGTCCGACAATCCGTCGAGATTATCACATTGTCTGAGGAACTCAGCTCTTATAGCATTTGCCTTGGCAGGTGTAACCCAGTTTGCCAAAGGTTTTTCCTGTATCCTTATCAGTTCAGGAGCAAGCATTAGTGTTGAAAAGCTGACAATGGGAACATCTGCAATAATGCCATTATAATCAGCCGGGTATCTTTGTGCAACAGTAAGTCCCTCACGTCCACCCTGTGAACCTCCGATATAATAGTTGAAACGGGGTCGTTCTCCATATATCCTTTCAATAATTACCATTGCAGCATCGTGAGTCTTTTTCATTTGCATGTAACCAAGATTGCGGATAGCCTCTTCGTTGAGAGCCCAATCATCGGGTTTAGCACCTGCAGGTCCTGAAGCCAGAGCTTTTCCTCCACCCCCCATTCCTCCCTGGTGGCCAGAGTCGCTGCCATACATCACAAATCCCTTATTGATCATGGGATTTTTACCTTCCCTGACAGTGATTGATCCATTCATACCTCCTCCACCAGCTTGCATGGCACGATGTGACCAGCTAGCAGGAAGAAGAACCCGGAAATTAATCGGCCAACCGTTAGGATCTACNGGGAAAATCGAACCTTCAACAACAGCATATGCAGGCGTGGCATCTGTTGCTTCAACCCAGCGAGGATTATTGAGTTTGACAGAACCAACCGGTTCTCCTATAGCTGAAACCGCTATCGAGTTTCCTGCCTTTTCTATATCTGTTTTGGTAATTACTAAATTTTTGGAAGAAAAATTCTGACCAGCTGCTACTACCTCTGCCAAAATAAAGGTTACTGTGATTAAAAAATTGAGTCTTTTCATAAAGTCTTATATTTTAAAATTAAATGTATATATTATTTTTTAAGCTTTGTGAGGTGCAGGAATAAATTGCCGGATAAAATCTCCTTATAACGTTTTTACCTCTCATATTACAAAAGTTGGGATCTGTCAATATTTGAAATAAATCACCATCTTACCGAAATCTTTCCATTATTATTTTGGAATGAGACTACTTGCACTGACCCGTTTTCTATCATTTTTTCAGATTGACCGTTAACGGTGTATTTTGAACCTGCCGGGAATCCATGCAGGATCAATTTAACAGAATGAAACCGGGAAGTATAATTGCCCTGAACATTTTGTATTGAAATTTCACGACCCTTTGGGTTAAAGCTAATGGCTCTTTTATAATAATCGCCCTGTTTGTACATGTATGATAAACCATCGTCTTCATAATAGTTGAAAATGCTGGGAATATTTCCATACCAGATATTCAGATGCATAACACCATCTCCTTTGTCAGCTGTGCTCTGGATTACATTTTGCATTGGAATAATTGCACTCTCTTTTATAAATACAGGCAAATTGTTTAAAGGTGATGTTGCCCAGATGATCTTATTTCCTTCTGATTTTTCGTCGCTACCGAAACGATACCAGGCTCCGGCCGGAAGGTAAACCTGTTCAACTTTATCAGAGCTGGATACTGGAGCTACCAGCATGAAAGGCCCAAACAAAAATTCGTTTTCAAATGTAGTATTGTAAACCTCATTATTATAGGTATAATCTATAGCCAATGTCCGGTTTATTGGGATGCCGGTCTCAGATGCTTCAAAGAATGAGGAATAAAGATAAGGTAACAATCGGTAACGTGTCTGTATGGATTGTCGCATCAGTATTTCATTGTCCTCACCCCAGCTCCATGGTTCGTGCGAGGTATTCCCTTTTGCTGTATGACTGCGGAATAATGGAGTGTAAGCACCTAACGACATCCATCGAACCATCAGCTCAGGTGTGGGATTTCCAATGAAACCTCCTATATCCACACCGTCGAAGGGAACTCCCGTAAGACCCATGCTGTTAATCAATCTGTATGCCAAAAGCATATGCTCATTAGTGGAGTTATTATCACCCGTCCAAATAGCTGAATATCTTTGAATGCCTGAGTAGGCGGCGCGGGTCAGCACAAACGGGCGGTTATTATTTAACAGATTCCTTGTGCCTTCGAATGTTGCACGAGCCATTTGCATTCCGTAAATATTCCGGGCTTCTTTAAGCGTAACCGTATTTTTCCCCTCTCCGAATTCAACCAGAGGTGGAATATTCTGACCCCATGTGGCAGGTTCATTCATGTCGTTCCAGAATCCGGTTACCCCGTTATTGGTTAATACTTTGAAATTACTGCCCCACCATTTTCTGACACTGTCTCTGGTAAAGTCGGGGAAATGACTTCTTCCGGCCCATACACTTCCTGTATAGGGTTTTCCGCCTGGATAGTGTACGAAAAAATGGTTTTTCAAGCCGGTAATATAAGGCTGGTAACCATTGGAATCAATTTTGATTCCTGGGTCTATGATTGTTACAAGGTGCATCCCCTTGGCTTTCAAAGAGTCTGTAAGAGCTTTTGGATTAGGATAAGTGTCAGGATTCCAGGTAAATATCCTGTATCCATTCATGTAATCAATATCGCAATACATGACATCACATGGAATGCTGTCCTGTCTCATCCTTCCAGCAACTGAAAGCAGTTGCTGCTGACTCATATAACTGTAACGGCACTGTTGATATCCGAGGCTCCATAACGGTGGCATTTCCATCCTTCCGGTAAGCCAGGTGTAATCTTTTATCTGTCCGGAGACCGATGAAGCACCGAAAAAATAGTAATTCATAATGCCTCCCTCAGCACCAAAAAAGTACATCGTACCATCAGTGGAACCTCCAAAATTGAAAAAGGATTTATGACTGTTGTCAAANAAAATACCAAAAACCCTTTTAGAATGAATGCCAATAAAATATGGCAATGTGGAATATAGCGGATCAGCATTCATTCCATAGCCAGGAGCGTCAGTATTCCAGTTCACATAAGATTGCTCACGGCGGTTCAGAGGCCCGGTCTTTTCTCCGAGGCCGATAAATTTTTCATCGTTTGTAAGTTTACGGTAGCTTGTGATTTCGTTACCCTGCCGGGAAAAACCTAAGGAAGGTTCATCCCCATCCAGCCATTCTCCCTTCGAATTGAAAAAATCAATACGTAGCGGTTTCTTTTGCACCACTATTTTTAAGGAATCAGTAAGAAGAGTTATTGCCTTATCGCTTTTAATTATTTTGTTAAAATCCAACAGACCATTCTGAACCACTGCATATGATGGATTTACGAGCAAATCTGGTGCTGAAATCCTTACTCTTACAATGGCAGGAGCCAGAACGCTGATCTGAACATCCTCATTATCGGAAGTCGAAAGGTGGACTATGTGATCAACCTGGCGAATTTCCTTCACAGCGCCTATCTGGCGGCTTATCTGGTCATACTGGGCCACACTTTTTAAGGGAATTAAGAGCATAAGTAGTGGACAAACTGAGGCAATGTATTTCATGATGAATATTTTTAAACTATAAAGTCTAAGAAATCAGAGTTAGTAAAATTACAAATAATTATCAAGCATTACCCAACTTCGCCAGTATAGCTCCGTATGAGCTTCATTGTGAAGTCGAAGCTGGCAGGCCGATTGAGTTTGCACTATCATTTTGTGGAATTTGAACAGGTAAAACATATTACATATTTTAACTGTCTGAATTAAATGATAGTATTGGAATGATTAAAAATTGTAAATTTGAGGATTCTCATTATTTTATGTAATCTAAAATTATATTATGAAAAAGTTAGTAATATCGATCTGTCTTTTCTCAGTACTGTCAATCTGGAATGAATCTATTGGACAGACTAAAATTGATCCGGCTGAAATTTCCTCCAAAGTTCAGGAACTTACTGATTTTCATGATATTATTTACCCGATGTGGCATACAGCCTATCCTGCAAAAGACTATAATGCTTTAAAAGGATTTGTTCCTAAGATCAAATCATCCATAGAATCAATCAATAACGTAAAACTTCCGGGTATTTTAAGGGAAAAGGAGACTGCATGGAAAAGCCAGTTAAATGAATTAAATATTTCTGCACAGAATTATTATGCAGCCGCAAGCGGAAGCAACAATTCTGATTTACTTTCTGCGGCAGAAAAGCTTCACAGTAGTTATGAGAAAATGGTTATGGTTTTGCGTCCGGCTTTGAAAGAGGTCGACGATTTTCATCAGACATTGTATATAATTTATCATAAGCTCTTACCTGATTCGAAGTACGACGAAATTGCTGCATTAACCGGAACTCTTATCACAAAAGCAGAAGCTATTGTGAATTATCCACAGGACAAGTTAGAGACAAAGCTTGGGGACAATCTGGGAGCATATAATGTTTCGGCTGAAAAACTTTATAAATCTGTGACATCTCTTGTAGAAGCTTTAAAAAGCAATGATCCTGAAAAGAAGAAAGAAGCAATAGAGTCAATGCATAACACGTACGAGGGTCTGGATTCTTTACTTAAATGATCTGATTCAAACAAGAATTCGGATGTTCGCAATTTTTACATCCGGTCAGAAAATCAGTAAGAAAATGATTTTTTTTAGATAAAGATAAAATGCCCGTCGAATCAAATAAGTACAAGATTTATGCATTTTTTTAATTAAGCCATTTAACTATGTGAAAACCCGAAAAACTAACTATTGCAGAGAGGAACGCACCCCACAAAATATCAATAAAAACTATATTTAATGGCCAGTCTTTCAATGTAGCTAAATTTGTTAAATCGTACGTTGCGTATGTAAATATGCCAAATAAAGCCCCCATCAAAATCGCATTATAGGCAGAATCTTTGTGCACAGCCGGATAAATCGCAAAAATTGAAATCCCCACAATAAAAATGAGGTAGAAGATTAAGGCTGCGGTCCAGTTAACCTTATCAGTTATAAAACCACCCAGGTACTTTTGATATAATTTTTTAGCGATAATGCCAAGCCAGAACATATCCACAATCAAAAAAACGATGAGAGTAAGAATGTAACTGATAATTGTATTTTTAATATTCATTTTGTGTATTTGTTAAATTAGTTTATCGATTTCAATAATATTAGCAGGTATATAGCAATTCCATAAATGTAATCCGTTTTGATTGTATCTTCACCGGACTTAACCAGGTTAATCTGCAATTGTATTATAAATGATTTCATTCATGCTGTTTCAATTATCAGAGTTTATTTAATGTCAAAAAATATTTCCTTATCATAATCTCTTCTTAAACAACTGGATAGAAGCCGATGTCATAATTATGCCAATGCCCATTAATATGAGTATTTTTGGAAGAATCAGTTCTAATGGTAGTGCCCTCCAGAATATGTCATAAAACCCTTGAATTCCCCAATAATTTACACTCAGAAGAGCAATCTTTTGAAGTATTGAGGGCATTATAAAAAGAGGGATCATACTGCCTCCAATGGCAGACATTATCAGAATAAGAATTGTACTAAGGTTTTGGGCTTGTTGCCGTGTCTTTGCTATCGCCGCCAGGAAAATACCTAAACTTGATACAGCAAAAGCTGTTGCTAGTATCATTAGAATTAATGCTGGAATATTGATGCTCAGGTCCATTTTAAACATGAGCCCGGCAAAAAGAAACATGGAAGTAAGTTGTAGTATAGAGATAAAAAAAGCAAACAACATTTTGCCATAGAGTATTGAACTGCCCTTCAATGGTGAATAAAGCAATCTGTTTATTGTTCCGTTTTCCTTTTCTTCCAATATGCTTGTCCCCACTAAGGCCACGCTGAAGAGTAACATTAGTATGGCAGTACCAGCAACGGCCTGTATCAGACCAAGTTTAGTGTTATTTTTCATCCCAACAATCGAAGTCCACTTTAGTGCAAGTTTGTTATTGTCTTTAATTATTACAGTATTGAGGATATTATCACGGGTGCCTTTGTCGATATCTGCGAACTGGTCCTTCAGATATTTTTCAATGTTTTTTTTAACGATTATTTCACCTGTTGACGACATTAAAGTGCTGATCAGGTTCTGTTGAAGAATTCCAATTTCCATTTCTCTCGACCTGTCATACACCAGTTCAACACGTGTTGTCTTTGCTGATTCCAGGGAATCCTGAAAACCTTTATAAATTATTAGGGCACATGCGTATTTTCCTTTAGTTACCAGTTCTTTGGACTTGGCAGAATCTGATAGAGTTATACTTACGTCTTTAAGGGAATCAATCTTATAAATTATCTTTTTTGAAGTAAGAGTCTGGTCCAGATCGGCCACTAGCAATTTAACAGGTTCAGAACGGCCATTGTAGGTTCCAATACTGCCATAAGCGAATGCAAAAAGAGTTATTAAAATTACCGGAAGCAGAAATGTGAGCATGACAGATCGCCGATCATGAAAAAATAGTATGAGATCTTTTTTGAAGAGCTTGAACATAATTTAGTCTCTAAGTTCTTTACCGGTTAATTTTAAATAGATAGATTCCAAGTTAGTCCCCTGGGTAGATATACTTTCAATTATACCTCCCGAGTTCTGAATATGGTTTATAATTATCGAAATATCGCTGCTAATATTTACACATTCCACTTTTAGGGTGTCAGAGGTATGGTCAAACTTAAATAATGGATTTGCTGATGTAATTCCATATATTATTTTATTATCTGAATCTGCCAGTTTTATTGTTAATATATCTTTGGCGTCACTGATTTTCCTTAACTCTTTAAGAGTCCCCTGTGCAATAATACGGCCAACATCAATGATAGCAATTTTATCACAAAACCTTTCGGCTTCTTCCATGTAGTGAGTTGTGTAGATTATTGTCATCCCTTCATTATTCAATCTCTCTATGACCTCAAAAATATGATTCCTGTTTTGAGGATCAACCCCAACCGTAGGTTCATCTAATACTAATATTTTAGGACCATGAAGTAATGAGCAGGCTATATTTATCCTTCGCTTCATTCCCCCTGAAAAGTTTTTTATTCTGTCATCCTTCCTGTTTACTAAATCTACAATCTCCAGTGTATTATTTACATTCGCCTTCAGTTCCTGTTTTGGGATATTATACAATCCACCCCAGAACATCAGGTTTTCATAAGCTGAAAGCTCTTCATATAAAGCAATCTCCTGGGGAACAACCCCCATGATCAACTTGATTGAATCTACATCATCGTTAATATTGACCCCGTCAATTATAACATCACCCTTGTCTGGTTTAACCAGAGTGTTTAATATGTTTACAATTGTTGATTTTCCTGCACCGTTTGGTCCCAAAATGCCAAAGATCTCCCCTTTGTCAATAGTGAAACTGACATTCTTTACAGCTTCAATATTACCAAAGGATTTCGAAACAGATCTTACTTGTATCATTTTCAGAATTTTGTGATTGGCTATTTTGGTTTTTCCCTATCAGGGCATTAGGTTTTTCTGAATTTCCTCATTCGTTTTAATATCCGGTCAGCAGCAAGTTTACCTGTTAAAACTGACATTGGTACGCCTGCAGGACTGTAGGCCCATTGACCTGCCTGATAAATTGAAGGTACTGGTGTCAGAACTGAGCGATCTGCGATCTGAATTTTGTTTATTACCGGCATAGATTTCTGAAATGACCATCCCGTAATGGCTCCTTCAGAACTACCTACTCTCTTCTCAATGCTTAAAGGTGTAAAAGAGAAATGTGCAATAATTTTATCTTTTAACATTGGGTAGACAGATTCCGATATTACATTGAGAACCCGATTCTCAAGTTCCGGAATAAACTCATCAAGCCAGCCTGCCTTTTGAATTTTGCTAAACAAATCATATTCAGCCAGAAAACTGACAATTATACCGGTTTTTCCCGGAGGAACTAATTCTTGATCTTTAAGACCGGGAATAGAAATTTCGTAAGTGTTTAACCTGGTAAATTTGTCCAGCCAGGTTAAAATATATTCTTTTTCAACTTTTTCAAAATTACTCAGCAGATATTCGAGCTCCTCCCTGTGAGTATCACCTAAACCTGATTTTAAGGGGGTATAAAAGAAATGTCCATTTGCAATTTTCCTGAAACTTTCAAGCGGCTCATCGACTTCCAGAAATAAAGAAAATACTGAATCTCCGCCCCGGTATTTCAGAATCTTGTTTTTCGTATCCTCTAATCTTGTTTTGATTTTGGGCAATAACCCATCTGTTTTTGTAATTTTATAGAGTGTTTTTAAATCAGCAGCCCAAATAAGATTGTCATATTTATAAATGATATTATTTTGGTCTGTCACAAGACATTTCTCAGCCATTACTTCAGTNATTTTTGTCTCTGTCTTTATTTCTCCTCCATATTCTATTATTTTGTTCTTCAAGGCTTCCGGTAGTTTTCCTACTCCTCCTTTGGGATAGAAATAATCGAGGTATAAGGAAAAGTAGCTCAACGCAAAAAAAGTTGGCGTATTTTTGAAGAAGTGTTGTGAAATTATATCCCGCAGTGAGGTATTTTTTACAACTGTATTCAAATATTCCTCAACCGGCATGTTCATTCGGTTTATTTTTCCGACGGTAAAAATAAATTTCGGCAACCAGGGTAAAAGTTTTTTGAAAAGGAACTCCCTGTCACGTTTTAAATCTTTAAACACCGGATTCTCCAGGCCATAGAGTACATCCATGTGCTTCATTATTTTCCTTATACTTTTTATGACCTCATGAATCTCTTCTTCACTTTCCGGGTAAATGCTTGTCAGGAAGTCTTTGTATTTTATTAAACTATCTAAATTTTCTATGTGTAAAATTTTGTTTCCTATGCCCAGAGAAACCGGACTTTTAACAACTTCTAGCTGAATACCCAGATCTTTTAGCATAGGGAAAATAATTCCTGCATCTTCCAGGGCTCTTACTCCCGCATCAAAATGAAAACCGTCACGGGTAAATGTATTAACAAGTCCTCCACATTCTCTGTTTTTTTCAATAAGTAATATTTTTTGTCCGGCGCGTGACAGAAAAGCTGCTGAAGTTAATCCGGCCATGCCTCCTCCGACAATGATAGTATCGTATGTTTTTTCAGACATATTATTGCAATTCAGAAATTTCAATAAACCTATTCCGCACAAAAAATTATTGTTTTGGACCTTGCAATCCACTTAATTCCAGACTTTTTTTCCAAAGTTCGTAAGCTGCTTCTTTGTCCAGAGCCGGCGGTGCGGGTTCTTCTTCGGTTGTTAAGTTAAAGAATTTTCCACTAACAGCTTCGATCTCTTTTGAAACTCCAAGATAATACAATGCTTCGGCAGAAATTTCAGGTGATTTTAATGTTTTATCAATAAAATTCCTTTTAAACCACCGGTAAGCCGGTCCGTTTTCCTGACCTGTTTCCGTTTTAACAGCTCCGGGATGCATTGCATTAATTGATACCTCTGTTTTTTGGAAATGTTCAGTAAAAATTATCATTGATAAAAGCTGGGCAAGTTTGGCAGAACCATAACTTTTCAGACCAGAATAATGGCGTTTTTCCCAATTCAAATCGTCCAATCTCAATCCCCAGGCAGCAAAACGGTGACCTTCGGAGTTAACCATAATTATTCTGGCTTTTTCCTGGGATTTTAGCTTATCCATTAATAGATAATTTATGATGAAAGAAGCTAAATACTGAATCACAAAGACCTTTTCAAGACCATCTGTCGTTGTTTCTTTCTTAGTAAGATAAATACCCGCATTATGAATAAGAACATCAATTTCAGTTTTAAGTTGAGTCAGTTCCTTACCCACTCTGTGTATTTCATCAAGCCTGCTCAGGTCAGCTATTATATACTCACACTTAACTGAGAATTCTCCAATAATCTCCTTCTTCAGAGCTTCAGATTTTTCAGGATTTCTGTTTACACAGATAAGGTTGGCACCCATGGAAGCATATTTTCTTGCAGCAAGGTATCCAATGCCTGATGTTGCACCAGTAATAACAACAAGTTTGCCATTGCAAGTATTATCACATATTTTTGGATCAGACTTGTTGTTCCTGATCATTGCAAAAATGTTGGACCACTCATATTCCCTGAAATATTTAGCAAACTTTTTATTTCTCATATATCCCAGTTACTTAACTACCTTCTTTAAATTTCATATTATTTTATACTTTGACTTAAGCTTTTAGAAATACATGCCGACAGCAAATATATAATCCTGGTTACGTAACGGAACCGGATCTGCTCCAGAAGCGTTAGGCAATGATAATGTGTTCCACCCAACTGTCATGCGGTATTCAATGAAAAATTTCTTATTGAGAAGCTTGAAATCCGTTCCGGCTCCATATACAAATGCATAGTCGAAGGTATCGAGCCCTTTCATATTGCCTGATTCTTTTACTATTGTTGGAGGTCCGCCCATATTAATTGTACTGGTAATACGGTATTCTCCGTTCATTAATAATGATAAGGCAATACCGGCGCTGCCATAAATCCCAAAATTCTTAATATTGACAAATTTGTATTTTATTATTATTGGCATCTCGAAATAGTTCAAATCATATTCAGAAACAGTATTTATGTTAACAGGAGTGGTAATCGTAACATTCTGCCTGGAACCTTTCATAGCATATAAAAGCTCCTGTTGAATACCTACTGATTCAGTTATTGGAAAATATGCGAATACGCCTCCTGCAAATCCATTCCTGCTATGAGTATCAACCAAAAAGGTATTGTCGGCAGGAGCGATCCCATATTGAGTGGCTAGACTGTAGCCGGCTTTCAATCCGAAACGAACTCCTGTCTGGGCATTTACTGATCGAGGAAACAGGAATAATAAAAACAGTAACAGGCAGGTAGATTTTTTCATAATACTTTTTTTAATTTTATTTGATTAATGTACTGATACAGCAAATTAATAGATTCAACCAAATTTTCTAATCATAAATTTTCTGTACGCTTTGCCGAACCTGGGAATATTATCAAAAATATCTCCCCATAAATCATAATAATCTCTTTGCTCTGTAATTTTCCCTTCATTATTTATAGTCAGCCGGCTTGATCCGTATAAAACAGAGCTTGGATATTTTTTGAAGCTGAGGGTCATTTCCCATTCCATAAAAATTATATTCTCCTCCATAACAGCATTGACAATATTCATTTTCAGGTCTCTTGATCTTTTTGTCAGACGCTCGGTCATTGCTGTAAATTCTTCGATACCACGTATTTCCTGAATGGAATCCCTGAAATAAATATTATCATCGTAATAGGGAAGGATGTGCGACCAGTCAGGCTTGCCTTCAGTGTTGTATGTTTGGGTCCATAAGTCGAGTACCAGTTCTTTTGTCAGCATAGAATGTGTTGTTAAATCCCGGGGTTGTACATATTAGTCTGTTGCAGGAAAGTAATTAGCTAAAAGTAATCAAGTATTCACATTATCATTTCTTTTTAACAGCATACAAATCTTTAATGCTTCATCTGCATGACGTTGAGTCTCTGTCTGGGAATCAAAAATATAAACTACTTTACCGGAACGATCGGCGACATAAGTTACCCGACCATGAACTAATCCGAAAACCCTGCCGGGAACACCGAATAATTTTCTTACAATATTTTCATTATCACTTAACAGGGTATATTTAAGTCTGTTTTTTTCTGCAAATTCTTTGTGACTCTCAACCGACTGACTGCTTATACCAATAACTACAGCATCAGCCTCTTCAAAAACGTCCGACAGATCTCGAAAGTAACAGGCTTCCCTTGTGCAATTTAGACTTCCATCCTGAGGGTAGAAAAAGATCACCAATTTTTTCCTTCCCAGCAAAGAGGAAATATCAAAATGATTGTTATTCTGATCTTTAAGAGCAAAAGAGGGAATTGTATCTCCTACCTGAATCTTTTTCATAGTTTTTTATTGAAGTTCCTTTAAAATTCTCAATGCTTCATCAACATGCTTTGTGGCTTGTGTTTGAGAGTTGAAGATATAGATCACGTTGCCATTTTTATTGGCTACAAAAGTTACACGACCCGGTAATAAGCCTAACATATCGGAGGGCACTCCAAACTTCTTCCGTATTTTATTTCCTTCATCGCTCAGCAATGTAAAACTCAGTCGGTGTTTTTTGGCAAATTCTTTATGGCTTTTAACAGATT
>JGI20214J51650_10001993_pt1 | contig 12955 bp, 10 predicted proteins | sample WetSurMetagenome_FD_51650 | JGI IMG/M metagenome (IMG submission 51650) | reverse complement strand
TCGCACACACGATCGTTTACTTCGAGTATTCGCCCCGGTCCTTTTTCTGAAACCTCATGGACAATGATACCATCGTTGATATTCTGTAAGAGAAGGCGGAGCCGCTCTTCGTTGATTTTTAAGGCTGTTTCAGCTTTTTTCCGGAAGCTGATATCTCGTATAGATTCGATTGCTCCTAACACCGTGCCATTTTCTTTAATGATAGGTAAAGCCCGAGCTGAAAGAGTGACAACGGTCCCGTCAGGNCGGTCCAGTTCGGTCTCNGTAATAAGCATGGTGCCCTGTTTGTGGATGCCCCCGGTATATTTTTTTTCGATCTCACTATCAGGTTCCAGTACCAGGTTGATCAACATTGGTCTTCTCGCCTGGTAAAATGCGAGGGCGTACTCATAATTACCTTTTCCCAGCATATCATCTGCTTTAACACCGGTCATTTCTTCCATCGCTTTGTTCCAGGTAATCACTCTGCCTTCAATATCAATGACAAATGTCGCATCCGGAAGAAAATTGATGATATCATTGAGCCGGTGTTCAGATTCACGTAAAATACTCTCAGACTCTTTGAAGATCTGTTTCTCACGCTCAGTGCGCTGTTGTATATAAAAAAAAACAAGGACAATAAAAAGAAGGATAAGGGTACCGGTGATTATCGGCAGGGTGGCTGTAAAAATATTCATGTTCCAGTCGCGGGCATCAACGTCCATTCCAAGGACAGCAACTACGTTACCCGTAGCAGGATCAATAATGGGATACAGGCTGCTTATCCAGGTACCCCAGCGATCTGATGACGGACCTTCGGTGATTTCTCCTTTTGAAACAAAAACATTCTTCAGGTTTTGTGAGGCTTCAGGATAATCCTGCCCCGGTGGGGAGTAATCCGCCGATTCAGGAGGTTCTGAATCGACAAGAAAAACAATTGTCCCATCCGGCTGCTGTCTCATGAAGTATAAGAACCGGATTTGCGGATCTGCTGATTGTATCCTGATGAGACTATCCTTAATTGTGATATAATCCGGAGAGGACAAGTCGGCTTCAGAGCCGGTCAATGTTTTTACCTGATTTGTGCTAAAGGCCTCTTTTACAAGCCGGTTTTCTATGAGCAGTTTCTGACGTAAGTAATTGTCTTCTTTCTGGGCGGTCCAGATCGAAAGTGCGACACCCCCAAGAAGAATTATGATAATTGCAACAACCAGCAGGAGAGAAAAATTACTGCTCCTGCTTTTTCCTCCTCCTGCATCACTGTTCATCAGTGTATGTTCCTCCGGCGCATGCGATATCGTTGCAGATCATTTTTTGATCTATAGTAAAAATGGAATAATGATTCCTGATGTCTGAAGTTCGTTATTATTTTATTAATTAGTTCATCATGTTAAGTATTCTTATTTTTTATCAGATATCTATAAAGAAAAATATCTCAATTGTGTGAAAAAACAAGGAGTTTCAATTACGGATTGCACGTCGAAACTGTGAAATTAATGCAGAAGACTTGCAGCATGGCAGGTGTACCGGAGAGTTACCTTCATAAATTTTATAATTGAGAGGGTTAGTTAACAAAAACCTGAATTACCAATCCGGAAGGTGCCCTGGTAGTTTTTTCCATTTAAAAAAAAGAGCCATTTGTTTATTGAAAATACGATCGAATCGACTGATCATTTGTAAAAAATCATGAGCAGATACAAAAATTAAAATCTGTGACCGCCCCTAACAAAGAAGTGTTACTCTATGCCAACCATGAAAATCCGCGGTGGAGACCTGGATCTTGTAGAATATGAATTCAATTCTTTTCCCCCGGGAAAGAATCTCAAGACCCTTGGATATGAAAAGAAGAAGTACCCGCTCAAACCTTTTGACGGGAAGATATCAGTCAAAGCTCCGGCAAGGATACATCTGTCCGTGCTCGACATGAACCGCTTTGCTCCCGATCATCCTGGTGGCGGAGGGATTGGATTTGCAATCCAGTGTTATTGCACGACCGAGGTTGAATGTACAAAAAAAGGAGTTGAAATTGATTATTCCCGCTCTGCACTTATTGAAAATTTTGTTGCGGTTTTCAAAAAAACTGTTGGGTACACCGGCGGTTTTAAAATCAAGGCTACTGATCACCAGCACAAGCATGTCGGCCTTGGATCAACCAGTACTGTCATGATTGCAGTCGCAACCGGTATGAACGAAGCGCTCGGCAGGCCACTGGCAAACGACCAGCTGAGAAAACTGATAGGCCATAATTACGTTGAAGAGACTGCTGACGGTAACGTTGCCTTTGGATTTGAGACCGGTGTGGGACCTGCAGTAAGTCTGAACGGTGGTATGGCAATCATGGGAGATGAACTCAGCCTTGTTTACCACCACCCGTTTGCTGACGGTAAGAATGTCTATATCATCATCCCTCCAACGGTAATTTCCTCTGCCGGCACCCAGGAATTTGACCTCCTCATGAACCGGGCAAGAACCCTTGATTACCGTGACCGCGAACTCAAAGCTTATCTCTTTTTGATGGATCTTGTTCCGGCACTCGAAAACGATGATGTAAAGAAGGCAGGAGATGTCATCTGGGAGATCGAATTCCGTGGCTCAAAACGTGCTGAGGTTGAGCACCATAGTTTTGCAATCTACCACTACATGAGCCAGCTCCGTGATGCAAAACTCGAATTTGTTGGAATGAGTTCGGTTGGTCCGTCCATTGCTGTGGTTACTGCACTGGACAAAAAAGCCATGGAAAAGATCCTCAAACCGTTGGGCCTGAGCATTGCAATTGCTACAAAAGTGGATAATGAAGGGCTGAAAATTACCCGGAATAAAAAAAGATAATTTTTTTTATCTTTTGGATAGGAATGATATGAAGGAAAGTCACTCCTTGTTTTTTTATCGTTCTTTTCCTTTTTTAACGTGAGTTGAAACAATGCCAGCTAAAAGGAGTAACAGCGCTATACCTGAAACAACAAATACAAGGAAGATCAGGACGTTCATATTTTCCTTCACAATGGAAAAAGTCCCGAAATAGTATCCTCCAAGCACGACAAGAAGCGTCCACGAAACTGCCCCGAGAACATTATAGAATAAAAACCGTTTGTAATGCATTGATCCGATGCCGGCAAGAAACGGTGCAAACGTCCTGACTACCGGAACAAACCGGGCAATAAAGATGGTAAATCCCCCGTACTTTTCATAAAACACGTTCGTGCGATCAATATATTCCTGTTTTACAAGAGTAGGGAACCGTTCCAGAAAAACATGAAGACCAAGGAAATTGCCAATCCAGTAATTCACCGTATCCCCAAGCACGGCACCCAAAACAATTGCAATAATGACCCACCAGAGATCCATTATCCCGCTTGCAGCAGCAGCTCCGCAGACAAACAAGAGTGAATCCCCGGGGAGGAACGGAAATATCACAAATCCTGTTTCGAAAAAAATGATGAGAAAGAGAAGGACATATGTCCATATCCCGTATTCATTCACAACCGACATTAAATTCTGGTCAAGATTAAGAAACAGGGGGATTAACGATTCAATCATGAATATTAAAAATATGTGCTCGGTGTCTATATTAAGTTGAGTTATTCAAAAAAAGCGGGATACTGTTGTTTTTTTTAAAATAGAGACGGCACAATTGTTTTTGATTTGCGGTTTGGGATAAAAAATTGGGGAACTCTCACTTGAAATTGCTGAAAAAGAACAAAAAAGAGTGATTATTTGGAAAAGATTGCTATCACTTCTGATCGTACAAGGTTGTTTCCCCGTACCCGCATCGGCCACTGGTGAAGGGTAACTGATCTGCATATAAGTCCGGAAAAAAGATCGCTCACTTCCTGCAGGGTAAAATAATGCGTAATAATTTTTGTACCCCGCATAAAAGTCGAAGTCTCCGTTGTGTGTCCCTTGCCAAACCGAACATCTTCTGTCGAAAACTCACAAAAAAACACTATCCCGCCCGGCTTGAGAATTCTGGTCACTTCAGAGGCTGTCTTTTTCCGGTCAGGTTCATGGAGGTGTCCAATGACGTGAATTGCAAAAACCGCATCAAAGGTGGTGTCTTTTACCGGTATGTTCCGGGCATCAGCAACCATAATTTCAGCAGGAGATAACCCCTTTACCAGATCCCTGCTCATGGTAACTGCTTTTTGAGAACTGTCAAGAGCGGTTACGTTCCACCCTTTCCTGATCAGCGCCGTGAGTGTCTTTCCATTGCCACAGCCAAGTTCAAGAATGCGGGATCCTGCGGGCAGTTCCGGAAGTTCATGGGTCAAACCACTCCAGAGTATCCCTTTCCTGCAATACTCAGTATCCCATGCTTCCCTGCCAGGTGCCACAATATTTTCCTCATTACGATTCGGATTGTTTACTAAAAAATTACTTTCATATTGAGTTTTTTTGCAATAGTATATTCATACAAATCCTCGCTATCCCCGTCCCTCTTTTAAGGTTTTTTTTAAAAGGGAATGTTTGAATGTTCTTGTCACAGATAATTGGTAATAATCAATTCATTTATTTTTCCACGACGAGCACCGTTGGAGTTAATCATACGTGTTGCAGGAACACGTTCGATCGTGTAGTCAGAAAAATGATCGTCAAAAAAGGTATCATCTGGATCCTGATTACAGGGATCAGAATTACTGAGCATCACCTTGGCACCTTTTTGGTCGACTTCCCTGAAAAACTGTACGAGGCGAACCTGGTCTTTCTCTGAAAAACCATTCTTTGTATACGATGTAAATGATGATGTCTGGTTGAGCGGACGGTAGGGGGGATCGAAATATACAAAGCTGGTATCATCCACAAATGTTCTGCACCTGGTAAAATCCCCTGATACAATACGGGTTTTTTTCAGTAATGCGGAAACACTGTTGAGGTTATCCCGATTACAAATTTTAGGATTTTTGTATTTCCCAAACGGAACATTGAATTCCCCCTGCCGGTTAACCCGGAACAGACCATTATAGCAGGTGTGATTCAGAAAAATAATATGTGCAGCGAGCTCTGTCCATTCGGGACTGAACTTCTGGAAATTAATCTGCGGTAATCTCCGGTTGAACTCGTCCCGGACTTCATAATACAATAATTTTTTATACCTTTCATCTTTTGTACGGTACTCCGATTCAAGGGTACCAAGATTATCGATTAATTGCTGAANGGCTTTTTTTATAACCTTATAGGTGAGGATGAGTTCTTCATTGACATCGCAGATCATNCAATGTTCAAAAGAATATTTCTTGTTCAATGANAGAAAAAACGCACCGCCACCGATAAAAGGTTCTGCATACCGGGTAATCTTTCCTGTTTGTATCTCTTCTGGAAGACGTTTGTGAAACTCGTTCAGTAATTGCGTTTTGCCACCGGCCCACTTCAGGAATGGCCGTNCATCCGGGAGAGTTTTCTGGTTTTTTCTCATAGAAAGAAAAAATACCCTTTGAATTGATCCAATACTTTACAATTATCTCTTTCACATTGGATGATATTTTATAAAAAACGGCGGGCTGAATACAAAAAAATACAAACACTATTAATTGAATTATTGAATTATTTTTCTATAGAAAACCCTATATCTTCACAATTGTAATCTAGGAGGAATCATAAAATATCCACATTTCCATGGATCAGTTCACGGGATGTCCCATGCTCATGTCATCATAGACGGATTTGATAATGACTACTCTTGACATAAGTTCAGTCTCCGGACTCTCCGGCGATGAAGTAAAAGGAAAAATCCAGCGTGAAGGGTATAACGAACTTCCCGCTGCATCAAAGCGAGGGCTGCTCCGGATTATCATTGAAGTAATCCATGAACCAATGTTCCTCCTCCTGGTCGCTGGCGGAATATTATATTTTATTCTCGGAGANGTTACTGAAGGCCTTATGCTGATGAGTTTTGTCATTCTCATTATCGGTATAACTGTCTACCAGGAGCGAAAGACCGAGCGGGCCTTAGAAGCGCTCAGGAATCTCTCCAGCCCCCGTGCCCTTGTAATCCGGGACGGCATACAGCAACGCATTGCCGGTAGGGAAGTGGTCACTGGTGACCTGGTAATCCTTTCCGAGGGTGACCGCGTTCCGGCGGATGGAATCCTGTTGATTTCAAACAATATATCAGTTGATGAGTCCCTGCTTACCGGCGAATCGGTCCCGGTCAGGAAAATTACTTTTAAAGAGGGCATGAAGACTGAACGGCCAGGTGGCGATGATCAGCCCTCGGTCTATTCCGGGACTCTCGTTGTTGCCGGGCAGGGTCTTTTGCAGGTAATCTCAACCGGTCTCCGTACTGAGATGGGGAAGATCGGCACCGTCCTCCAGGCAGTCGACCGTGGTGAGACCCGGCTGAAATCAGAGATCGACCGGATTGTCAGGACTATCGCTCTGGTTGGAATAGTTCTGTGTTCCATTATCGTGATAGTGTATGGCATTACCCGTTTTAACTGGATTGAAGGATTTTTAGCCGGAATCACGCTTGCCATGGCAATTCTCCCCGAAGAGTTTCCGGTNGTTCTGACAATCTTTCTCGCTCTTGGCGCATGGCGGATCTCCCAAAAAAATGTCCTCACCCGGCAAATCCCTGCGATTGAAACACTGGGTTCGGCGACCGTGCTCTGTGTTGACAAGACGGGAACTCTCACACAGAACCGTATGTCTGTCGTGAAGTTCTTTGCATCAGGAGAGATGTGTGATTATGACTCATCCGGTTCATGTATTCTGACTGAGACCTGTCACGAGGTCGCAGAGTACGCAATTCTTGCCTGCAAGAAAGATCCCTTTGACCCGATGGAAAAGGCGCTCCTCCAGCTCAAAGACGGAGATTTTGGAAGAACGGAACATATTCATACAAACTGGAACCTTGTACAGGAATATCCTCTCTCTCCTGATCTTCTCGCCATGTCAAACGTCTGGAAATCTCCCACGGGCGACCAGTTCATTATTGCGGCAAAAGGCGCACCGGAAGCAATCGCCGATCTTTGTCATATGGATCCACCTGCCCAGAACGAACTCGCCAGATGGATTAACACGATGGCAGCAGACGGTCTCCGTGTGCTGGGAGTTGCACGGGCATCGTTTGTATTGTCCGGACTGCCGGAAGGACAGCACGATTTCCTGTTTGAATTTGTCGGGCTAGTCGGGTTTGCCGATCCGGTCCGCCCGCAAGTTGCTGATGCCGTGCGGGAATGTTCAACGGCGGGGATCAGGATCATCATGATTACCGGGGACTACCCCCTGACCGCACAGAATATTGCCCGGCAGATTGGCTTTGCTGACAGCACAAGGTACATCACCGGTCCTGAACTGGATGCAATGGACGAAGATGAACTCCGAAAAAGGATTCATACCACAAATGTATTTGCACGCGTTGTTCCCGAACAGAAACTCCGGATTGTCAATGCACTGAAAGCAACTGGTGAAGTTGTCGCAATGACCGGGGACGGTGTAAATGATGCACCGGCACTGAAATCTGCTGACATCGGAATCGCCATGGGGGGCAGGGGAACAGATGTTGCACGGGAAGCATCATCGCTTGTTCTGCTTGATGATAATTTCATCTCGATTGTTTCTGCAGTCCGGTTAGGAAGGCGGATTTTTGACAATTTGAAAAAGGCGATGGCTTACATTTTTTCTATCCATGTTCCGATAGCTGGCATGTCGCTCATTCCGGTCTTATTCAACATGCCTCTCGTCCTCTTACCCGTCCATATCGTCTTTCTTGAGCTCATCATTGACCCGGCATGTTCAATTGTTTTTGAATCAGAAAAAGAGGAACACAATGTTATGAACCGACCGCCGCGAAAAAAAGCNGAAGGCCTTTTTACCCGGCGCACGCTTGTACTCAGCCTTCTTCAGGGTTTTGTTGTCCTGGCAATTGTATTTGTAGTNTACTGGATTGCCCTGTACCAGGGTCTGGATGAAGAAAAAGTCCGTGCCCTGACGTTTGCCACAATTGTTGTTGCCAACCTTTGCCTGATCCTGACAAATCGTTCATGGTCAGATACCATCATCACNTCACTGCGCACGCCGAACCGGGCACTAGCATGGGTTTTTGTCGGGACAATCATCTGTCTGTTGCTTGTCCTGTACGTTCCGGTGCTTCAGGATTTATTCCGGTTCGGGACGATAAGTCCTGTTGAACTTCTGGCATGTATTTTTGCCGGAGGTATCAGTGTGCTCTGGTTTGAGGGATACAAGATAATAGTAGAGAATAAAAAAATGAATGCACCAATCGTCGGAGGTAACGATTAATGACAGAGGAATCTTCTAACAATAATGAATCATTCATGAACACATGGGGACTGATTATCAAGGCAGCAGGAATTACCGGTGCTCTGCTGGTAGTGCGGCTGGTATTTGATTACCTGAATCTTGATGTACTGAACGTAACCAATCTCATCACCGCATTTATCGGCGGAGCGATTTTTACCATTGCCATTATTTTTGCCGGCACCCTGACTGATTATAAGGAAAGTGAAAAGATACCCAGTGAGATAGCTACTTCTATCCGGTCGTTTTACAGTGATCTTGATCTCGTAAGGATCCAGGATCCGGTGGTTGTTTCCCGTATGAAGGAGAATACTGCTGCCCTGATGCGGTGCATCACCAAAAATTTCAGGAACAACGTGTGGAATATGAAGGAAATGGACAACGCACTTGATCCTCTTAATACTGATATCTCCCGGCTTGTGGATATGGGTGTGCCTCCGAACTATGTCATTAAATTAAAAACGGAACTGACGAACATTGATCGGATTTCCCATCGGGTCAAAACGATTGCGGAAACTTCATTCATTCCTGCTGCGTATGCGATTTCAGAGCTCGCCGCTGCCGGGGTCATTATCCTGTTATTTTTTGTAAAACTTGATCCTTTTTACGAAGGCCTTGTCCTTTTTTTTGTTCTCAGCATGCTGCTGATTGCACTCCTGCTGCTGATAAAGGACATGGACAACCCCTTTGAAGTCGGGAAAAAAACCTATGCCGATATTGACCTGTTCCTGCTCTGGGATCTGGAAAAAAACCTCAATGAAAAAACAGGACACAAAAAAGAGATGATTTGAACATACATTATCTCCTTTTTATTCTACCATTTTTTTATCATTTCGAGGGTGTAGGAATTTTTTCTGAATACAAATAAAAATTCATCGGGACTTACTGTAATGCACCGGATCAAAAAATCAGCAAATTTATTATCAGTGTGGTATTTTAAGTGATACTGAGGATTGGTCATGGCGGATAATAGTGTCGGGGTTGAATCTGTTGAAGCAGAATTACGATCTGAAATCGCCATATCATCTGCAAAATTGATGAAAGATCAGTACCGGCACGATCCTGCAAAAAATAATCTTATAGACCCCGGCGTCTTNACGACCCCGTCTGAAAATCTCCCGACAAGTGACATAGTATCCGGGCCGGATGCCTTGATCTCGATAACAAAGATATCAACCCGGACCTCTCGTGAAGAAATTAAAAAACTGCTTATTGAAGATCCTGGCCGGGAAGAGCACATGAAAAACCACGATTTTTATACCATCATATTTGTCACGCGTATCCGGATGGAGGATCCATCAACTGCCTGTTTTGTCAATGCAATTCTGGAATTTGTGTTCCCTCCCTACGTAAAAATTCTCAAATATTCTCCCCGTGAGCGAGGGATTATTCCGGCAATGATCAAAGCGGGCGGAACAGGTATTCTCTCATCCCCTGCATTGGATTTGACAGCAGAATCTTTTAAAGGAACGGGATTTCCTGATGAGACGCCGGAAAACCGCTTTGAATTCATATCCGGCGCAGACACAAAAATTACCGGTATATACAGCAAAAAATCCGGTTTCTATCTGGGAATACCCCCGCACGGGTTGTTTGAATATATGGCGATGCTTAAAAACGACCATGAAGTATTCGGTGAAGTATTTCTCCCCATACCATTATTTGACATTGAAACTACCGGCAAAGAAAACCTTGCAGTTTTTCCCATGATTATCCAGACTCCACGGGATATACTTCCTGAGATCCGTGTCCATATTGACAGCAAAGTTAAAGGTACTATCTGGGGTGTTATCCACCTGAAAAGCCGGATACTTTTTTCAAAAAGCTGAACTGTTTTATGGCTCATCTTTTGTTTATTGACGCCGATTTTTTANTATATTCCAGATGTAATCAGGATTGGACATGTATGATTTNAGCATATTTTTACAGTCGTTCTGGTGCTTTCTTCAAGGTCCCGGATCCAACTGGCTGCCGCCCTGAGAACGGTCATCGTTTTTTCAGTCTTGTGGAAATTACCTGACTGGGTAAAAATCCCGTCATTTTCCTGGGATATCAGTTCACTGATCACCCATACACCAAATGGATCGGTCTTTATCGAGAGTCCGAATGAAAAGCCGGGACAACTGATGAATAATTCACCTGATTCATAATCGATATCAATTTTCAGGTCACGATCTTCTTTTTGCACCATATCTTTGAGGTATATTGACAAGTCCTGCGTCGTCAGGATTGTTTCAACATCTTCCGGGCGTATCATACATCAATACTTCCCATTCCTGTTGATAAAGTAATGCATTGCAGGTAATGTATTTCATATATATTCATATGGCAACAGTATGCTTAATTCCGTGTATCAAAGATCAAGAAAAGATCAAAAATCGGGAATGAAAACTCCGGATACCGGATTAAAAAATAATGACTATCAGGGATTCGTGTACAATATTGTATGGTGACAATACATGCCTCTCGTCCAGGACTGCCTGCAATGTGGTAAATGCTGTGAGAAATGGGGATGGGGCCAGAAAGGGGTAATTGAAGATCTTATTCCGTGGATACATGCCAACCGGCAGGATATCCTTCAGCACGTTTCCCTTACATTCTCCGACGGAAAACATCGTAACGGACGTAATCTTCTACCAGCAGACCTTCCGGATATTGTCCGTATTGATTATTGGGTGGATACCAAAGGAAGAGCGATGACACACTGCCCCTTTTTCTTCCGTTATGATGACGGGAAGGTGTATTGCAGAATTCACGCTGCCAAACCCAAAGTCTGCATTGGATTCAAGCCATGGAATGAAGGAATCCGTGATTATGCGCTGAACTGCCCGGCATGCCGCAATTCAGCACCGTGATGCAGTTTTAGTTTTTTGGAATTTTCAATATCCGTATTTTACCATCGGATATGATAGCGCAGGGATAGTGTTGGGGAAAAATAGAGGAAAAAGGTTAAAATTACCGGTTGATATGCACAACTTTTGCCGGGGGAAAACCATTAAAGTANGTGGATGAAGCATGCGAATAGGCACCGATGTTTTCAGAATAGACCAGATCACCGATTTCAAGATCAGGCAGGTCGGCAGAGAGGGTGATAGTATCAAAGGCATCGCAGGTAGGTCCGAACACGGCCGACATGTGGGTTTCACCATCATCAAAAGACAGCACCGGGTACGTGACATGATCAAAAACCTGTCCGGAATATGTGTGATAGACCCCGTCATTAATATAATAACAGGGCTTCCCGTCGCGGAACGCTTTGCCCACCACCTTGGCTACAACCATGCAGGCATTTGCTACAAGGAACCTCCCCGGTTCTGCTAAAATTTCCATGTCCGGCGGGAATAGGCGTTTAATTTCAGCTTCCAGTTTTTTTGCCAGCGTCCGTACAGATTTTACTTCCGGGTGATACTTCACCGGAAAACCACCGCCGATGTCAAGTATTCTGATCTTTTTACCCGTTCTTTCCTCTGTTTCCCGGATAATATCGGCAGAGAGCTGCAGGGCCTTGACATAATTCTCAAAGTTGGTACACTGGCTTCCGACATGGAAACTTAATCCTTCTACTACAAGACCCAAATCGAATGCATTGGCAATCAGATCGACCGCTTCACCCGGATGAGCACCGAACTTTGAGGAGAGTTCTACCATTGAACCGGTATTGGGGACGCGGATCCGCAGGACCAGGCCGGCATGCGGTGCATGTTTCTTGATTTTTTTCAGTTCTTCATAATTATCGAATGTAACAAGGGGCTTGTAATGATCGAGAGCTTCCAAGGTTTCAATCGGTTTTATGGTATTTGCATAAATGATCTTGTCCCAAATCCAGGCCTGCCGCTCCTTTTTTGGCATCTTTTTGATGTTTTCATAGACAATCATGAACTCTGGCATGGATGCAACATCAAAACTGGACCCTATNTCAAAGAGCGTCNTGACAATTTCAGGATTTGAATTTGCTTTTACCGCGTAATANACCTGGATCTTGGGCAGGACTTTTTTAAATTCCCGGTAATTCGAGCGGATCTTTTCATGGTCAATCACAAAGATGGGNGTCCCGTGCTCGCGTGCAAGTTTTTGCAGCAGTTCCTTTCGTGCTTTNCCGATATGAGGAACCCCGTCATCATGTTCCNTGNTTTTTTCTTCTTTTTTCACTGCTTTTACCACCTCAATAGTACAAGATTGATTCATCGCACAAATAAGAAGTTTTTGAATTGCCAGACATCATTATAATCATAATTGTTCTCAGGATTCTCCTTGAAGTACACATTCCGGTTTTTCAACGGTGTCCAGTCAGATGGAGCGGAAACGAATTCCCCAAGGTATGGCTTTGCAATGTCAAGCACACACTCATAGGGAAGGTCGTCAGGAAGGCAAAAACCCCTTTTGGGGTTTTCTATCATCCACATTACGGCAGTCACAACTCCAAGTGCAACCTGCACTGTTGTTGCATTCTGACCGGGGGCAAGAGACTTTGCCTCTTCAATAGAAAGGATACTTCCCGTCCACCATGAATGATAGGGATGACCCATAAGAAGGGCACCTAACATATCTGCCCCGGATATGATCTCACGGTCATTCAATATCCGTAATTTTTGCTGCAGTTCATAATTCCTGCCCCGCAATTCATGCAGCGAGGCAATTGTCGCATCACAGGGAAGATAGGCATAATGAACCGTTGGCCGGTAAATCGCCTTTCCATCCTGCCAGACAGTCCAGCGGTCTG
>JGI20214J51650_10001992_pt1 | contig 12958 bp, 9 predicted proteins | sample WetSurMetagenome_FD_51650 | JGI IMG/M metagenome (IMG submission 51650) | reverse complement strand
CGCGCCGCGCTCCAGCATCATGCGCACCTCTATTACGTGCTCGACGCGCCCCAGATCCCGGACGCCGAATACGACCGCCTGTTCCGCGAGCTGCAGGCGCTGGAGGCCGCGCACCCCGAACTGCACACGCCCGATTCGCCGACCCAGCGCGTGCTCGGCCGTGTGCTCGAGGGTTTCGCGCCGGTGCGGCATGCGGTGGCCATGCTCAGCATCCGCACCGAGACCGACACCACACCGGCCGGCGCGCAGGCCTTCGACGCACGCGTGCGGCGCGAGCTCGAGCTCGTCGACGACGCGCCGCCGCTCGAGTACATCGCCGAGCTGAAGTTCGACGGCCTGGCGATCAACCTGCGATACGAGGCCGGCGTGCTGGTGCAGGCGGCGACGCGCGGTGACGGCGAGACCGGCGAGGACGTGACGCAGAACATCCGCACGATCCAGCGCATCCCGCTGCGCCTGCATGGCGCGGCGCCGCCGGTGCTCGAGGTGCGCGGCGAGGTCTATCTGCGCCGCGACGACTTCGAGCGCTTGAACGAGAGCCAGCGCGAGCACGGCGAGAAGACCTTCGTCAATCCGCGCAATGCCGCCGCCGGCGCGGTGCGCCAGCTCGACCCGGCGATCGCCGCGCGGCGTCCGCTGAGCTTCTTCGCGTACGGGCTTGGCGAGGTCCGGGGCTGGGCGCTGCCGAACCAGCCGGGCGCGACGCATGCAGCCTTGCTCGACGCGATCGCCGCGTTCGGGCTGCCGGTGTGCGCAGACCGCGCCGTGGTGCAGGGCGCCTCCGGGCTGATCGCGTTCCACGACGCGATCGCGGCGCGCCGCGACGCGCTGCCTTTCGACATCGACGGCGTCGTCTACAAGGTCAACTCGATCGAGCTGCAAAAGCGCCTTGGCTTCGTCACGCGCGAGCCGCGCTGGGCCGTCGCCCACAAATACCCGGCGCAGGAGATGGCGACGCGGCTCGCCGGCATCGAGATCCAGGTCGGCCGCACCGGCAAGCTCACACCGGTGGCCAAGCTCGAACCGGTGTTCGTCGGCGGCACGACGGTCAGCAACGCGACGCTGCACAACCTGTTCGAACTGCGGCGCAAGGGCGTGCGTGTCGGCGACGAGGTCATCGTGCGTCGCGCCGGCGACGTGATCCCCGAGATCGTCGGCCGCGTGAACCGGAGCCCGCTGGCCGCTGCGCCGCCGCCGCGCCGGCCCTACGTGCCCAACTTCCGCATGCCGCGTGATTGCCCGGTCTGCGCCAGCCGCGTCGTGCGGGAGAAGGGCGGCATCGACCACCGCTGCAGCGGCGGCCTGTTCTGCGCCGCGCAACGCAAGCAGGCGATCCTGCATTTCGCCGGCCGGCGCGCGCTCGACATCGAGGGCCTTGGCGACAAGCTCGTCGACCAGCTCGTCGACGGCGGCATCGTGCGCACGCTGCCCGAGCTGTACAAGCTGGGCGTGGCAAAGCTCGCGGCACTCGAGCGCATGGCCGACAAGAGCGCGGCCAACCTGGTCGCCGCGCTCGCGCACAGCAAGCAAACGACGCTGGCGCGGTTTCTCTACGCGCTGGGCATCCGCCACGTCGGCGAGGCGACTGCCAAGGATCTGGCCACGCACTTCGGCAGCCTGGACCGCGTGATGGACGCGAGCGTCGCACTGCTGCTCGAGGTGGGAGACGTCGGTCCCGTCGTCGCGCAGAGCATCCATACCTTCTTCGAGCAGCCGCACAACCGCGAGGTCGTCGAACAGCTGCGCGCCGCCGGCATCGCGTGGGCAGACGGCGAGGGCCTGGCCAACGCGGCGCCGAAGCCGCTCGCCGGACAGACCTTCGTGCTCACCGGCACGCTGCCGTCGCTGACGCGCGATGAGGCGAAGGCGCTGATCGAAGCCGCAGGCGCCAAGGTTGCCGGTTCGGTGTCAAAGAAGACGAGCTTCGTTGTCGCCGGTGCCGAGGCCGGCAGCAAGCTCGAGCGTGCGCGCGAACTCGGCGTGCAGGTGCTCGACGAAGCCGGGCTGCACGCGCTGCTGCGCCCCGGCTGAAGGCCGACGCCGGAACTTTTTCCAGGCCAGGCCTTCTATCGGCCGGCATCATCCCCCACGACAGGCTCATGCGATCGATGAACAAGACTCCCGGCCCGTGCTGGCATCCCGGACGGCCGTCCGCGGACGCGCCCTTGCGTCCCTGCGCCCGCGCCGCGCGCCGCTGCTGATGGATGCCGCGACGATCGCCGCGCAGCCCGCGGCCGGTGCCACGCGCGCGTCGTTCCATGCGCTGCGCGAGCAGCTCGAGACGCAGATCCTCGGCCAGCCGGCGCTGGTCGAGCGGTTGCTCGTGGCGCTCCTCGCCGACGGCCACCTCCTCGTCGAGGGCCCGCCCGGGCTGGCCAAGACGCGCGCCGTCAAGGCGCTTGCCGCCGGCCTCGAGGGCGACTTCCAGCGCGTCCAGTTCACGCCCGACATGCTGCCCGCCGACCTCACCGGCTCCGAGATCTACCGCCCCGAGGAAGGGAGCTTTCGCTTCCAGCGCGGGCCGCTGTTCCACAACCTTATCCTCGCCGACGAGATCAATCGCGCGCCGGCCAAGGTGCAGTCGGCGCTGCTCGAGGCGATGGCCGAGCGCCAGATCACGGTCGGCGCGGCGAGCTACCCGCTGCCTCGTCTGTTCCTTGTGATGGCGACGCAGAACCCGATCGAGCACGAGGGCACCTACCCGCTGCCCGAGGCGCAGCTCGACCGCTTCATGCTGCACGTGCGAGTCGACTACCCGGACCGCGCGACGACGCTGCGCATCATGGCGCTGGCGCGCGGCGAGGCGCTGCATGCGGGCGAGCCCGCGCCGGTGCGTCGGCTCGCGCAGGCCAGCGTGTTCGCGGCCCGGCGCGAGGTGCTCGGGCTGGCGCTCGCCGATCCGGTGGCGGATTACATCGCCGCACTCGTCGACGCGACCCGTGCGCCCGAACCCTACAGCGCGCGCCTGGCCGGGTGGCTGCGCTGGGGCGCGAGCCCGCGCGCGGCGATCGCGATCGAGCGCGGCGCGCGCGCGCTCGCCTGGCTCGACGGGCGCGACTACGTCAGTCCCGAGGACGTTCAGGCGATCGCCCCCGACGCGCTGCGCCACCGGCTGCTGCTCGACTACGGCGCGCAGGCCGGCAACGTGAGCGCGCAGGACTGCGTCGAAGAGTTGCTGCGCCAGGTGCCGGCGCCGTGACTCGTTCAACCCCGAAGCGCCCACGCGTGCGTGGGCCTCGCCGCGGCCGTTTACGATCGTTCGCACGTTGCATCCGGCCGGGGCCGGCTGGCGGAGCGGCCCGCCGGCACGCTCTGCAGCGAGGGAGCGACGCCACCGAATTTAGCCCCTCGTCGCACGCGTCACGCGCAGTCGTACGCAGTGAAGCCGGGTCCATGACGTGACGCTGTTGCCCGATCTGGCCGAGCTGATCGCGCTGCGCGGCGCTGCGCAGGGACTGAGCCTGCACGCGCAGCGGCCGGCGCTGGCACGGCTGCAGGGCGGCCACCGCAGCGCGCAACGCGGGCGCGGGCTCGAGTTTGAGGAGGTGCGCCCCTATGCCGCCGGCGACGACGCGCGCAACATCGACTGGCGCGTCACCGCGCGTCGCGGCAAGCCGCACACCAAGCTGTTCCGCGCGGAGCGCGAGCGCCCGGTCTGGCTCCTCGCCGACCTGCACCCGGGGCTGTTCTTCGGTAGCCGGCGCCAGCTCGAATCGGCGCTGTTGCTGCGTGCCGCGGCCCTGCTCGGCTGGGCCGCGGTGCAGGGCGGTGACCGCCTGGGCGCGGTCATCGCCACGGCCTCGGGCGCGCCGCGGCTGTGTCCGCCTCGCGCGCGTGAGGCCGGCGTGCTGCCGGTGCTGCAGGCGCTGGTGCAAGCGCAGCCGCGCGCGCCCGGGCCACCTGCCGCCCCGGGGCAAGGAGGCCTCGACGACGCGCTGCTCGCATTGCGGCCGGTGCTGCGGCCGGGTTCGCTGCTGCTCGTGCTCAGCGACTTCAGCGCGCTTGGCGAGCGTGGCGAGGCGGCTCTCGCCACGCTCTCGCTCCACGCCGAGTGCCGGCTGCTGTGGATCGCCGACGCGCTCGAGCGCAGCGGCCTGCCGGCGGGCTCGTTCCGCGTCGGGCTTCCCGGGCGCCAATGGTGGCTGGACGGCGAGCGCAGCCGCGCTGCCTGGCGTGCCGCCTGGGCCGCGCGCGCGCGCCGGCTCGATGCGCTCGCCCAGCGGCTGGGCCTGCCACTGACCGCGCTCGACACCGCAGACGAGGTCGAGCGCACGCTACCGGCGCTGTTGCGCGAGCACGCGCTGCCGGCGCGCGCCGGGACCGCGCCGCAGACCGGCGTACCTGCAGCGTGATCGTGCCGAGCCGCTCCCAAGCGCGAGTCCAGAATCGCGCAACGCGCAGAGTCGTGCGATGAGCGCGGCCTGGCTGTCGCAGCTGGCGCCGGACCGCGCGCCGCCGCCACCGCCGTCGTGGCCACTGGCACCCGGCTGGTGGGCGCTGGCCTTGCTGCTGGCGCTGGGCGGCGCGTTCGCCTGGGGGTGGCGGCGCTGGCGTCGGCGCCGCGGACCTTCGCTGCGCGGCTGGCGCCGCATCGCGCTGCGCGAGCTCGCGCGGCTCGAGGCCTCGGCTGGCGACGACGCCACGCTTGCGCGCAGCCTGCAGCAGTTGCTGCGTCGCTACGCGCTGGCCCGCTACGGGCGCGCGGCGGTTGCCGGGCTAAGCGGCGAGGCCTGGCTCGCGTTCGTCGTCGCCCATGGCGGCGCCGACTGGGCTGGCGCGGTCGGCGCCGCGCTTCTGCGCTGCGCCTGGGGCGGCGTCGGGGCCGGGGCCGGCGCCGAACGCGAACNGTGGCTTGGAGGAGCGCGTGCGTTCATCAGCTTCGTGCCGCCCCGCCGATGATTCACTTCGCCTGGCCCTGGATGCTGCTCGCGCTGCCGCTGCCCTGGCTCGCCGCGCGCTGGCTGGCGCCGGCGCCGCCGCAGGGTGCGGCGCTGTTCCTGCCCTTCGCCGCAGCACTGGCGGCGCCGCCGGCGATGACGACGGCGCGGCGCCCGCGCGCGCGCCAGGCGCTGTTCGCGCTTGTCTGGCTGCTGCTCGTCGCCGCGGCGGTCCGGCCGCAGTGGCTGGGCGATCCGCAACCGGTGCCCAGCACCGGCCGGCGGCTGCTGCTCGCGGTCGACGTCTCGGGCTCGATGGCAACGCAGGACATGGCCGGCAACGAAAGCCGGCTGCAGGTGGTGCAGCAGGTCGCGGGCGACTTCGTCCGCCACCGCCACGGCGACCAGGTCGGGCTGATACTGTTCGGCACCCGGCCCTACTTGCAGGCGCCGCTGAGCACCGACCTCGACACCGTCGACCAGTTCCTCGACGAGGCGATGGTCGGCGTCGCCGGGCCGGCGACCGCGATTGGCGACGCGATCGGCCTGGCGATCAAGCGCCTGAAGGCGCAGGCGCGGCGCGACGGGGCCGCGGCCGAGACCGTGTTGGTGCTGCTCACCGACGGCGCCAGCAACGCCGGCGCGATGCCGCCGCTCGCCGCGGCGAAACTGGCCGCGAAGGAGGGGCTGCGCATCTACACGATCGGCGTCGGCGCGGCGCCGGGCAGCGGCTTGTTCGGCCTGGGCGGCGGCAACGACGATCTCGACGAGGCGACACTAAAGGCGATCGCGCGCACCACCGGCGGCGAGTACTTCCGCGCGACCGACGCCGACGCGCTGCAGCAGGTCTACGCGCGCATCGACAAGCTCGAACCGGCAGCGGGCCGTGACCAGTGGCTGCGCCCGCGCAGCGAGTGGTTTGCCTGGCCGCTCGCGCTCGCGCTGCTGCTCAGCGTGCCGGCGGTCGCGTGGCGGGGGCGGACATGACGGCGGCGCTGGCCCGCGCGTGGGCCGAATTCCACTTCATGCGCCCGGCCTGGCTACTCGCGCTGCCGCTGCTATGGGTGCTGGCGGCGTGGCTCGCGCGCCGGCAGNTGCGTCAGGGGAGCTGGACCGGGCTCGTCGACGCCGAGCTGCTGGCGGCGCTGCGCCTGGATGGCGACATCGGCGCGCGCCGCGCGTCGCCTTGGCCCTGGGTCGCGCTGGCCTGGACGCTGGCCGTGCTGGCGCTCGCCGGGCCCAGCTGGGCGCGTGCGCCGGGTGCGGCCTGGCGCGCGCCCGCGGCCTGGGTGCTGGTGCTCGACCTGTCGCCGTCGATGGACGTCGCCGACGTGGCGCCAAACCGCATCACGCGCGCGCGCTACGCGATCGATGACCTGCTCGACGCGGCCGAGGACGCGCGCGTCGGCCTGGTGGTGTTCGGCGCGGAGGCCTTCACCGTCACGCCCTTGACCGACGACGTCGCCACCGTGCGCGCGTTGCTCGCACCGCTCGCGCCCGGCATCCTGCCCAGCGCGGGCGACCGCCTCGCGGCGGCGCTGGCCGAGGCGGGCCGTCTGCTCGAGCGCGCGGCGGTCAGCGGCGGCCACGTGATCGTGCTCAGCGACGGCTTCGACGACCCGGCCGCCGCGCTCACTGCGGCCGGCCGGCTGCACGCGCAGGGCGCGACTGTGGACGTGGTCAGCGTCGGCACCGTGGCCGGCGCACCCGAACCCGATCCGAAAGGCGGCTTCGTGCGCGACGCGCAGGGTCGGCCGCGGCTGGCGCGGCTGGATCCCGGCCTGTTGCAGCATCTCGCCGGCGCCGGCGGCGGGCGCGAGGTCGGCCTGGCCGGGCTGCCGGGCCTGATTGCCGCGCTGCACGAGGCGCCTCTGCGCGGCGCGACGCGTGCCGCGGACGAGCGCACCACGCGCTGGCTCGACGCCGGCGCCTGGCTGCTGCCAGCCCTGTTGTTGCTGTGCGCCGGGCTGGCGCGGCGGGGGTGGCTGTGAGGTCGACGCCGATCGTTGCGCTGGGGCTGATGCTGGCCATGCTGGGCAGCGCCGCCGCGGCCGATCGCGCTCCGTCCGAGGCGCCCGCGAGGCGCTGGGCCGGTGCCTGGGCGAGCCTGTGGAGCACGCCCGACCAGCGCGGCCAGGCGGCCCTGCAAGCCGGCGACCCGGCCGCGGCGGCGCGGCTGTTCAGCGACCCGCGGCGCAAGGCCTATGCCGAGGCGAAGGCCGGGCAGTACCGGGCCGCGGCGAAGGAACTCGCACCGCTCGACGACGCCGCGGCGCAATACAACCGCGGCAATGCGCTTGCCCGGACCGGCGATCTGGCCGCGGCGCTTCGGGCCTATGGCGCCGCGCTCGCCAAGGATCCAGCCGACCGCGACGCGCGCCACAACCGCGATCTGGTCGCCAAAGCGCTGGCGAATCAGCCTCCGACCGCGAAGCCGGTGCCAACCTCGGGTCAGGCCGGCAAGCAAGACGGGAAGGGCGGGCAAGCTCCGGCGGACAAGTCGGGCGCGTCCGGGCAACCAGGGAACGAGGCCGCCTCGGCGCCGGGCCAGGGCGCGGCACCGTCCGGCGCGGCCTCTTCGCCCGGCCGGTCGCCGGGCTCGGGTCGGGCGTCGGCTCAGGCGTCGGCTGCGCCCCACGGCGCGTCGCAGCCCGAACCCGGCAGCGCGCCGGGGCAGGCCGCACCTGGCACCGCAGCGTCCGGCCCCGGCCGAGACGACGCGGCTGAGGCCCGGCGCGAGTTGACATCCGGCCGCGCGGCCCCGGCCGCAGCCGCGAGCGGCGCGGCTCGAGCCAACCCGACGCCTGAGGCCCCGGCCGCCTCGGCCCCGCCCGTCACGCCGCCGACCGAGCAGCAACTCGCCGAGGACCAGTGGCTGCGCGGCATCCCGGACGATCCGTCGGGCCTGCTGCGGCGCAAGTTCCTGATCCAGCATCTGCTGCGTCAGCAGGAGCGATCGCGATGAGGCCGTGGCTGGCTCGTGTCCTCGCCACGCTGCTTGTCGGCGCGAGCGGCGCGGCGGCTGCGGCGGTGAGTGCCTCGGTCGACCGCACGCGTCTGGGCGCCGGCGACTCGGTGCAGCTCACGGTGCAGACCGATGACGCTAGCGGCGAGCCCGACCTGGGTCCGCTCGCGCGCGATTTCGACATCCTCGGCCGCAGCAGCAGCACGAGCTACCAGCTTGTCAACGGCCGGGCTTCGACGCAGCGCCAGCTGATCCTGACGATCGTGCCGCGCCACGGCGGTGCGGTGCAGGTGCCGGCGCTGCACTGGGGTGCCGAGCAGTCGCAGCCGATCGCGCTCCAGGTCGCGTCTGGCGGCGCAGCCGGTGGCGCGGGCGCGGCGGGCGTACCAAGTGCAGCGGGCGCGGCGAGCGGGGCGGCTGCGTCGGCACACGTGTTCCTGACCAGCCGCACCGACTCGCCGCAGCCCTACGTGCAGGCTGGCGTCGCGCTCACCGTGCGCCTGTACAGCGACGGGCCGCTCTACCAGGCCAGCCTGGACCTGCCCGACAACGGCGACGTTCTCGTCCAGCCGATCGGCAAGGACAGCCAGTCCGAGCAGACGCTGGACGGTCGAAGCTACAGCGTGTACGCGCGCCACTACATGCTGTTCCCGCTGCGCAGCGGCAAGATCGTGCTTGCCGGCCCGGTGCTGGACGCCCAAGTCCCTGCCGGCACGCGTGCGGACCCGATGTTCGGGCGCCTGTTCGGCTCGTTCGGCCTGCCCGGCATCGCCGGCGCGACACGGCCGCTGCGCTTGCACGGCGACCCGATCACGCTGCAGGTGCGGCCGCGCCCAGCCGGCTTCGACGGTCGACACTGGCTGCCGGCGCAGCAGCTCACGTTGACCGAAACCTGGCAGCCGGCGCAGGGCGCAGCGCAGGTCGGCGAGCCGCTGACGCGCCACCTGAGCCTGCGCGCGCTCGGGCTGAGCGCGGCGCAACTGCCCGACCTGAACGCGCTGATCGCGCTGCCACCGGGGCTGAAGGCCTACCCCGACCAACCCAAGCTGACGAACGCGCAGGACGGCGCGACCATCGTCGGTCGGCGCGACCAGGACATCGCTTTCATCGCCGACCGTCCGGGCCGCTACGAGCTGCCGGCGCTGCACCTGCGCTGGTGGGACACGAAGGCGAACGTAGCGCGCGAGCTGGTGCTGCCGGCGCACGCGCTCGAGATCGTGCCGGCGGCCGGGGGCGCGGCGCGGACGCCGGCGTCGGCACCCGCGCCGTCGCCCGCCGCGTCGCCCGTCGTGTCGCCGCGCTCGACCCGTGCATCTGCGCCAATCGGCCCGCCGCGCCGCAGCGACGAGGCGGCCGTGGCGCGCTGGCGCTGGGTGAGCCTGGGCCTGGGCCTGCTCTGGATCGCCACCGCGGCGGGCTGGGCGACGGGCGCGTGGCGCCGCCGCTCGCGGCGCGCGTTGCCGGCGGACGCCGCGCGGGCAGCGGTCGCGCGGCGCGCGCCTGCGCCGGGAGCCGCCCGCGAGGCCTGGCTCCGGGCCTGCCGCGGCGATGATCCGCTTGCGGCGCGCGCCGCTGCGCTGGCCTGGGCAGCCGTGCGCTGGTCCGACGCGCCTCCGGTCGGGCTCAACGCGCTCGCACGCCGCCTCGCCGAACCCGCGCTGACCCCGCTGCTGCATGAACTCGACCGAGCCTGCAGTCGCGGCGGCGGCTGGCGCGGCCAGGCTCTCGCAGCCGCCGTGGCCGCGCTGCCCAAGGCCGCCGCGCCGCTGCGGGTCGAGGCCGCACTGCCGGCGCTGTATGCCGACGCCGCAACGGCACGGCCGCGCTGAAGCCTTGGCGCGACATTGCTGAGGCGCTGGCCCCAGGCGGGATAATTCGGTGTCCGTTCCGCAACCCGAACCCGAGCGCCACTACCGATGACCGTCCGCGAGATCCTGAAGATGGGCGACCCACGCCTGCTGCGGGTCGCGCCGCCGGTGACCGCGTTCGACACCCCGGCGCTGCACCAGCTGATCGTCGACATGTTCGAGACCATGGTCGCGGCCAAGGGTGCCGGCCTGGCGGCGCCGCAGATCGGCGTCGACCTGCAACTCGTGATCTTCGGCTTCACGAAGAACGAGCGCTATCCGGAGGCGCCTCCGGTGCCGAACACGGTGCTGCTCAACCCGGTGATCACGCCGTTGGGCAACGCGCTCGTCGACGGCTGGGAAGGCTGCCTCTCGGTGCCCGGACTGCGCGGACAGGTGCCTCGCTTCGAGCGCATCCGCTACACCGGCGTCGACGCGCAGGGTCGGGCCATCCAGCGCGAGGCCGAGGGCTTCCATGCGCGCGTCGTACAGCACGAATGCGACCACCTCATCGGCCGCCTGTACCCGACGCGCATGACCGACCTGACGAAGTTCGGCTTCACCGAGGTGCTGTTCCCGGCGCTGGACCCGGCCGCCGATGACTGAACCGGGCCGCGCCGATGACCATGAAGCGCGGCAAGCCCCGCCGTTTAGGGTGGGGAAGGATAGCGCCGCCGCTCGGTAGAGCGGCGTGCATTTGGAACCCGGTGGTCCTGCGAAGTAGACTGTACAAATGCCCAGCCTGTGCGCCTATCGCTTCGCGCTGAGCTGCGAGAGCGCGCAGCAGCGCCAGCTTCGGCGCTGGGCCGGCCAGCTGTGATGGCTGTGGAACCAGGCGCTGGCCGAACAGCGCGCGCGCCACGCCCGCGGCGACAGGCACGCCAGCTGCGCGGACATGTGCAAGTGGCTTACCACCTGGCGCGACGCACCCGCCACTTCGTGGCTGGCCCATGGGCCGGTGCACCCTCAGCAACTAGTGCTGCGCCGGCTCGACGAAGCCTACAAGCGCTTCTTCGCCAAGAGCGGCGGGCGCCCCGCCTTCAAGCGCCGCGGCGAAGAGCCCGGGATCCGGTTCCCGGACCCGCTCCAGCTCACGCTGGACAACGCCGACGGGCGCATCAAGCTTCCCACGCCGGGCTGGCTGCGGCTACGGCTCAGCCAGCAAGTCCAGGGCGCCGTGCGCAATGTGAGCATCACGCGCGAAGGCTCGGGCAAGGGTGAGCGCTGGTTCGCCTCCATCCAGATCGAGCTCAGCGGGACCATCGAGGCGCTGGACGTGGCGCCAACGCTGGGCATCGACCTGGGGCTGGCCGCCTTCGCGGCCACCTCCGAGGGCGATCTCGTCGAGCCGCTCAAGGCGCTGGCCAGGCAGCAGGTGCGCCTGCGGCGCTACCAGCGCGCCGTGTCGCGCAAGTTCAAGGGCAGCGCCAACCGAAAGAAGGCGGTGTGGCGCCTTGGCGCGCTGCACCGCCGGATCGCGCACCAGCGCTCCGACTGGTTGCACAAGCTCTCGACCGACCTCGCGGAGCGACACGCCGTGGTGGCGCTCGAGGACCTGCGCATCAAGAACATGAGCGCCTCGGCGCGCGGCACGGCCGCGCAGCCCGGAAAGAACGTCGCCGCCAAGACCGGTCTGAACCGCGGCATCCTGGACGCCGCGTGGGGCGAGTTCGCCCGGCAGCTCACCTACAAGGCGCAGTGGCGAGGCGGCCGCGTCATCCTGGTGAGCCCAGCGTACACGAGCCGCAACTGCCGGTGCTGCGCCCACGAGTGCGCGGAGAACAGGAAGTCGCAGTCTCTCTTCGCCTGCGTGGCCTGTGGCCACACGGAGAATGCCGACGTGCACGCGGCGAAGAACATCCTGGCGCGCGGCATCGAGCGCTGGCGCGAAGAAGCATTGGCCGCGGGGCACGCGGCGTCCGCCTGTGGAGGGGCGGTCAGACGACCGCGCGGCGCAAGTCGCGTGGGCGCAGCCCCGGCGAAGCAGGAACCCACCGAAGCAAGTGCCTTGGCATGAGCTCCGCTCACACCAAGGCCTGGGCAGCAGGAATCCCGGTGCTTCAGGGCCGAGAGGATGTCAATTGGCTTTACCGTGCCGCCGGTCGGCGCGCCGGGTGGCTGCGGCGTTGACGGAAGATGGACCGGACCCGACAACTCCTCTTCACCNCCGCGCTTATGCTGTGGATCGGGCTCGCGCCGGGGCTGGCGCGGGCCGACGACGACCCGCCGGGACGCGTGGGCCGCATCGCTGCGCTGCAGGGCGACGTCTCGATGTATGACCACGAGGCCGGCGGATGGGTGCCGGCCGAGCGCAACCGGCCTCTCGTCAGCGGTGACCGCATTGCCACCGACCCCGGCGCGCGCGCCGAGTTGGAGATCGGATCGACCACGCTGCGCCTGGGCGGCGACAGCCAGCTCGACGTGCTGCGCCTGGACGACGCGAGCGTACGGCTGCAGCTTCAGGGCGGCAGCCTCGCGCTGCACCTGCGCGCGAAGGAGGTCGCGGCCGAGATCCGCATCGTCAGCGGCAGTGTCGAGTTGACGCCGCTGTCGGCCGGGCTGTTCCGAATCGATCGCGCCGATCCCGGCGACGATTTCACCGCTGCGTCGAGCTGGCGCGGCCAGCTGCAGGCCGACGATCGCGAGGTGCCTCTCGTCGTCGACGCCGGCCAGCGCGCCGAGCTCTGGCGCGAGGGCGCGCGACAGGAGCTGCGCCACCGCTGGACGCCGGTGCCCGACGACGACTTCTCCGCCTGGGTGCTGCGCGAGGACCGCGCCGACGACCGCGGCGGCTCAGCCGACGCCGGCTTCGTCTCACCCGAGATGACCGGCGCGCAGGACCTGGCCCGCTACGGCCGGTGGGAGCAGACGGCCGAATACGGCGCGGTCTGGCTGCCCGCGGACCTGGCGTCCGGCTGGGCGCCGTACCGCGACGGCCGCTGGACCTGGATCTTGCCCTGGGGCTGGACTTGGGTCGACGAGGCGCCTTGGGGCTTCGCGCCGTTCCACTACGGACGCTGGGTCCACTGGGCCGGCCAGTGGTGCTGGGCGCCGGGCGCCTACATCGCACAGCCGGTCTACGCGCCGGCGCTGGTGGCCTGGATCGGCGGGCCGCGTTTCAGCGTCTCGATCTCGGTCGGCGCGCCGGCCTTGCCGGCCGTGGGCTGGGTGCCGCTGGCGCCGTTCGAGCGGTTCGTCCCGTACTACCGGGGCAGCCCGCATTACGTGGACCGCATCAACCATCGCCCGCCGGGCCGGCCGCCGCACCA
>JGI20214J51650_10001991_pt1 | contig 12960 bp, 8 predicted proteins | sample WetSurMetagenome_FD_51650 | JGI IMG/M metagenome (IMG submission 51650) | reverse complement strand
GGTTTCACCTTCTCCCCCGACTNNCCCACCGCGGGCAATANGGTNAGCTTTNAGAACGCTTNCACGGGAAGNCCCNCGTCCTGGTCCTGGTCCTTCGGAGACGGATCGACCAGNAAACTCCGGAACCCGACCCACACNTACAGCAAGGCAGGAAGCTACGAAGTGACCCTGGTGGTCACCAACGCCGAGGGCTCCAACACCACCACGAAGACCGTGGCCCTCACCGACGTCCAAGGACCCTTCTCGCTGACCAGTGATGCCGGCGTCGATGGCGGATCGCTGCCTGCCGACTACACCTGCGACGGCATCGGATCATCCCCTGCCTTGTCCTGGTCGAATGCGCCCACCGGCACCAAGGAATTCGCACTGCTGATGACAACCCTACCGGTCGATGGGGGGATCAAGTGGAACTGGGTGTTGTACGGCATCCCGGGAGCCACTAGTTTCCTGGCCAAGAACACTTCCGGGGTCGGCATTCCGGGGGTGGGCAGCAACGGGTCTGCCCTGGGCTACCAGCCGCCTTGCTCCCAGGGACCCGGTGCCAAGCTCTACACCTTCACCTTGTATGCACTGTCAGCATCGCCAACACTGCCGGATGAACCCGGACCAGTCACCGGCGAGGTGCTCACTCAAGCGATTTCATCCGTCACGCTCGGCTCTGCGTCCCTGAACCTGAGTTACGCCAGACCCTAGTTTTCACGGGTCTTTAACCCGCACAGTTAATGAGGGATGAAGCGATGAAAACGAGAATCATGGTCCTTACGCTCGTGTTGAATATGGGTGTATGCCTCGCGATGGCGCAGGATCCTCCTCCGCGGGAGCCTCAGCCCGGCGACCCCGCTCAGGCGGTCTTCAATCCGGCACTGTCACCGCAGCCTCAACAGGAACCTTCTGCCCGTCACGAGCCGCCGCCTCAAGCCTATGAGGATTGCAAGGGCAGGAAGGCCGGGGATACGGTTCAGCATGCGACGCCGGAAGGCAAGGTCGCCGCCACCTGCGAGGATTCGCCCCAAGGTTTGGTCGCGCGGCCCAACCAGCAACCGGGCGCGCAGCCAAACGGTCGGCCGCAGCAAGATCCCCCCGGGCAGAGACCTCAGTCCGGTGATGAGGCAAAACGGTACTCACTCGAACAGGCGGTTTCCGATCGGGCGCAGCTCCACACCATCGCCTTCGACGGTCTGGCTTTCCTGACAGGCGACTTTGGTCACGACACCTTCCTGCCGCCCGGGAAAGTCTCCGACTACTTCGGCTTCCAGTACATGCGGGACATCGATGCCAGGGAGGGAGGACACAACACTTCGTTCCTGACACGGATCGCAGACAACATGCTGGCCGTCCTGAACGATGACCAGAGGGCGCAACTCCTGGCCTTGGGCAAGGAGCAGGAAAACGAAATCCGACAGTTCGCCGAGAAGCGGCTGCCGCTGATCAAGGCGTTCCGCCGCAACCTGGAGGGCGACCTCCCCGCCGGCAGCAAGGGCCTGGACAAGGACGCAGTGGTGAAGTACACGGCCGACCTGTACACTCTTGACGGCCTGCTGGCATTTCAACGAGCGAAGGTCATGGGCAGCATCATTGGCAGCTTGAATGACCGGCAGAAAGCTGCCCTGGCCAGGCTGAAGTTTGGCGATTCCCGGACTTGGCCGGAGGTGCCGGAGCAGCTCGACCGGAGGAGCATGCCCCACACCGTCACCGTCGCCGTGATGACCTACGCCAGTGAGATGTTCTCCTGGTACGCCGGCTCCCTGGAGGCCGACACCTACTTTTGCCCCGAGCGGCACGGGATGTACTTTGGCGGCTTCGGCATGAAGACCGCCCCGGCCATGGGCAAGAAGGACTACGCGATCAGTACCTCACTCACAGACGACAGCGGCGAGGCCTTTCTGGCCATGCTGACCGATGCCCAGCGCAAACTGATCACGGACCTCGTGAGCCTTCAGCGCAAGGGCCTGGATGAGATCGTCAAGACCCGCCGGGCGATTGCGACTGAACTGCGGCGTTTCCTGAAAGGCGAGTCCGCCGACCGGGCCAAGGTTTTCTCGCTGTCAAAGCGTTACGGTGAGATGGACGGCGAGATGTCGTACCTTTACGCGATGGCCTTCGCGGGGGTCGGCAAGACGCTGACCCCGCAGCAGAAAGAAAAGTTGGGAAGGTTACGCACGTCCAATCCGTCGGATCCCAAGGGCCCGTTCCTGTACTCATCCCCGATCAACATGCCCAAGATCGACAACACGGATTTCCTGTTCGGCGCGTGATGAAAGGGACTCGATCAAGAGGAGAAGGGCAAGGAAAAGCAGACGAAGACCAATAATGTCACCCACAGAGCATTTTCGTCACTCTTGATACGGATACTCCTGACTGACCGGTACTGCAAGGACTTCGAGGCCGAATGCGAACGTGGCCTACTCTTTGCTAAGTTTTCAAAACAGAGCGAGAAACATCCATTGCCATCATGAGCGAATTAACAGAACTGGAGGAAGACTTATGAAAACATTAAATCCCATGCCATCTATGTCAAGAAGGAAAGCATCCCTCGCCGGTTGTCGGATGCTGGTAATGGGAATTTCCTTTATTATGACGTTGTCTGTGCTTTGTGCTGCACTAGCGCCCGCTTCGGCCGAAATGGATCTGGTGCAAACCCTGTCTGACGGAGCACAGCGCTGCACGATCGCTTTTGACGGCTTTGCTTTAACCACCGGCACTTTCGAAGCCCAGTCCTTCTTTCCTCCCGGCAAAGTGGCCGACTACTGGGGATTCCAGTACCTGCGCGACAACACCCCGAACGGCAATGGGCACAATACAAGTTTCCTGACTAATTGCGCCTTCAGTGTCCTCTATGTCCTGAACACTGATCAGTTCGCCATGCTCAAGGCACTGGCCATCAGCCAGGTGGACCAGATCAACCTCTACGCCTACAAACGCTTCCCGCTGATGAAGGCCTTTCGTCGGCAGCTGGACGGAGACATTCCAGCAGGGTCTTCCGGTTTGAGCCTGACCGCAGTTAAGGCCGCCTCCAGCGATCTTTATAAACTGGACGGCCGGATCAGCTTTGATCGGGCGGTCGTTTACGCGTCCATATTCAAAACCTTGGATGCGTCCCAGGTGGCTTATCTAGAGGCAATGAGAGCGGGGGGCTTTGACTCGTGGACCGTGACGAAAGAAATGGACGCTGCGGTCAGGGAGCGCATGAGGGGCGTCACCCATGATGTATCCGTGACCTTGATGACCTATGCCGGCGACCTGTATTCATGGTACGCGGGGTCCCTGGATGCTGATGTCTACTTCTGCCCCGAGCGGCAGGGGACCTACTTCGGTTCCTTTTATGTCAAGGATGCGCCGGCCATCGGGCATGAGGGTTACAAGATCGACGAACAGCTGACCGCCAGCGCAGGGCAGAAGTTTCTGAACGAGCTGGCCACCACCCATTTGGACAGCCTGGTGACGGATCTGGTGGATAAACAAAGGGGCAGTCTATACGCCGGCGCCGATAATATCGTGCAGGTTCGCACCGACATCTCCCTGCTCCTGAGGAGCCTTATCACGGCTCCTGTACTGACGGATGAATTCAAAGCCGGGAAGCTGACGCAGGTGCTGGAAAAGTCCGGAACCTACGGAGAACTCGACGGCGAGATAGTGTACTCCTATGCTGTGGCCTTCGCCCAAGTGTACCAGTATATGAGCGATACCCAGAAGGCAAACCTGGCGGCACTAAGAAAAACTATCATGTCCGGTATCTACAGTGGCACCCCGTTTGATTTTTCCGTTTGCACGACCCCGTTTCTGTATTCCGCCGCGATCAAAGACCTGTCCGTACTTAACCCATACATTTCCAACACCGACTACCTGTTCGACGATGACACCATTGCCATTACCATTTCTCCCTTGACGGCGACGGTGCAGAACGGCAAGACACAGCAGTTTACCGCCAAGGTCTCCGGAACAACCGACACCGGGGTCATTTGGAAGGTAAACGGAGTGACGGGCGGCAATGCCACGGTTGGGACCATCAGCACTTATGGCCTCTATACCGCACCGTCAGTGGTGCCGAGTCCTGCCGCAGTGACGGTCACGGCCATCGCCAGTGCCGATACCACCAAGTGTGCCAGCGCCACGGTTATCGTGACCATCGCCCCGCCCGTGGCCGCCTTCAGTTTCTTCCCCAGCTCGCCAACCGCTGGCAGGGCGGTGATTTTTTGGGAGGCTTCCACGGGAAGCCCCACGTCCTGGTTCTGGAACTTCGGGGACGGATCGACCAGCATATCCAAGAACCCCGCCCACGGCTACAGAAAGGCAGGCCGTTACACCGTGACCCTGGTGGCCCGCAACGCCGGGGGCTCCAGCACCTCGACCAAAACCCTCACCGTAAGACGATAAATGGGAAGGCAGAGCTCAGCAATGGCTCTGCCTTTTCCTACCGACCCTCAGCGGAGGTTGATAATAGAGTCCATTTGCCAGATACCCGCCTGCGCAGGCACAAGTCTTTTTGATGAGCTCGCGCCAGGATAGAGAGAGCACGCGCGCTGGTTGAAAGAGATCCATCGATTCTATCGTTCTTACCAGCAGGATAAGGAAGGCTGGGTCTTTTTTCGATCTCGATGAAGTGATACCAATTTCTGGATAAGGGGCAAGCGATCGCTCAGAAAGGAAGCCGTGGCCGCCGTTCTCAATTGTCCGTAACATCTGGAGCAATTTGGAGCTCGTCGCGCCGCACCGTTAGCCGATCAGCATTGCTTTAAAACCGCGCGCGATTTGTCCGGTGGCGCAAGTGGATGAAACACCAGACGGCCCCGCCGACGAGGGCAATCGCAAGCAATATGGGCAGCTCGAACCGTTTGATGTCTCCCGTCAACATTTCAAGGGATCGCCCCAAAAAGTACCCCGCAAACCCCAGTGAGGTTGCCCAAAGCAGAGAACCGACCAGATTGAGCAGGGTGAATGCCACCGGCGAGATTCCGCTCATCCCGATAGCAATACCGCCGGCCGTACGAAAGCCTGCCAGAAAGCGATACCAAATGATCACCAGGGCGTGATAACGCAAAATCCAGTGGTCGATTTTTTCCAGACGCGGTTTCCACCTCGGGTGTTTTTCCACCAAAGCCGCACCATACCTGTAGCCAAGAAAATAAAATATCTGGGAATCGATAAAATTACCGACGAACCCCGCCAGGATGACCCAGGGGACCAGCTGCAGATAGCCTTGATGGGCCATAAACCCGGCCATGGTGAGCAAGGTTCCCCCTTCGATGATCGTCCCGATGAGGACGGCAATATACCCATAATGTTCGAGGTAATAGTCCATACCCCATGGTCCACTGTCGGAAAAGAAATTCACCTCATCCGCGAATTGCCTGTCACTGCGCCATACTCTACTTTACCGGCTCACTCGGCAACTGAAAAACATGTTGAGATTTTTCAATGGGTTGCTATATTAGCTCGCGATGGGCCAGGAGCTTTCACTGGCAAAGGGAATCCACAACCGGTGGTGTTCTGAAAAACATGAAACTTGTGGTAATGTCCGACACTCATCTCAGTGATGTGACCGATCAGTTTCGAGCGATCTGCGAAAAGTATTGCCATGACGCCGACATGGTAGTTCATTTGGGAGATTGGACGCGAGCCGCCGTCCTTGATTATCTTGAGCGGTATCCGTTGCAGGCCGTCGCGGGTAACATGGATGATCACCAGATCCATAGCCGTCTCCCGGTGAAGAGGGTGCTTCAGGTCAATGGTTTTCGCATCGGTATCATCCACGGGTGGGGGGCGGCACGGGATCTTCGGAGCCGGTTGAAAACGCAGTTCTCTGACGTGCACGCCGTCTTCTTTGGACACACCCATCAGCCTTTGCAGATGGAAGAAGACGGCCTCTTCTGGTTTAATCCGGGATCGGTCTTCAGCGGGCGCGGGCAAATTCAAGGCAGTGTGGGAGTGGTTCATGTCGATCGGCAGCTGCAGGGCGAAATTATCGTCTTATAGGATGGAATGATGGAGAATCTCTGGGCTCCCTGGCGAATGGAGTATATATTGGGCAACCGGGAGCCGTACTGCATCTTTTGCTCGGAGGGCAACGGGCACACGGACGAAGAGCGGCTTATTTTGTATCGTGGTCCCTTGATTATGGTAATGATGAATAAGTTCCCGTATAATAACGGCCACCTGTTGATTGCGCCATGGAGGCATGTTCCGGGCCTGGAAGAGCTCTCCCCGGAGGAAACGACTCAAATCATGGAATGGCTGCAAAAATCGACACGGATTATCAAACACACAATGCACCCGAATGGATTCAACATCGGCCTCAACCTGGGAAGTGCGGCAGGGGCGGGGGTGGAAGCTCATCTTCATTTTCATGTGGTGCCGAGGTGGCAGGGAGACACCAATTTTCTAACAGTCCTTGGAGATGTCAGGAGTATTCCCGAGCATTTGAAACAGACTTATGAAAAGCTGTTACCCTATTTCAAGAAGGAGAGCGCACATGAGATTCGTTAAACTAATCGTCACCGTTGTGATCCTGGGTCTAATCGCTGCATTCATCTGGCAAAATCTTCATACGTTCAGTAACGAGCAACCCTTTGAACTCAGTCTGTATGTTCTCCAGCCCATAAAGTGGACTCATTCCATTTATTCTCTCCTTGGAATATCAGCCGCGATCGGATTTGTGGTGGGGATCCTGGTGATGCTCAAGCCCTTCCTAAGCGCACGGAAAAAACTGGCACAGGAACGACAGGAAAAGCCGGAAGCAACAACGCAACAGGAATAGCCGGTCCCGGTAATGGAAAAATATCCGGGGACCTCCCCTGCAACAGGGCTGCATCGGCTCTGGCGTTTGCCCTATGGTTGATTATACNTATGCTTCCAAGCAGCCCGATAAGGTTGAAACCGAACCTGACCGCGACGTCGGATTGAGCAGACGGGTTCGGTTGCCCGGCACCGATGCGGTTGCTGATGCCGCCTTACCCTCATCTCGCAACAACTCAGCCTTGATATTGCAGAGGGCAGCTGCGAAAGCCCGGGCATGGCTTCCCTGATTTCTTTGGCCCTGCTGATCTTTGCCATAGGACTGGTGGGCTGGCTGGTATGGCATTCCGCGATCAACCGACAGTCACGCGAAGACTTACAGAAGCTCGATCAAACCGAAGCGCAGATCCGGCCTTGCTTTCTCATCTTCTTGTCAGGATTTGCCACCGTATCGGGCATCCTTTTCCTCTTGGCCCACCTGGGATGCTTCTACCGGGAACTGGTGCTGTTGCCGGCCCTCTTGCTGCTTATTTTCCGGGGCTATAGACGCTTCAGAACTCAAAAATGCTCTCCCGATCCCAAGCTTGCCCGGCGCTACCCAATTTTTGTTTTGCTCCTGGCGTTTCTGGCTGTCATCCTCGGTATCGTTGTACGCCCCTATGAAGCCGTCGTAAACTCTTCAGATGCCGCCATTTATATCGGAACTGCTTTTCATCTGGCTCGCACGGGCAATCTTAAGTACTCGGACCCATTGATTGGAGAGATGTCCCTGGCGGAACGGGAAGCCTTGTTTAAGAATCGGTTTGCCCATGATAGTACCGGCAGGTTCGCCCGTTTTCCGGGAGGAGTTCCCTTAGTGGACCTCCGCAATGGAATCGTCTCCTTCTCGTTTTATCACCTTTTCCCTGCATGGCTGGCTCTCGGTGTTTGGACTCTGGGTGACACCGCTTTCGTCTACGTGCAGAGTCTCTTTGCCGCAGTCGGTATCATTGCCCTTTATCTCTTGGGAGCGCATTTCGGGGGCAAAATACTGGGATTTTGCGTCGTCCTGGTGCAGCTGTTTTTCTTCCCCCAATGGTATTTCACTGCCTTTCCGTCCTCTGAACTCCTGTCTCAGTGTCTCTTTCTGTCAGGCCTCTGGGTTGTAGTCTCCGGTCTGGCGGCCGGCGCCGTCATCCCCGTGCCTTACCAGAGGTTGGCAGGGGTGCTGTGGGGAGCAATGTTTCTTTGCCGTATCGATGCAATAGTATTGGTGCCCCTGGCATTGGTTGTCATCTTTGCGGGTGTGTCATTCGTGCGCAAGGATTGGTTTTGCTGGCAGCCGCTTTTCTTGTTCCTCAGCTTGTTCGCTTTCCTCTCTGCTTACCATCAACTCACCACAGGGGCCCACCCCGAATTAATTTCAAATACTATTTCTCCTGACCATCCCGTCTATGCCGCTGTCATCGAATTCCTGGTCGGAAACGAGCGACGCGGCCACCTGATGCTGGTCTTCTTCTTCCTGGTATTCCTTGGCTTTTGGCGGTGGTTGACCCAATCCACCAAGGGAAACTTGATGCTATCCCGGCTGGAAGGAATCGTTGCCGTCGGAATAGTGGGAGCGGGCCTCATGCTTTTCCTTCCGCAGTTTCAACTGGAGAAGCTTCTCCGGCACCTGAACTGGATCACACTGTACCTGCCCGTATGGATTCTGACAGCTCTCTCCATAGGCGGGCTCTTTGGCATTTATGAGCTTGGCCTTCGGAAAAGGCAGCCTGAGTTCTGGGTCGTCTTGCTCTTCTTTGCAGTATCCGCCTGTTGTTATTTGATCGACCCTAAAGTTAACGCAATTCAGCCCTGGGCCATAAGGCGTTTTGTGCCCATCGTCTTTCCACTCTTTTTTCTCCTCTCCCTTGCAGGTTGGAATGCTTTCCTGACATATCCCTTCAGAAACCATTGGTGCTTCCAGAAGTCCAGCCTTGTTGTTCTGGTTTCCTTGATCGGCGGTACCTTCTTTCATAATTCTGCATTCCTGCTGGAACAGCCGATTCTTGCTAACACCTTTGCCCAAGTCCGCAGAATGGCGGAACTGACCCCCTCGAACGCTCTGGTGATCATTCCCGACTCCCATGCTGGTTATCATCTTCAGATACCGCTGCAATACATCGTGGAGCGCGACACCCTTCTGTTGCCGCTCAGCGATAAGCCAAACAAGGAATTTGAACAGGTCATCTATGACTACCTCCGTCGCCAATTGGCTAAGGGAAGACCCGTGTTTGTTTTACTAAACGCCTACAGTCCTCCTGCCGAGGCACTTTTGCGACAGTTTGCCCTGGCCTTCCAATTCGAAGGTCGAGTTTCTTTCACTTATGTTCCATGGGTCCCGGCTGTTCAGTTTCCCGGTCGGACCGAACTTGCAGTCATCGACTATTTAGGCTTCGCTCTAGGTCCTCCGGAATGCTCTCCATCGCCTGGAGTCATCAACATAGGGGATCCAAAACAAGATCTCTCCCATCTTCTCCATGGGTTTTACAACCCGGAACGGACTGCCCAAGAGCCCTTTCGCTGGACAAACGGGAATGCGGCGATGACCTTACCCTTTCCTTGCAGCAATTCACCCCATGAACTGGCGATCCGCGTCGGCTTCAGCGGTCCAGACGGCACGAGGTTGCGTGTTTCGATCGACGGCAGCGAGCTTTTTGGTCAAATCATTCCACCCGGAGAGTGGACGGGAGCCTTCAAGATAAACTCATGTCCAGCAAAGGAACGGGCGCTTATCGAATTGTCCAGCGATACTTTTGTTCCTCGAAGACTGTTGGAAGGCTCGACAGATGACCGAACGTTAGGAATCGCCCTGCATGCTATTGGCTTTTGCACGAAAGATTAGAGAATTTAGCTTTGAATGGCATCGCCGTCTCCATACAAGAACCGGTGAGGTTCAGAAGTTGTTACAAGGAAAAGAAGAGCATGTTGCGCAGATGGAGTTTGGTTTCGCTCGCCCTGACAGCCGTTTTGCTTGCCGGTTCATGTGTGTCGACACGAACTGATTACACCACAATAGAGAATAATCCAAACAAATCTCCGGAATTTACCCGGCTTATCCCTGCCAAGTACCTGGAGTCGGTTCAGTCATCGCTTCATGAAGCCGGCGAAAACGCCCCGGAACTGATTAACGTGATGACCAAATTAACGGGAAGGGAATTGGAATGGGCATGTTTTCTTATCGGAACAATGCCTTTTTCCGACTTGATTTCCATCAAAGCTGATTATCTATTGGAACACATTCATTACACCTCATTGGCAAGAGACAAATATCGATGGATGCAGCAGATTCCTGAAGATGTATTTCTCGCCTATGTGCTGCCCTTTCGGATGTCATCGGAACCAATCGTCTCGCACCGCAAATATTTTTTCGAGCAACTGGACCCCCTTATCAACAACAATGCAACGATTTTTGAGGCATCATATCAGGCAAATCTTTGGTTGGGTGGTGAACGGGCCGGGGCGAGGGCAAGGGTGCATTTTGCGCCCGGTGAGGCGCGCAACAAGTCACCCTTTGGCACCCTTTTGTCAGGCCAGGGACGCTGCGGGGAATTGACCATTATCGTCGTGGCGGCATTGCGCGCGGTTGGCATTCCGGCCCGGAGCGTATTCACACCATACTGGGTCAAGTGTGAAAACAACCATGCCTGGACCGAAATCTGGGCTGAAGGCAAGTGGTATGCCCTGGCCTCCGGCCATCCGGATATCCAATCCGCCATGGCGGCTACTGCCGGACGAACGTGGTTCACCGAACCTGCGGCGACTGCGGCGGCGATCTATGCCGACAGGTTCGGCGTGCCTGAAGACCAATCGTCCGTCTATAAGGTCGGTCCCAAAGACTCTATTATCAATGTTCTACCCCATTACTCCCGTACCTGTAAACTCGATATAACCGCGATGACTGCGGACGGCAAAGCCGCCTCAGACACCTCGGTTGCGCTGGCCGTGGTGAACAGCGGCGTCTTCCGCAAGGTTGCCGTACAGAAAACAGACGCCGGCGGAAAAGCCACCATCACTACAGGCATTGGCCAATATATGCTCAGCGCCGGCAGTGGCGATTCAAGCGCCTGGCAGATCATCTCGACTGCTCCGGCAACTTTACCGGTGACCTTGACTTTGGCTGAGGGGCATAGCCCATCCCCCTCCGGCTATTATATCTTGAGATTTCCCAATACCCATGATGCCTATGCTGCCTTCAACCCGGCGGCAGCCCACTCGGCGGTTAACATGGAAATTCCCGAAAAATACCGGAATATCAGCCCGGAGCACGCCCCCGCTGCGCCTGCCGAGCAATATTCCTATGAGAAATTCAAGATTGAAGAACATCCGGAAATCCAGGCACTGATCAGCCAGAGCCCCTTATCCAGCAGTATTGGTAGAGCGCTGGAACTCGCCGGCGGCAACTGGCCGGAGCTTGCCGAGGCCATCCGGGAAGTGCCTGAGGAACTGAAAGAAGACCTCCTCTGGTTGATTTCCACTATGAGTCTGGTGGATGGAGTGGAAAGCACCAAGGAAAGCCTATTGGAACAGGTGAAATATGCCCGATTGGCCCGAGAGAGTCTCCCCATGGAATTACCCGATCATATTTACCGATCTTATGTACTTTCCCCGCATATGCCGAATATGCACAATTACCAATGGCGTAAAGACCTTTATGACATGTTTATTCCAGTAGTTTCGGAAGGAGGAAAGCCCAGGGATATAGCCGATATGGCCTTGCGCATGAATATTTGGATTGAAGAAAATATCAAGTTGGTGGATGTTTCAAGCACACGATTTATCACCCCGGCCAATCCGGCGGCGGTCTTCAGGAGTAGGCGCGCGACGACATCCGGTCCCATTCTGGCAACGGCTGCGGCACTTCGCTCGGTCGGTATCCCGGCCAAGGTCAAACCACCGTGGGTGGAATTCTATGACGGAACCCAATGGAAACCGATGTATCCCATGGACAGCCGCCATTTTGGCCAGACCGATGCCACTGCTGCGAGTAACCAGGAATATGCCGGGAAGGGTGGGGTCCGGGCGATCACCACCAGAAACGGCTTTGCCTTCTCAGCAGGCGAACGCAATTGGGGAATAGCCCGCTTCAATGAGGGTGGCTGGGATTGCCTGAAGAATATTCCAGACAAGGGCTGGGTTAGCGCCGCGCCAGGAAACTATCTCTTCACTGCTGCAGCACGCAACACCAACGGCGACGTGCTGATCTATACCAAACCGATCACGGTTGTATCCAATAGGGGTATGGAAATCACGGTCCCGCTCGATTTGCCCATGGAAATGCTCAGCACTGACGAACGATCCGTTCGGAAGCTCGACAACATACCGGATTTCATGCTGCACGACAAGAGAGGCAAANCGTACCATTTCAAAGATCTTCTTTCAAAAAGTCATATTTTACTGGTATTCTTCACATTAGAAGACGAACCGTCAATAAGGATGTTACCCTTAATCCAATCAGTTATTGTACAAGCACAAGCCTCAGACATAACCATACTGGGAATACTAACAGATAAAATAGATCATGATGACGAACGCATCAATCATATCGATTTCCCCGTTTTATTCGACAAAGACACGTCAGTCAGCAAGCAATTCATTCCTGAAATCATTGCCCAGAAAGACAACGTTATGCCCTCTGTTCTTTTACTCAGTAAGGACGGGGAAATCATCTTCTGGAAGGAAGGTTACAATCCAGCAATTGACCGTGTGCTTATCGATGTCTTTGACACACTGTCCGGCAAGGGGTCGGTCGGCACAACACTGGAGGCGCTTCCAGACCGAGTGAGCACCAAAGAAATGGATCTGGCCGGATTGGATTGAATCTGGTCCCTTGGATACACCCCTCCTTCAGTCAGCGTGGCGCACGGAGTACTTTTGAAGGTAGCCTCGGGGGGTGACCATCCACCCTTTCCAGACGTACGTATTGCTGTTTCCCACAAGGAGGATGGATTGCATGTCAACTTCCTCAAAAGGGATACCGGCCAGAGTCGTAAGGGACGTCCATTGCAGGGGGCGCGTGGCAGACCGGACAAGGGCCACCGGGGTATCGGGGGAGCGGAATTCCAGGAGGATCTTTTGGGCCTTCTCGAGCAGGCGGGGGCGGGACTTGCTTCGTGGATTGTAAATCGCCAGCACAAAATCCGCCGAAGCCGCAGCCGTGAGACGCTTTTTGATCACTTCCCAGGGGGTGAGGTGGTCGCTCAGGCT
>JGI20214J51650_10001989_pt1 | contig 12973 bp, 11 predicted proteins | sample WetSurMetagenome_FD_51650 | JGI IMG/M metagenome (IMG submission 51650) | reverse complement strand
AGGCGCTTCGCCTCCGCGACGGGGAGGACCGGCGCCTCCCGCTGGGTGGGCTTCCCGAAATCGACGAACACCTTTTCGGTGGCCGTCAGGATGATGAACAGGTCGACTTTGACCTCGCGGGCGATCAGGCTCGAGGCGTAGTCCTTGTCGATCACGGCCTCCACGCCCTCATAGAGCCCCCGGCCGTTGAGGATCACCGGGATGCCTCCGCCGCCGGCGGCGATGACGACCCGGCCCGATTCCACGAGGTCGTGGATCGCGATCTTGGGCACGACGTCGATCGGCCTGGGCGAGGGGACGACCTTGCGCCAGCCGCGGCCGGCGTCCTCGACCATGGTCCACTTCTTGTCGCGCATCAGCTCCTTGGCCCGGAACCGGGTGTAGAACGGCCCGACGGGCTTGGTCGGCTTCTCGAAGGCCGGATCGTCGCGGTCCACGAGGACCGGCGTCACGATCGTGACCACGTCCTTGTCGATCGACAGGCGCCGCAGCTCGTTCGTGATCGCCCGTTCGAGCAGGAAGCCCATGCTCCCCTCGGTCATGGCGTCGCAGACGTCGAGGGAGTAGGGCGGGATCTTCGTCACGGCCTCCTCCATCTGGATGAGGAGGTTGCCCACCTGCGGGCCGTTGCCGTGGACGATGATCAGCTCGTAGCCCTTCCGGACGATGTGGACCATCAGCCGGGCGGCCTTATCGGCGTTCTTCATCTGCTCGTCCTGGGTCCCGCGCTGGGACTCGGGGAGCAGGGCGTTGCCGCCGAAGGCAATCAGGGCGAGGCGACGCTTGACCGGCATGGAGCTCCGCGCTCAGAACTTCTGGAGCACGTCCTCCAGGTTGGGCGAGCCGATCTCCTCGAGCTCGTAGCCGACGGGCAGCATGGGCTGCTTGGTCGTGATGAGCCGGTTGAGGTCGATGGGCGTGGCGCTGACGATCAGGTCGCAGTCGATCTGGGCGATTGTCTCGGCCAAGTCGCGGACCTGGGCGTCGCCGTAGCCCATGGCCGGCAGGACTTTGTCGAGGTGGTTGTACTTCTCGAAGGTCGCCTTGATGCTGCCGACCGCCGCCGGGCGCGGGTCGATGATCTGGGCCGCGCCGTACTTCTGGGCGGCCACGATGCCCGCGCCGTAGGTCATCCCGCCGTGGGTCAGGGTCGGGCCGTCCTCGATGACCAGGACGCGCTTGCCCCGGATCTGCTCGCCGTTCTCGACGATCGTCGGCGAATTGGCCTTGATGACGACGGCCGAGGGGTTGATCTTCCTGATGTTGTCCATGACCTTGTCGATCCCGGCCTGCGGGGCGGTGTCCATCTTGTTGACGATGATGACGTCCGCCCGGCGGAAGTTGGTCTCGCCCGGGTAATAGAGCAGCTCGTGGCCCGGGCGGTGCGGATCGACGACGACGATCTCGAGGTCGGACTTGTAGAAGGGAAAGTCGTTGTTGCCGCCGTCCCAGAGGATGACGTCGGCTTCCTTCTCGGCCTCGCGGAGGATGGCTTCGTAGTCCACGCCGGCGTAGACGATGATGCCGTTCTTGACGTGGGGCTCGTACTCCTCGCGCTCCTCGATCGTGCACTCGTTGGCCGCCATGTCCTCGTAGGTGGCGAAGCGCTGGACCTTCTGCTTGACCAGGTCGCCGTAGGGCATGGGGTGGCGGATGGCGGCCACGCTCCGGCCCTTCTTCTTGAGGATGAGGGCGACCTTGCGGGACGTCTGGCTCTTGCCGCAGCCCGTCCGGACGGCGCAGACCGAGACCAGGGGCCGCTTGCTCTTGACCATCGTGTCGGCGGGGCCGAGGAGGACGAACGTCGCTCCGGCGGCCTGGACCTGGGACGCCTTGTGCATGACGTATTCGTGCGCCAAGTCGCTGTAGGAGAGGTAGACTTTGGTCACGTTGTGCTTGCGGATCAGGGCGTCGAGCTGGTCCTCGGCATAGATCGGGATGCCGTCCGAATAGAGCTTGCCGGCCAGGGCGGCGGGGTACTTGCGGCCGTCGATATCGGGAATCTGGGTCGCGGTGAAGGCCACGACCTGGAAGTTCGGATTATCGCGGAAATAGGTGTTGAAATTGTGGAAATCCCGCCCCGCGGCGCCCATGATGATGACCTTTTTCATAGATACCTCTCCTTTAAAAACGGATAAAAACGTAAATTGTCAGGGCAAAGAAAGCGTTAGTATACCCCAAATCGGGGGTATCCTCAAGGGCCACTTATACTTATTGCGTCTGTGGAAAACCGACCCGAAAGGCCGTCCCGAGGCCTTGCCGAGGGACCTCCTCTCGACAACGTCTTTGCAAGCGACCCTTGGGAGCGAACCAATCGCATGGGACCGGGCTTCAGGGGCGGCGTACCCCGCGCCCGGCCCGGCGAAATTTCCGCATTGACGATTATGCCGCGCCCCCTCGCTTTGTAACAGGGGAGAGAGAACCCGATGTGTCATCCCAAGCGAAGCGAGGGATCTCCTCTCGATAAAGGTCTTTGCGAGGAGCCTAGCGACGAAGCAATCGCGGCGCCCAAGAAGGGTGTCTCCTTCGCTTGTCCTCTTCCCGACAAGGTCCCTCGCAAAGCTCGGGACGACCCAAGGGGTCGATTACTTCGCCCCCTTTGGGGGCTCGTGGTGACTTATAACCCCACGATCTCCGCATCCTTCCGGTCCGTATCCAGCAGCGCTACGGTCGAGCGGCTAGTGAGCCAGCCGCCCGTTTCGCCGGGATTGATCACCAGTGTCCGCCCGGCTCTTCGAACCTCGGGATTGTGGGTGTGTCCGTAGACGATAACATCGTATTTCTTTTTTTTTATATAGGATAGGACCGGAGCGTCGAGATGCGTGACCAGGAATTCGAGCCCCGCCCAGGCGAAGCCGAACGGTGCCTTTTGAATGATCCCGAACCCGGCCAGGGCCGCCTCGAGCCCGCCTTTTTCCCCGTCGCAGTTGCCGAAAACGGCCCGGACCGGGCAGCCGGCCTTTTCGAGCTCCCGGGCGGCGAACGGCGCGACGAAATCGCCCGCGTGGATGACCAATCCGCAGCCCGCCGCCCGGAAGAGGGCGGCCGCCCGGGCCATCGCCGGCCGGTTGTCGTGCGAGTCCGCCAGGATCCCGATCTGCATAGAAGCGATTATACCAAAACGGCCTCAGTCTGGTATAATTCGGTGACAGTTAACTCAATTCACTTAATTGTATGTCCGGTTCTTGAAATAAGTGAATTGAGTTAACTGTCACCGAATTAACCGAATTACGATTTAATCAATTGGGAGACGCAAAATGGCCATAAGAACCTCATCCGCCGAATGGAACGGCACCCTGAAGGACGGCGCCGGCCGCATGAAGCTGGCCAGCGGCGCCTACGAGGGCCCTTACACCTTCGCTTCACGCTTCGAGGAGGGGAAGGGGACCAATCCCGAGGAGCTCATCGGAGCGGCCCACGCCGGCTGCTTTTCGATGTTTCTCTCCGCCCTGCTGACCAAAGCGGGCTTCATCCCTGCCTCGATCCGGACGACCGCGACCGTCCACCTGACCGACGGTCCGACGATCTCCCTGGTCGAGCTCAACTGCCAGGCAGCCGTCCCCGGCCTGGCCGAGGCCGACCTCCTCAAGCATGCCGAGGACGCCAAGAAGGGTTGCCCGGTTTCCAAGGCCTTGGCCGGCGGCCCCGAAATCCGCCTGGCGATCCGGCTGGTCAATTAGGGGCGCGGAAATCGGTGACACGAACCCAAATCAAGAGAATTGGGATCGCGTCACCAATTTCCTGTCGGGTCGCCGGTTTTCGCCGCGTCACCGATTTCGATTGACCTTCCCTAGTGTTTTCATTAATATATACGCGCTCTAACGGCGATCCTAGGCGCTTAGCTCAGTGGGAGAGCGCTTCCCTGACACGGAAGAGGCCGTGGGTTCAATCCCCTCAGCGCCTACCATTCTCTTTTTTTCCCGGACGAGTGATACGAGTAGATAATGGCCATTGACACTTCGAAATCGACGGCAGCCGAGAAGGCGGACGCCCTGGAGATCCTGCGCCACAGCGCGGCCCACCTCCTGGCCCACGCCGTCCTCGAGCTCTTCCCCGGCACCCAGGCCGGGATCGGCCCCGCCGTGGACAACGGCTTCTTCTACGACTTCCTCCGCGAGACCCCGTTCACCCCCGAGGATCTGGCGGCCATTGAAGAAAAAATGCGCCAGATCGTCGCCCTCGACCAGCGCATCGAAAAGCTGACCCTGCCCAAGGAGGAGGCCATCGGCCTGTTCCAGGGCCTGGGCCAGACGCTCAAGGTGGAGCTCATCCGGGAGAAGGGCGGCGACTTCGTCACCTGCTACCGGCAGGGCACGTTCATCGACTTCTGCCTCGGGCCGCACCTGCCCTCGACGGGCGCCCTGGCCCACATCAAGCTCCTCTCCGTCTCGGGCGCCTACTGGAAGGGCGACGAACGCGGCCTCCAGCTCCAGCGCATCTACGGGACGGCCTTCCCGACGAAAAAGGAGCTCGACGACCACTTGGTCTTCCTCGAGGAGGCCAAGAAGCGCGACCACCGCCGGCTCGGCATCGACCTCGACCTCTACAGCACGGCCGAGGAGCTCGGCGGCGGGCTGATCCTCTGGCACCCCAAGGGCGCCCGCATCCGGGCGATCATCGAGCAGTACTGGCGCGAGCGCCACTGGGCGGGCGGCTACGACGTCCTCTACACCCCGCACCTCGGCCGCGAGCTCCTGTGGCAGACGTCGGGCCACCTCAATTTCTACAAAGACGGCATGTATTCTCCGATGGACATCGACGGGCAGAACTATTACATGAAGCCGATGAACTGCCCGTTCCACATCCTGATCTACAAGTCCCGGATGCGGTCCTACCGCGACCTGCCCCTGCGCTGGGCCGAGCTCGGGACCGTCTATCGCTACGAGCGCAGCGGCGTCCTCCACGGCCTGCTCCGCGTCCGGGGCTTCACCCAGGACGACGCCCACATCTTCTGCACGCCCGACCAGATGGAGGCCGAGATCCTGCGGGTGCTCGACTTCTCGACCAGCATCCTCGGCGACTTCGGCTTCACCGACTACAAGATCGAGCTCTCGGTCCGGGACCCGAAGAACGCCGAGAAGTACGCCGGGAGCGACGAGATGTGGGTGAAAGCCGAGGCCTCGCTCGTCCAGGCGCTCGACAGCCGCGGCTACGCCTACGAGCGGATGGAAGGCGAGGCGGTCTTCTACGGCCCCAAGATCGACATCAAGGTCAAGGACGCCATCGGCCGCTCCTGGCAGTGCACCACGATCCAGTTCGACTTCAACGAGCCCGCCCGCTTCGGCATGTCCTACATCGCCGCCGACGGGCAGGAGCATCAGCCCTATATGATCCACCGGGCCCTGATGGGCTCGCTCGAGCGCTTCTTCGGCATCCTGATCGAGCATTACAACGGCAACTTCCCGCTGTGGCTCGCTCCGGTCCAGGTGATGGTCCTGCCCATCGCCGAGCGCCACGACGACTACGCGAAGCAGCTCGAGGACACGCTCCGCCGGGCGGGCCTCCGGCCCCAAGCCGACCTGCGGCGGGAGAAGCTCAACTACAAGATCCGCGAGGCCGAGCGGCTGAAAGTGCCGCTCATCCTGATCGCCGGCGACAAGGAAGTCGCCGCCGGGACGGCCTCGCTCCGCGTCCACGGCCAGGGCGACAAGGGTTCCGTGGACATCGCCGCGTTCATCGCCGGCGTGAAAGCGCTGGTCGAAAATAAATCACGGACCGTGAATCTGTGACGGAGGACCAACATTTTTAGAGGAAGACAGCCGTATCCGCCCAGCAGCAAGCCGAAGCCGCATCGGACGAACGAGATGATCCGGAACGGAGAAATCCGGGTCATCGACGAAGAGAAGAAGCAGTTGGGCGTCATGTCGGCGTCCGACGCGCTGGCCGTCGCCCGGCAGCGGGGACTCGACCTGGTCGAGATCGCCCCGGGGGCCAATCCCCCCGTGTGCCGGATCATGGACTACGGGAAGTTCCTTTACGAGCTTCACAAGCAGGACCATGAGGCCAAGAAGCATCAGAAGACGATCCAGGTCAAGGAGATCAAGTTCCGGCCGAAGATCAGCGTTCATGATTACGACTTCAAGATGAAGCACGTCCGGCGGTTCCTCGACGAGGGCAACAAGGTCAAGATCACGGTCATGCTCCGCGGCCGCGAGAAATCGCGCCCGGAAATGGGTGTCCAGATCCTCGATCGGGTCCTCCAGGACATCCAGGGGGTCGGCAAGCAGGACGGAGACATGCGGAAGCAGGATTGGGCCGTCTCGGCGCTGCTCATCCCCGCGAAGATAGGAGGAAAAGATGCCAAAGCTAAAAACACACAGGGGAGCCCACAAGAGGTTCAAGGTCACGGCCAAGAAAAAAGTGGTCCGCAGCAAAGCCAATAGGCGCCACATCCTGACCAGCAAGGACTCGAAGCGCAAGCGCAACCTCGGCCGCAAGACCCTCGTCAGCCACGCGGACATCCGGACCGTCCGGGCCATGCTGCCCTACGAGTTCTGATCGCCCGCTGATTTTCTTTATCGGAGACTGCCATGCCTAGAGCAAAACGCGGATTCAAGCGGCACGACAAGAGGGCCAAGGTCCTCGGCCGGGCCAAAGGCTATTGGGGCGCCCGAAGCTCCAACTACCGGACGGCCAAGGAGGCCGTGGAGCACGCCCTGACGTACGCCTATCGCGACCGGCGGGCCAAGAAGCGGGATTTCCGCCGCCTCTGGATCATCCGGGTCAAGGCCGCCGCCCTCCTGAACGGGCTGACCTACAGCCGGTTCATCCAGGGTCTCAAGATTCTCGGCATCGAGCTCGACCGCAAGGTCCTGGCCGATCTCGCGGTGAACGCGCCCGACACGTTCGGCCGGATCGCCGCGAAGGCCAAAGATGCCCTCTCCCAGCCTGCATAAGTTCTCGGCCACGCTCGAGGCTTATCGGACGAAGCTCGCGGAGGAGTCCGCCTCCGTCCGGGACCTCAAGGCTCTCGATGAGGTCCGCAACCTGTTCCTGAGCCGCAAGCGGGGCTACGTCACTCTCCTGTTCGAGGAGATGAAGGAGCTCCCGGCCGAGGACCGGCCGGCCGCCGGCCAGCTGGTCAACGGCCTGAAGACCGCCATCCAGGACGCCCTGGCCGCGATCGAGGACCGGCTCAAGGCTCCGGCGAAGCCCCGGACCGAGATCGATCTGACGCTCCCCGGACGGAGCCTGCCCTGGGGGGCGGCCCATCCCGTCCGCCTGTTCCAGCGCGAGCTCGAGGGGATCTTCCTCGAGATGGGCTTCTCCATCGCCGCCGGGCCCGAGATCGAGACCGACTACTATAACTTCGAGGCGCTCAACTTCCCGCCCCACCACCCGGCGCGGGACGCCTGGGACACGCTCTACATCGACGACACGCGCCTCCTGCGGACGCACACCTCGCCCGTCCAGATCCGGGTCATGGAGAAGCAGAAGCCCCCCATCCGGATCATCATCCCGGGCAAGGTCTTCCGCCGCGACGTGGCCGACCCGACCCACCTGCCCATGTTCTTCCAGCTCGAGGGCCTGGTCGTCGACGAGGGGATCACCTTCGCCCACCTCAAGGGCACGCTCGAGCACTTCCTCCGGCGGCTGTTCGGCGAGAAGCTCAAGATCCGCTTCCGGCCGAGCTTTTTCCCCTTCACCGAGCCCTCGGCCGAGGTCGACATCGAGTGCCTGGCCTGCGGGCAGAAGGACCCGGCCTGCCGCGTCTGCGGCGGCACGGGCTGGAAGGAGATCCTGGGCTCGGGCATGGTCGATCCCCAGGTCTTCAAGAACGTCAACATCGACCCCGAGAAGTACTCGGGCTGGGCCTTCGGCCTGGGCATCGACCGGACGGCGATGTTCGCCTTCGGGATCCAGGACATGCGCTCCTTCTTCGAGAACGACCTCCGGTTCGTCCGGCAGTTCCACCTGAAATGACATCATGAAAATAAGTCTCGGCTGGCTCAAGGAATACGTCGACGTCGACCTCCCCCTGCAGGAGCTCCTCGACCGCCTGACCATGATCGGCCTGGTCGTCGAGAGCGTCGAGGAGCGCGGCGGCGACGCCGTGCTCGAGGTCGAGACCTATGCCAACCGGCCCGACACGCTCGGCCACCTGGGCCTGGCCCGCGAGGTCGCGGTCATGCTCGGCCGGCCCCTCAAGGAGCGGACCTGGCCGGTCGTCGAGCTCAGCCAGCGCACGGGCGACCTCGTCGACGTCCAGATCCTCGACGAGGACCTCTGCCCGCGGTACTGCGGCCTTGTGGTCAAGGGGATCAAGTCCGGCCCGTCGCCCGACTGGCTCAGAGCCCGCCTGGAGGCCATGGGCCTCAAGCCGATCAGCAACATCGTCGACGTTTCGAACTACGTCCTGTTCGCCACCGGCCAGCCCATCCACTGCTTCGACCTGGCCCGCCTGGACGGCCCGCGGATCCTCGTCCGGCGGGCGAGGAAAGGCGAAGCGATCCGGACGCTCGACGGGCGCGACATCGCCCTCCAGCCCGACATGCTCGTCATCGCCGACGACAAGCGGCCCGTGGCCGTGGCCGGCGTCATGGGCGGCGAGGACTCGGGCGTCTCGGACGCCACGACGGACGTGTTCATCGAGAGCGCGACGTTCGACCCGGTGTCCATCCGCAGGACGCGCAAAGCCCTCGAGGTCTCGACCGACGCCAGCTACCGCTTCGAGCGGGGGGCCGATGTCGGCTTCGCCCCGCAGGCGGCCCTCATGGCGGCTTCGCTCCTGACCGCCGACGGCGGAAAAGCCTCGCGGGAGATGGTGGACGTCTTCCCCAAGCCGCGCAAGCCCAAGGAGGTCATCCTCCGCGAGAAGCGCGTGCTCGATCTCCTCGGCGTCGACCCCGGCGGGCCGTTTATCGAGAAGACGCTCGAGAGCCTGGGCTTCGCCCTCAAGGTCCACGCCTCCGGCGTGTGGCGCGTGACCGCGCCTTCGTTCCGCGTGGACATCGAGCACGAGGCCGACCTCATCGAGGAGATCGCCCGCTTCTACGGCTATGACCGGATCCCGTCGCTCGTTCCGCCGCTCGAGGTCCTCGAGCCCGCGCCGGGGGAGACGGACCGCGTCCGGCGGCTGAGCGAGCGGCTGTTCCACTACGGGTTCGACGAGGTCATCAACATGAGCTTCGCCGATCCCGAGCGCGAGGCGATCCTGGCGAGCGGCCGGGCGCCCGTCGCGATCCGCAACCCGCTTTCGTCGAAGACGGCGGTCCTGCGGACGACCCTCCTCGGCGGCCTGCTCGAGAACACAGCCTGGAACCTCAACCGCGGCCTGGCCGGCGTGCCGATCTTCGAGGTCGGGAACGCCTACGCCCAGTGCGAGGACGGCCCGGCCGAGAGCCTGTCGCTGGCCGTCTGCCTGACGGGTACCATCGGCGTCCCGCACTGGAAGGACAAGCCCGAGCCGGCCGGCTATTTCTACCTGAAAGGCGCGCTCGAGTCCGCGCTCGAGGGGCTGCGCTATGCCGCCCTGTCGTTCCAGGAGACGACGCACCCGTTCTTCGAAGCCGGCACGGCCGCGGCCGTCGTCTACAAAGGCATGCCCGTCGGCGCGCTGGGCCGGGTGGACGGCCGCATCGCGGCCGCTTACGGGATCGGGGGGCCGGTCTACGCGGCCGAGATCGACCTGGCCTCGCTCTTCGACAAGCAGCCCAAGGCGTTCGAGCACACGCCGCTGCCCAAGTTCCCGGCCGTCGTCCGCGACCTGTCGTTCCTGGTGGACCGGGCGGTCCCGTACCAGGAGATCAAAACCGCCGTGGAGAACATGTCCGTTCCGTACCTCGAGGCGTTCGAGATCATCGATCGCTACGCGGGCGAGCCCGTGCCCAAGGACAAGGCCAGCCTGTCGCTGCGCTTCGTCTACCGCAACCCCAAGGCGACGCTCACCGCGGAGGACGTGGACAAGGCCGAGCTCAAGCTCCTGATGGCCCTCAAGGCCGGTTTGAAAATCCAGCTTCGCGAAGGAGGCCCCGCATGACCACCGAACTCGACCGGATCAAGATCCTCGAAGGCAAGATCGGCCACGTCATCGAGTACGTGAGCAAGCTGGCCGGNGAGAACGAGAAGCTGCGGGCCCAGATCAAGGACCTCCGGGCGGAGAGGGGCAAGATGGAGGACCTGACCAAACGGGCGGCGAAGCTTGACGAGGATGTGAAAAGATACGAGAATGAGCGGGAGAGCATCAAGGGGAGGATCGAGGCCCTCATCGGCCAGATCGACAAGCTCGGGATATGATCGATAAAATCATCGAAATCGAGGTCTACGGAAGACCCTATAAAATACGAGTCAAAGGTGAAGAGGACGAAAAGTACGTCAACCATCTGACGTCCTACGTCGACCAGAAGATGCAGGAGATCGCCGTCAAATCGAAATCGACGGACGCGCTCAAGGTCGCGGTTCTCGCGCTCTTGAACATTGCGGACGACTTTTTCGTCAGCCGCAAGCGACTGGATCAGCTGGATGAGGCGCTGGGCCAGATGGAGACCGAGATCGCAAGCCTGGAGAGCCGGCTTCTCAAAGATGACCATGCGTTCGGCAATATCGACACTCCGACCCCGTGAGACGGGGCTGCGCCCCGCGCTCCGGGGGCGGGCCCCGGCGGGACAGCCCGCTCCGTAGCTCTCCGCATCGGCTGCGACGCGCTTCGCTCCGCTTCGCCTCGGCTCTGAGGAGGTGAACGGTCGTGAACACACTCATTTTCGCCGTATTGGGCGGACTGCTCGTCCTGGCGGCGGTCATCATAGGTTCGCTGCTCAGGAAGACCGCCGGCGTCAAGGGATTGGCCAAGTCCCGCCAGGAGGCCGAGGAATCGATCGCCAAGGCGAAGGCCGAGGCGGACAGAATCCTCAAGGATGCCCTGAACCAGGCCAAGGCCAAGCTCGACTCCGCGGACTCGGAGTTCGAGTTCCAGACCCGGGAAAAGCGCCGCAAGCTCAACGAGACCGAGCGCCGGCTCGTCAACAAGGAAGAGAACCTCGATCGCAAGCTCCAGGGCGTCGATCGGCGAGACCGCGAGATCCAGAACAAGGAGCGCAAGGTCGCCCAGAAAGAGAAGGACGTCGAGACGCTCGAGGAGAAGGCCAACGGCCTGGTCCAGCAGCAGATGCAGGAGCTCGAGCGCGTCGCCGGGCTCACCCAGGAGGAGGCCAAGGGCCAGCTCATCCGCAAGATCGAGGACGAGGCCAAGCTCGAGGCCGTCCAGGCGGTCAAGCGGGTCGAAGAGGACGTCCGGGCCCGGAGCCGCCAGATCTCGAGCGAGATCATCAGCCAGGCCATTCAGCGCTCGGCGGCCGAGCACGTCGTCGAGAGCACGGTCTCGGTCGTCGACCTGCCGAGCGAGGACATGAAGGGCCGGATCATCGGGCGCGAAGGGCGCAACATCCGGGCCCTCGAGACGGCCACGGGCGTCGACATCATCGTCGACGACACGCCGGAGGCGGTCATCCTCTCGAGCTTCGATCCCATCCGGCGCGAGACGGCGCGGCTGGCCATCCAGAAGCTGGTNGTCGACGGNCGCATCCATCCGGCGCGCATCGAGGAGATCGTGGAAAACGTCCGGGCCGACCTCGAGGAGAAGATCCGCCAGGAGGGNGAGGGCGCGGCCTACGAGCTGCGCGTCCAGAANCTCCACCCCGAGCTGATCAAGCTCATGGGGCGGCTGCGGTACCGGACGAGCTACGGACAGAACGTCCTCCAGCACTCCAAGGAGGTCGCGTTCCTCTCGGCGGCCATGGCCACGGAGCTGGGGCTCAACACCCAGGTCGCCCTGCGGGCGGGCTTCCTCCACGACGTGGGCAAGGCCGTCGACCGCGAAGTCGAGGGCACGCACACCGAGCTGAGCGTCGAGCTCTGCCGCAAGTACGGCGAGAGCGAGGCCGTGGTCCAGGCGATCGCCAGCCACCACCGCGACGTGGATTTCCCGTCGATCGAAGCCGTCCTCGTCCAGTCGGCCGACACGCTGTCGGCGGCCCGGCCGGGGGCGCGGCGCGAGCTGCTCGAGACCTACATCAAGCGGCTGGAGAAGCTCGAGACCCTGGCCAAGGGGTTCGAGGGCGTCGGCAAGGCTTTCGCCCTGCAGGCGGGGCGCGAGATCCGGATCATGGTCGAGTCGCACAAGGTCAGCGACGACAAGGCGGCGCTCATCGCCAAGGACATCGCGGCCAAGATCAAGAGCGAGCTCGACTACCCGGGGCAGATCAAGGTCACGGTCATCCGCGAGATGAGAGCCGTCGAATATGCAAGGTGATATTGTCAATGTCCTCTTCATCGGGGACATCATCGGGCGGCCGGGGCGCAACGCGCTCAAGGCGTTCCTGCCCGGGCTGCGCGAGAAGTACGCGCCCGCGTTCGTCGTCCTCAACGCCGAGAACTCGGCCGGCGGCGTGGGCGTCACGGACGAGATCGTCCGCGACCTCCTCGGGATGGCCGATGTCCTGACGTCGGGCAACCACGTCTGGGACAAGAAAGAGGCGCTCGAGATCTTGGATCGCGAGCCGCGCCTGCTGCGGCCGGCGAACTACCCGCCCATGAACCCCGGCCGGGGGTGGATCGTGGCGACGGACGGGGCGGGGCGCAAGCTGGGCGTGCTCAACCTGCAGGGGCGAGTGTTCATGGACGCGATCGACTGCCCGTTCCGGACGGCCGACGCGGCGGTCGAGGCGCTGCGGGCCGAGACCAAGGCGATCCTGGTCGACTTGCACGCCGAGGCGACGTCCGAGAAGCAGGCGATGGGCTGGTATCTCGACGGGCGCGTGTCGGCGGTCGTCGGGACGCACACCCACGTCCCGACGGCGGACGAGCGCATCCTGCCGGGCGGGACGGCGTACATCACCGACGTCGGGATGGCGGGCTCGGGGAACTCGGTCATCGGGATCGGGCGCGGGGAGGCCATCCTGAAGTTCGTGACGGGCCGGCCGCACCGGTTCGAGCCGGCCAAGGACGGGCTGTTCCTGTCGTCCGTCCATATCGAGAT
>JGI20214J51650_10001988_pt1 | contig 12976 bp, 9 predicted proteins | sample WetSurMetagenome_FD_51650 | JGI IMG/M metagenome (IMG submission 51650) | reverse complement strand
AAGATTAAAATAATTATTCTTTCCGCATATTCTTCTCACTTCCTTAATGCCCATAACTACGATCTGATACGCGAAGCAATTGATGCAGGAATTGAAGGATATCTATTAAAGGATTCTAAAATTGAAGAGATAATTCTGGCTGTCAGCAAGGTTTTATTAAATGAGACATTTGTGTTAGGTGAAACAGTGAATATTAAGGAGATCAACAGGGAAATTATTGACGACCGGCAACGTATGATGAAGTACCTTAAAAGGCATAATAACTTCAGTCTTACTGATAAGGATGTTGAGATTCTACAGCTTATCACTCAGGGTCACAGCGCAAAAACAATTGCGGTCCAGCTGGGGATCAGCGAGGAGGCTGTAACCAATCATAAAGACAATATTAAGCTCAGGCTAAGAGAGAAATTCGGTCTGAATTTCAAAAACATTGTGGAGCTTATTGTGTGGGCCATTAAGAACAAAATTGTCAAGGTATAGCTCTCTGTTTTAAAAATCCTCTTTATCAGTTTAACCCCCATTTATGCCATGGTTAAAGCGGCATTTTTGCCAATTGATTCCAACTTTGGTTTACGGTAACTTCGTATAAGTTATCACATATTAGAATATTGTAATGTGAAAATTATGATTTTAGTGATTGTGCTTATTGCAGTAAGTTGCGAGAATCGGAAGAACATTTTTGAAACCCGGAATAAGTAGCAATTCTATTGACTTAATCATTCAAAAAAATGAAAAAGAATTTTTTGTTGTTAATAATTATAATAAGTTGTCTTACTATAATTTACAATTGCGACAAAGGTAATCCTGATCCTTCAGAAGCAACAGGAAATGTTTTAATTAAAAGTACTCCAAACGGTGCTGCAATAATCATTGACGGAACAACAACAACCCGGATTACACCAGATACAATAAAAAATCTTGAGTCAGGGACACACATTATTAAACTGCAGCTTACAAATTACAGGGATACAACTGTTAGTGTTGATATCGAAAATAAGGTAACTAAAACTGTTAATATCAAATTGGTATCGCTGAGCTCTCCCAGGACAGGTGAGTGGACCGGAGTATATGGTTCAGCTAAATACGGATTATCTTTCAGAATTGGCAAAGATGGTAATCTGACGGATTTCCAGTTAACCACAAAGGCAAGTGGATGTGATGGCACCTCCCTTATCGAGGTGGATTTTTCAGGGCCACTTGTAATAACGTCAAATGATTCGATAATATTCTCTACTCCTAGTTCTGATGGCACTGACGGAAGTTGGGCAAGAATAAATCTCAGAGGCAAGTTTTCAAGCGTCTCAGGTGCTGCTGGTCTATTTGATATTTATTCAGGTCGCGGATTTTGTGGTTCAGTTTCCCGTGGTGTCTCATGGAGTGCTAAAAAAGACTGTAGTCTCAAGCCTCAGCAGGGTGCATCTGCAACACGTTTTTGCCCTGAACGTTAATTAAAAACTTCGATTATCATAAGCTCCTTGTAGAAATCAACGAAACACATAACTAATTAATTTGAAAATGAAATCTAAACTTATCACCTGGATTTACCCATTAATTGTCATGGGAATGGTAATAATTTTTGCAGGCAATTGTAAAAAGGATGAAACTGAAGATAACCGGACCTATAAAGTCGGAGAAAACTATGGTGGAGGAGTGGTTTTTTACGTTGATGATACCGGTAAACATGGTTTGATTGCCGCACTGAATGATGTAACGGGTACCGGGAGTATCGCCTGGGGCTGTCAGGGAACCAATATTCCCGGGACAGGTACGGCTAAAGGAACAGGTCAGGCAAATACAGCTGCTATTGTCAATGGTTGTGCAACTGCCGGAATTGCAGCCAGATTATGTGACCAACTTAACCTGAACGGATTTGATGACTGGTACCTTCCATCGAAAGATGAACTTGACCTGATATATGACAATCTAAAGGTGACAGGAAAAAGTGATTTTTCAAATTTCCTTTACTGGAGTTCTTCCCAGGTTGATGCAAGCAACGTCTGGACTCAGAACTTCTGGGATGACAGCCCATTTTTTGAAGCAGGCGGGCAATATGTAGTTGGCAAGACCGGGGATATACCGGTTCGTGCCATTCGTAAGTTTTAAATATATAATTAGATATTGTGATGAATCTCAGGAGACCAGAACAATAAGGATAAAATACTAAAACATAGATTGTTTATTACACTCAAAATGTATTCGGTATAAGTTTAAAATATCTATATCAATTAATTAAACATCAAAAGTTAAGAGACATGTATCGCTTTGTATTAGTGATATTATTAATATCAAATATTATGAACAACGTTACAGGACAAAAACGTGTTCAGGATGCTTGGTTTCACAGTTTTCTTATTAACGATTATGCGAAGAGAAATATCCGGAAAGTAGCAATATTTGCCTCTCTGGATACCGTTATTGATAAACCGGGATGGGCCGGAGTATCGCCGACAATTAATATTAATAAAGCATTTAAATTCAATACCAAAGGTGATACAGTACTTCAGAAATCAATTATCAGGCAGATGGAAGTTGAATTTGAAAGGATGGGTTATGATGCAACATTATTAAATCCTGCAATTAATACTAAAATGATTTATATGCAGGACTTGTTTGATCTTGCAAACAATGAAAAAGCAGAGGCTCTTGTCATTCTGCACTATAACGTTTACCGGCAATGGGAAATAAAAGCTGATAGTGCGACAGGTAAATACTGGATGGAAAATATTTCAGAACCGGAAAAAGCAGATGGATATTTCAATGCTGGCTATCTGATAATGCCAAATTTGTATATATACGATGTTAAGAGTGAGGAAGTTATATACCGGGGACTGAACTATGGGAATAATGGGAAAGAAGAAGGAGGCTTCTATCTAAGCGAACAATCTGCACCTGTCTGGAAGAAAGAAGCATCAGAAAACTCAGTCAAATCAATTATTAACTTCGGACAATCGGGTTATATTTCGAAAAATGATCAGGTACCGTACTACTCCATTCCTGTGTCGGGAGGTGAAATTTTTAAAACTTCTGTTTCAGGGAAGAAAGAGTCTTTTTACCGCGAGCGTTCAATAAGTATTGTTCCATACGTCGGATATTTTCCTCTGGAATACGGAATAACACTGAACAGGGTTTATGATAGTGGAAATCATAAGTTTAATCAATGGTCAGTTGCTGTTGCCAGAACTGTTTTTACCCAAACCGCTTCTGTTTTCTCTGTTTATTCTCTTTATGAATTTGGTAATGATAAGGCGAAATGGCTATATAAAAGGTTTTCAACAAGAACGGGTGTAGTATTCGGATTTGGAGTAGGAGGAAAGCAACTTTATACTGAGACAATGAGGATGCAAAATGACACTTTCGTGAATCAGTATTCATCTACGATAGGTCGGTTATTATTAGGCATGACTTTTCAAATGGATTATTTACTCACTCAAAATATTGCAATTAGTTTACGTGCTATGCCAGGCATGGACGTGCATTTCTATTATCCCGATTCAATAACATTAAATTTCGAAGACGAAAGAACAGATAAAGAATCCGGAATTGCACAAAAGTACGGAATCCCATTACACCTTGGAATTAATTGGTATTTCAGGTGAGATATTTAGTTATTTTAAATACTCTTTAATTATTTCAGGTTTCATAGGATTATATGAGAATAGCATTATTTTTAATTACCACACTGTTTTTATTAAACTCGTGTAAAACGATTACACTGGTTGACAGTGTTCCGGCAAACATTCCAAAGGGATATGTGGAGTTCTACTGCAATTCATTTAAGTTTTCGTTTTATGATTCCGAAAATGGACAGGAAATAAAAGCGGGCCGCCCAGCAAACGACAAAGTGAGAAGAACATTATTTTACCGGAGAATGGCTGCAGTGGCAGGAGAGCATAATTTTGTGGTAAAAATTGGTCATGGAAGTAGGGAAGTCTCAGTTGATGTAGAAGAAGGAATGATTTTACCTCTTGGAATTGAGGTCAGATTTTTGGATTCAGAAATCAAAGGAACGGTAATAATAAATAACTACGAAATACTACCTATTACTGTTGGAAAATCATTTCCTGTAAATATAAATCCTGGTAACATAGAGTTACTTGTAGCAGCACTAAATCATAGTGATTGGGGAACCCGGTGGTTGGCTGCATGCATGATAGGGGAAAACCCGGGTTTTTCGAATGAACTGATTATTGATCTTTTAACTGAGCTCTCGGAATATGATGCAGTCCAGCTTGTTGCGCAAGAGGCAGCCAGAAGCTTAAAGATTGTAAACGATTATAGAATGAAAATAAATACTGACCAGAATACTGCTTTTTATAAGGAGGACTAAAATATGAGTTCAATGCAAAATACTTATTTGTTACAAATAATTTTGCTGGTATTTATTTTTTCCAGCGGAGTAAAATCATTCCCTGTTAAATCCGGGAATACTCAAAAACAGCAATATGGGAACTATTATCGTTCTCTTCGCGATGAAACAAATGATTCATTAAAATGTAGAGTTTTTAGCTGCAGAAATGTTAAAACAGACACCATGGTTTTTACTGGAGAGGCAGTATACAATAAGATTACCTCAGGTCGATCGGGTGAACAATTTTGGATAAGATCCGAAAATTTCTACATAGTAAGTCTCTATTTAAGGGAGAAGGATATTATAAAAATTACTAAACAGGCAAAAAACGATTCTTTAAAGAGTTTCATTAGTGGAGAAAAGGTACATCAGGATATTATTTTCAGTGAATTTCCAAAGGCTGTGGTTCTCAACTTCAGAAACACTTGTCCGGCGATAAAGATCAGGGAAGATTTTGCAACAAATATCAGGGATTTTATCAGCCTGAATGGTATCGATGTAAAGATGTTCCTAAACTATATCAACATGGTTAAACAGAAATTTGAGGATGGCGATGAGATAATCCTTTACTTTTCTGGCAATGGCAGAATATCCACAATTGTTGACAGCCAGGAGCTACCATTTATTGAGAACAAAAAACTTGCTCATACTATACTTGGCATTTGGGTAGGGAAAGAAAAACTCTCCGGAATGAATCCTGGACTACTCACAGAGGTCGGTCTTTTTCTCAATAGATAGCAACGAGAGAACTGGTTTAATACAAGATTCGGTTTGTACTTCATGCGTTTTATTTTCAATCTTGATAGACAGTAGATTCTTTGATTATGTTACGAGTGGGTAATGACTGGTAGCAGGGTAATAAATCCTGATACTTTCCATATACCTGTGATATTAAAGGATTTTATTTTATTCTTAATATGAGAGAATCGACTGTATAAGAAGAGAATACACCTAATCCACCGGTAACATTTGAATATACCGGTGTAGCCTCTGAAAAGGGATTATCGCCACCGCTATAATCTCTTAACGACTTATGATAGAGATAATATGATTTTTCAAGATTATAAAGGTAAACGACTAATAAACATGAATCACCAGCATTGAAAAAGTAGTTGATGCCATAATTTGATTTTTGAATTATTTCTTTCCCATCCATTCCTTTATCAGTTATTAGATCATTGTCAAAGTTTATATAATTATCGTATGCAACAGTCTTATTAGTATTAGGATCTGTTTGATAAACGCGTCCCAATAATGAAAATCTGTAGAAGTTTTCAATGCCCGGGATATCCTGTATTGTAAGCTTTATGTCTATCCGTCTTTTTTCAATTTCCCATTCAAATGATGTCGGGATCGAAAAAGTATCTGCTTTTATAGAGAAGTTTATCTTCTCCGGAACGGTGCAGTATGCTTCAGCAGAAAGACCATTTTCGCTTGAAACATTTAGTCTGTAAGTCTTACCATATTGAATCTGCATTTTACTATGGTCAATCTTAAGTCCGGTTTTAAATGTGTCGAGCGCCACTTCATTTAATCCATCTGAAATGGATCCTGTCAGATTACCGAGAGGCTCTTCAGTATTCAATTCTCCAAATAGTTTCATGTTTGATCTCACTGTAATATAAGTTACTGTGTCAGATGGTGATATAAAAGATGTGATTACCAGTTTCTGTTTGAATTCAGGGAGGTTCACATTTTCGACATTTGTCTCGCAACCGGTCGGGAATAGTATTATTATAAGGAAAAGGCAGTATTTAATTCTGTAAAGCAACATCTTTTAAAACTTAAATGAATATGTAAATGAAGGAAGAATCGGAAACAGGCTTACCTGCTTAAGAAGTCCATATACTTTACCATCCGGTTTATCCTTTTCTATTACGGTCTCGGTGTAATAATAAAAAGGGTTCTTCCGGTTATATACGTTATAAAACGAAATCTCCCAAATCCTTTCACCCCATTTCTTCTGTTTATGAAATTGTATTCCTACATCCAAACGGTGATAAGCTTTCATCCGGAAATTATTCTTCTCACCATAATCATTTACTATCTGACCCATTACAGGATATATGTTTCCCCCATAGTAACTGTAATCATAATCGTTATATCTGCCAGGTATCTGATGTTTAGGGGCAATATAATCCGACTGTGGCAGGGTTACTGCATTCCCTGTTCCGTAAACCCATGTTCCCGAAATTGTAATGCGATTATTCAGTTTGTATGAGCCAACAACTGAAATATCATGTCGCCGGTCATAGCGGGCATAGAATTTTTTGCCAAAATTCAGTGAGTCAAACTGCATTTGAGTCCATGATAATGTATATCCTATCCATCCGTTAAACCTGCCTGCTTTCTTCTGAACGAGTAACTCAACACCATACGACCACGCCTGGCCTGCAGTAACATTATCTTCCCAGTTTATGCCAATACCTGAGGTTGCTTCATCGAGTGTTAAAAAGGAAGCACCTTCTTTATAACCTATAACATTATCCATCGTTTTGTAATATCCTTCCAGAGATACAGCAAACTCAGGATTTCTTATATCCTTTACAATTCCCAATGCTAACTGCCTGGATTGCTGTGGTTTAACTCTGTCAGTAGTGGGGACCCACAGATCAGTTGGCAGACTGATCCCCGTACCTGATAACATATGAATGTATTGATTCATAGATGCATAGGAACCTTTCAGGGCAAAATCGTTCTTCAGTCTCCAGGCCACGGAAAGTCGTGGCTCAAGGAAGTGATATTGATTTTTTGAAGCCAGGAAGTAACTGAATCTTAATCCACCATTAACTTTCAGTGACTGTATCGGCTGCCATGTGTCTTCGATATAAATCCCAGACTCCATTCCGTCAATATTCCTTATATCCTTTATATTAATGTTATTTGGAACATCTATTTCAACAAAAGCATGGGGTTTGAATCTGTGAAAGATGGTTATTGCTCCTGCTTTGATCCAGTGTTTTGTGTTTGGAATAAAATCAATGTCATACTTAAGTGAAAGATCCCTTATACCGGAATAGTACTCAGCATAATAGTCTTTGTTGTCCGAAATGACTTTATACTTGTCATATATTCCGAAAGTGTAGTTGCTGAAGATTGCAGAGGCATTTGTAAACAGCTTATTATTAAAAAGATGATTCCAGCGTAATGTTCCTGTTGCATTTCCCCAAAGAAATCCTACGTTTTCCTTCACCCCTCCGTAATTGTTTTTGACATAAAATTTGTCTTTCCCGAAATATCCGCTCAGGTAAAGCTTGTTTTTACGTCCGAAATCATAGTTAACTTTTGCATTGAAATCATAAAAATAATACCCGGCATTCTCAGCATCCATTGCTTTCAAAACAGGCCTCAGGAGAAGATCTGCATAGGTTCTGCGACCCGACAGCAGGATGGATGATTTTCCCTTCTTCAATGGTCCTTCAACAGTTAAACGCGAAGAGATTATTCCGATTCCCCCTTCACTGTGCCATTTCTCCTTATTACCTTCCTTCATGTTCATCTCGAGTACAGAGGATAAACGTCCACCATACCTTGCAGGAAAACCTCCTTTTGTCAGCTCAACACTTTTCAAAGCATCTCCGTTAAAAAGTGAGAAGAATCCGAAGAGATGACTTGCATTGTATACAATCGCATCATCAAGTATTATCAGGTTCTGGTCAGGTCCGCCACCACGGACATAAATACCGCTGGTCCCTTCAGAACCTTTCTGAACCCCTGGCATAAGCTGAAGAACTTTCAGTACATCTTTTTCTCCAAGTAATGAGGGTANGTTTTTTATCTGTGACGGCTGGAGATCGACTGTGCTCATTTTTACCGATTCACTCTGTTTCTCCGGTCTCTCTGCTGATACAGTAACCTCACCAAGGACCACACTGGGTTTAAGATCAATGTTAAGTTCAATATCTTTATTAAGATTTGTCCGGATTATTTCGGGTGTAAAGCCGACATATGAAACAACTAAACTGACCGAATCGGCGGATGGCAGAGTAAGAGAATAAAAACCATAAGAATTTGAGACAGTACCCGTTTTGCGATCAGGCAAATAGATATTTACCCCGATTAAAGATTCACCGCTTATCGACTCCCTGACATATCCGCTTATAGTATAATGTTTAACCGATTGTCCTTCTACCCGAAGGAAGAAAAGAGATAAAACTATAAATAAACCTGATAGTCTCATGAAATCACATCTGTAGCGTTATAAAAATAACGATAAATTTTCGAATATATTATTGATGTTATTCCATATTGAAAAAATATATATCTTGCACCCATCATTCATTGTTATGATTGCAAATCTGAGATATCGTTTCATGATGCAACGCCTTGGAAGAAGGCTTTATAGTTGCCTGATGTTTTACAGCTTCTGAAAACATATTCTGTTCTGAGTTCTCAGAATAGTAAATCCCGTTTGACTGGTCATTCAATTTATTTCCATTTCTAACTATTTCCTTCTCATGAAAGGACTAATTTTCAGCATAAAACGATATTCTATCCATGATGGCCCCGGCATAAGAGTGACAGTTTTTATGAAGGGTTGTCCCCTCAGATGCATGTGGTGTCATAATCCTGAAGGTATTTCTCCCGATCCCGGAAAAGTAAATATGACAAACAGAGTGGGAGAGAGGGATTTCTACAAAATTGAAGAGGTAGGGAAATATTACCAGGTTAAGGATATTTTTGATATACTGGAAAAAGAGAGAGTGTTTATTGATCAGTCCAAAGGAGGCATTACCTTCTCAGGAGGAGAGCCGATGCTTCAGTCTGAATTTTTATGTGATGCATTAAAGGTTTGCAAATCAAATGGATATCATACAGCAATTGACACTTCAGGGTATGCCTCTGCTGAAAACTACAAATTGATACTTCCATATACCGACCTGTTCCTATTCGATATCAAGCATCTTGATGAGTCAAAGCATATTGAATTTACAGGAGTCACTAACAGAGGTATACTTGCAAATTTTCGTCTTCTTCTGGAGAGTGGAAAGGATATTATGTTAAGGGTACCGATAATACCTGGCTATAATGATGATATTGACCATCTTGAAAATCTCAAAAAATTCATTTCCGGNACANAAACAGGAGCTCTTAAAAANNTCAGTCTTCTTCCTTATCATAAAATCGGATCATCAAAATATAAACGATTTAATATACCTTACAGAATGACTGATATTGAATCTCCTTCAAAAGAAAGAATGAAGGAATTAAAGGAATTCTTCAGCGAGACAGGAATTAAAATAAAGGTGGGAGGATGAGATAATGTATTATGTATTATAGGCGACAGGCAAATGGCAACAGGCAACAGGCGAATGGCTGTTTGGCCTAAATTAAAACGAGAAACCCTTTGTTAGCGTATTTAGCTTTGCGCGCTATGCGGTTAATGGATTTTAGATTTTCGAATATAAATGAAGTAGATTTTGCTTTAAGAATAATTGCATATGAAAATTTCACCAAGAATTAAAAAATTAAGGGAACAGAGCCTGAATGCAGTGGAGACTCTAAGCGCGGAGAGAGCATTACTGATGACTCAGTTTTACAGGAGTGATGAAGCGCGTGAACTATCAGTTCCCGTTAAAAGAGCCAGAGCTTTTGAATATCTGCTGAAGAATAAGAGGATATGCATAAATGAAGGAGAGCTGATTGTTGGCGAAAGGGGACCGGCACCTAAGGCAACTCCGACTTATCCTGAGATAAGCCTTCATTCCATGCAGGATCTTGAGATACTCAATTCGAGGGAAAAGGTTTCATTCAGGGTTGATGATGAAGTGAAAGACATTTATAAAAATGAAATAATCCCTTACTGGAAAGGAAAAAGTAACCGCGACAGGATAATGTCGCTTATGACACCTGAATGGTTGAATGCTTATAATGCGGGCCTGTTCACTGAATTCCAGGAACAAAGGGCTCCCGGGCATACCGTTCTTGGTTACAGGATGTTCAGGACCGGATTACTGACAGTTAAGAAAGAGATAAAAGAAGCGATTGATACTCTTGATTTTTTTTCTGATAACCAGGCATATGATAAGCAGGAAGAACTTAAAGCAATGGACATTGCATGTGATGCAGTTTTAATGTTTGCAGGCCGTCATGCCGACGAGCTCGAAAAACTTGCTTCTGAGGAAAATTCAACTGAAAGGAAAAAAGAGCTGTTAAAGATGGCTGCTGTATGCAGGAGGGTTCCCGCACATTCACCGGAAACTGTCCATGAAATGCTTCAGCATTACTGGTTTATTCACCTGGGAGTGATAACCGAGCTGAATCCATGGGATTCTTTTAATCCGGGCAGACTCGACCAGCATCTTTATCCTGTTTACAAAAAAGAAATGGAATCAGGCTTATTATCAAAAGATGAGCTCTTTGATCTTCTCGGATCTTTCTGGATAAAGTTTAACAATCATCCTTCTCCTCCGAAAATGGGAGTAACTGCAAGTGAAAGTAATACCTACACTGACTTTTGTCTGATAAACCTTGGTGGTGTTAAATCCGATGGTACCGACGCAGTTAATGAAATGTCGTATATTCTTCTCGATGTAATTAAGGAGATGCGGATTCTCCAACCCAGCTCTATGGTGCAGATCAGCAAAAAAACCCCCGACAGGTTTATTCACAAAGCTCTCGATATAATCAGAACAGGTTTCGGACAACCTTCATGCTTTAACACTGAAGCAATAATCCAGGAACTTCTGCGACAGGGTAAAAACATTGTTGATGCACGGAATGGAGGTGCATCAGGTTGTGTGGAGACCGGGGCATTTGGTACTGAAGCTTACTGGTTAACCGGATATTTCAACCTCCCGAAAGTCCTGGAGCTTACATTAAGTAATGGTTTCGATAAAAGGACAAATAAGCTTGTCGGGCTCGAAACAGGATATGCCAGTGATTATAAGAGGTTTGAGGATCTTATGGATGCATTTAAAATGCAGGTAACATACTTCGCTGATATTAAAATCAGAGGTAATAATCTGATTGAGAAAACATTTGCATTCAATTTACCGGTACCGTTTTTATCGGTTCTGGTTGAGGATTGTATTTCTACCGGCAGAGATTATAACAGCGGCGGAGCCAGGTATAATACATCTTATATACAGGGTGTAGGACTTGGAAGTATTACGGATATGCTTACATCAATCCGTTACAATATTTATGATAAGAAAAAAATCGGCTGGGAAGAGCTGATAAANGCCCTTGATCTGGATTTTTCAGGGCATGAACNGACTCAGTATGAGNTAATATATAATACTCCAAAGTTTGGCAATGATGATGATTATGCTGACCAGCAGGCTGTTGCGGTATTTGAGATTTATTACGATTCCATAAATAACCGGCCAAATACCAGAGGTGGTGTTCACAGAATAAACATGTTGCCGACAACGTGTCATGTTTATTTTGGAAGTGTCACAGGAGCTACACCTGACGGAAGAAATGCATATAAACCATTATCAGAAGGCATATCGCCCAGCCAGGGTGTTGATCATAACGGACCTACTTCTGTAATTAAATCGGCTTCAAAGATCGATCATCTGCGAACAGGAGGTACGTTACTGAATCAGAAATTCGCACCTCAGTTTTTCGAAGACGAAGACAGCTATGATTCTCTTACTGCTTTAATACGCAGTTATTTCAGCCTTGACGGGCATCATATCCAGTTTAATGTGGTTAATGCTGAAACTCTGAAAGATGCACAGAAGCATCCTGAGTTATACAGGGATCTGATTGTGAGGGTGGCAGGTTACAGTGATTATTTTAATGATCTGGGTGAGGATCTTCAGAATGAGATTATTCTGAGGACAGAGCATGAGGAGGTGTAATTTTTTGCCTCATCCCCGGCCCCTTCTCCCAGGGGAGAAGGGGGATAATAGTCACGTAATCAAATTATTAGCCCCTCTCCCCTGGGAGAGGGGTTGGGGTGAGGCTAATTTCAGGACGGAGCATGAGGAAGTGTAATAGGGAAATAGGTTGAAATATATAGAAATAGTCTGAAATGGTATTATCAAGAAAAAACCCGGATTACTCCGGGTTCTATCTATTTCTATTTATTTCAATTTTTTTCCAACTATTTCTATCTATTTTGCCTTCTTATCCTTTATCTCACTGAACATTGATGTGGCTGTTGCAACAATGCCAGCTACATCTGTAAGATTTGACGGGAGGATTATAGTATTATTCTGTTTTGCAAGATTTCCAAATCCCACCAGGTACTGCTCAGCGACTCTAAGGTTGACAGCATTCAGACCATTTTCTTCAGATATTGCCAATGCAATGGCCCTCAGTCCGTTTGCTGTAGCTTTAGCCAGCTGTTCAATCTCCGATGCGCGCCCTGCAGCTTCATTTATACGCTTCTGCATTTCACCTTCAGATTTTTTGATCAATTCCTGTTTGTCCCCCTCGGCATTATTTATCTTAGCCTGTTTTGTTCCTTCTGATTCAGCAATTACGGCTCGTTTTTCCCTCTCAGCCCTCATCTGTTTTTCCATTGCATCTTTAATACTCTGAGGAGGAGAAATATTTTTTACCTCATAACGGGTAACTTTAACGCCCCATGGCTCACTTGCTTTGTCAACGGCTTCAACTATTGTTACGTTAATTGTTTCACGTTCCTCAAATGTCCTGTCGAGCTCCAGTTTT
>JGI20214J51650_10001987_pt1 | contig 12977 bp, 22 predicted proteins | sample WetSurMetagenome_FD_51650 | JGI IMG/M metagenome (IMG submission 51650) | reverse complement strand
CCTGTCGGTTTAATTGAAACTGCCCGACCGGTAGTAATTGTGGCTCCCTCTACGTTAAGAACTGTACGGAATACATTTTCCGCACCATCACGATTTAACTTTTTGAATTGCATAATTTATTCATCTCCTTTCTTGTTCGGTCCAGTCAGGCTGGACCTTTTCTTCACTAACACAACGAGTGTTGCTGTTTTGTTGAAAGGTGGAGGGGAAGTTTTTGGCTTCCCCTCCGATCCTAAATCGCTATTAAGCAGCGATTGTATACATTACACCAAACGATTTTCTCCGATCACAGGTAAGATTACCCATGAATAAGACTTGGGCGACTCGTGCATCCTGGTTTTCAGGTTTTACGAACGCTGTAGTCTTGAAATTAGCATCACTATGGATAACTAACTTCATGTGCTTCGTATTCAGGAAATACATATATCCTGCTGTACAAAGTTCATCCCAGACAATCGGGCGACCTTTGAATCCCAAAGACTGGAATCCGGCATCACCTAATTTTTTCTGGTCCGGTGACGGTGTATAGAACGATACATTGGCGTTAAAATTAGTCAGTAACGCTTCATAGAACTGATAGACGGCTTGTGTCGTCACAATCAGGTCCGGTGTATCACTTCCACCGACTGAACAGGTGTTATATCCCACCCGCATAGCAGCTACCGTCAAAGTAGTTAAACTACCATTGACGTATGCTTGCCACCAGTCATACGTAGTGGAATTAATCCCACCGTATGTACCCGATGAAGCAGCCATAGCTTTAATACCAGTCAGATCTTTTGACCCATTACCAGTTCCATCCGAAAACAGTCCAGTCCCAAGTGCTTCCCGAAGGGAAAGTTCCGCTTGGTTGGTTTTTGCTTCCAGAAGATTGATAATTCTGGTTTTACTACCAGCATTTTTACGTTCTTCCTCACCCGAAATGGTGATGGACACAGCGTACTGTTTCCAGTTAAATTCCGCTGCATCAATACCAGCTTGGGGAGTCGTATCCAATGGATCATATCCACTGTACGAACCCGCAGTTGTATTTTTTCCATACATGAGGGGTTGAACTATGCGTTCGCCACCATCTAACTCTTTAGTTGCTCCTTTTTCTTTGAGCATCATAAATACCGCATTGGACTTGAAGATATTATCTACTAAGTTTGTGCGATAGTTTTTGAGAGTAGTTGATAGCAAGATACCTAAATTGACATCTGCCATATTATTCTCCTATTTAATTTTTAATACTATCTGCTTAATTCTTCCTCCGCCATCGCTGCTGCTTCCTGCATAGTTCTGGCGTGGGTCTTTGGCGCAGTTTCCGTAGACGATCCATTACCTTTCGGTATTACCATTGTCCGTTTTTTGGTTTTATCCGTGACATCAGACAAAGTTTTCTGTCTGACTGATTCCTCATAAGCCTTATCTTCATCCAAAGCCTTTTGAGTGGCTTCTTTAACTGTCATACTGCCGGATTTAATATTCTCCGCATATTTCACTTGGATAATTCCAGCTATTCTGGTGGCAAACGAGTCATCAGTTGTCAAACGGGCATCTAGTTTACTGGCTTCATCAACATCATTATTGAAATGGGTAATTTTTTCATTGTTTTCATTCTGGGATTTAATTTCTCCCCGAATTATATCCAACGCTTTATTTACTGCCCGTTCCTCTAACTGTTTAGCAAACTCCTTCGGATCATCCGAAAATTCAACCTCTGTAGGTTTATCTTCAGTTTTTACCGGTAGTCTGTTTGCATTTTCCCTTTCAGCCACTAAACGGTCATGTTCCTTCCTAATCTCGGCTATTTCCTGTGTCTTTTTGGTGTAATCCACCTGACGCATGAAACCCGATTTCAAAAGTTCTTTGACTTTTGGGTCTAATCCCTGGACTTTTTCAAGTTCAGTGATTGGATCAAGAATTTGTGAAGGTGCTGATGGTTTTATTTCGGTTGACGGAGTTTTATCCGTTTCTAATTCAACCATCGTATCATCCTCTGGTTGCGTTTCTACTTCCTCTGGGGTTTGTCCATCATCTACTTTTATCGGATTCCCCGTGGTTGTATCAATTGCATCCATATATATATGAGTTCATGGTTTGGCATTGTTCACTAAATATGAATTACCTACACGATAGCTCATCCTCAAATTAATCATAACAGGGAATTTAATAATTTATCCGTTTTGAATAAGTTTTCCATCACGAAGTATCTGTATACCCCAGATAATTGTCTTGCCTAATCGGCATTTTTGACATTGGATTGATGACTCATGTGGATCAAGTAGTTCCCAATAGTGATCGCAGTTAAAATTAGTACTATCAGGAATTTCCGATAGCTTGCCTAAACTACCAATCGTGGATTCTCCGGTCTTGATATTTTTAAATTCAGTCCAAACTCCGGTTCCTCCGGCATATTTCCAATCATTTTGTTTTTTCATAAACCTTTATAAAAACTGCTTGTAGTAGCCATTTGAGGAATATCTACATTATATTTGGGGCCATTATTTCCATAACCGCTATTCCAATTCCATGTACGCAAAGATTTTTCTTTTGGTACTCCATTTTTTAACATATTTCTTATCATTTCCTGAAATACAAGTTTGGTTGAGGTGTCAGGATTATATCTGTCTGCAACTGGCACTGATTCACGTTGAATATGATATGGACCCATAGACTTGCCATTATCTCCTTCAAGAGTATATCCTCCACCGGATTCCTGAGTTGCTAATGCAAGTGCCATCCGTTTCATAAAATCATTTAATTGTAAATCTCCTGTTGGTGATGCCGTATTTATTGCATCCCAAAGTTTAGGTTCAATTTTACTATTACGGTTAGTATAATAAGTACTGGGAATATTCTGTGGTGTAATTGGGTCCACCCGGTTTGTTGTCATTATTGGAGTTGGAGTAGGAGTAGGAGATGCAGTTGGTACAGAAATTGAATTTGACTTTATAGAAGTCGGAGTTAAAAATGGTCTGATCTTATCTTCAAAAGTTGCCCTTACCTGCTGCGGTTTAGCCCAATCAGGAAATTTATTAATTACTGCATTACCGAAATCAGTAGCAGTCTGTTGAAAACCCCGAATTGCACTTGGAGTATCTTCTACAATTTTAAACTGAGGATCTTGAACTGTCGGAAGGGGGGTAACAATCCCCTGTTTTTTATACTGTTCCTGTTTTTTAAATTCCAATAATTGTTTTACCCGGTCTATAAAATTCATATTATTTTTTAATCATATCTTTCATATGATCCTGAAATGTTTTTTTCTTTTTCTTTTCAATATAGTTTTTACCCTCCGCATCCCACCGGGCAGCTATCTCAGGGTGCTGACTATACATGAATTTCCTTTGCTTTTCCGAAACGTATGGCATATCACGCCTTCTCTCCGGTTTTAACAAAATCTTTACCTTTATCTACTGGTGATTTTTCTTCAGTATCTACTGTTTTAGTATCTACTGGATGACTTTTTCCGGTTGGAACATAATCCGGTCTGTTTGAATTACCTTTGCCTTGAATTACTGCCATACAGATCACCTCACTTTTGTGGACCTTTCGGTACGTTAGTCTGTTTATACGCTGCTTGTCTTTGAGCCGTCATTTGAGTTGCATTGCTTCCCGGCATACTCTTTTTTACAATCGCAGTTGGCGAAGCAGTTGGTGGTCTACCCTCATTGGCTCCAACTCCACCCGCAGGTTGTCCAGTTTGACTCTGTTGCTGCTCGGCCATCATCATATCCAATTTATCTACAATCATCTGGGCATCTTCCTGTTGAAGTATCTGATTTTCCAATAGATATTTCACGACTGACATGATAGTGTCCGGTGATACATAACTGGACATAAATCTGTCGGAATCTTTTTGTTTAAATCCGGTCTTAAATGTCCATTTAATCAATTCTTCCTGATTAACATAAGGACTGTCCTTCATTTCCCGATACATGGCAATTGAGTTAGCTGCGTCCGTTTCTTTAGTATCTCCCATTGAATCAATATCAATATCTACATCATAGTCATTTCCTAAATCAGCTAATTTCTGTTTCCAACCTTGTTGTTTAATAACTTCTGCCGGGATATCGGTAATTTTGGACATGATATCTTCATCCCAATTCTGACCGCAAAGAACTAATAGGTTTTTAGCAATTGCCCTTAAATAACGGGCAATTTTTTTCTTTTTCTTACCATTCCGTTTCTGGGTTTCACCGGAAAATATCTTTTGACCTGTTGCAGTATTAACTGTATTAGTATCTCCGGCTCTGGAAATATCCATTGTAGCACTGGTCATCTGCACGTCATCACGGCTCATCTGAATTGAAGCCATTATCGTATCTGGAATCGGTGGTGGATTAATATATTGGGGAGGATTATTACCTATAAACCGCATGAACGTATAATCTCTGGATTTCTTAAATGAATCCTCATCAAATTCAGTTCCCTGTGGAACTCCAATTTTAGTTCCCTGCCTGTCCCGCAAATCCATGATCCGTGAACGACCAAGCGAAATATCCTGTTCCAGTTCCCGTAGTATTTTGGCTTCACCAAAGCGGAAAAATGTTGAAGAAAGGCCATAATGGCCTAAATTCAGGATGGGTTTTTTCTCAATATGGATAGGCTGACTGATAATTTTCTTTTTGGTAAATACCGTATAATAAACAAAATCGGATTTATGATTGGCTTTTAAGTCTTTATCGGTAATCTTATCTTTAGGTAACACTCCGACATAACTGTATATTTTTACCCGTTTTAGATCATCTGATTCCCGCAACTGTTCATCCGGTGTTAACTTAACGCCTAATTCCGGCTTTTCTATTTCATCCATCTTTATCGTTTCCAGTTCTTCATCCTCAACTGTAATCCCATACTGTTCCTCCGCAGCATCTTTAGTGATTGCTTCAACCCAATAGGCATAAGGGATCAGATTTTCTTCATCATCAAGCACAAATTTTGATTCCGGTGAGAAAAAGATAGTTTTACAGGTGAGATTGCATAAATATGGATAGTTTTTAGCCGGTACGGTTACTTTTTGGGTAGTAGGTTGTCCGGTTAACGGATCAATTACCGGTTGACCCGTGGCGGGATCATTAACGGGCATATCAATTTCAATCGTTTCGGGATTCCATCCATAACGTGAACTTACCTGACCGTCATTTAAGAATGTCATTCCGGCATCTTCAACCTTTTCTTCAAGTCCTAATTTATCTTTTAACCATTCCCAAACCTGTTCGGAAAAATCAGTAAATTCCCGATCCTCTTTACCCCGTTGCTTCATTATGATTGAGGGAAACTTCTCAAATAGATTAGCCGTACCTGATTCAACCGTAGAGAATATATAGGGAATCTGAATTTGATTGTCCAGATTAGTAAATTTGGCATCGTGGATGGTCGTAATGTTATAATCCTTCTCCCATTTTTTAATATCCTCAATATTGTTCTTGGAAAACTTACGGCCCAATGAAACACGAACATTTAATAGATTCAACAAATCTTCGTTGGGTTCCACTTTAGAAGTTGACATAGTTTTTGCCATATAAAATCATCATACATTAAATCAGCAGATTTTATCCTGTTTCAAATGATGTTTACGGATTCTTTCTTTAATTTTAGTCAGTCTGGCGGAAATATTATTTTGAGATTTATTTAACATTTTTCCAACCACATCTTCATTATAACCCATTTCTAAAACAGCCAGAAAAATAAATTTATCCTTGACGTTTGGTATGAGTTTATAAAAATCAATCACCATATCCCGTAAAAATATCTTTTCTAAACCAGTAAAACCATCAGGTGGAGTTTCTATGGGTGCAATAAATAACATATTTCATCCTTTCTTTTTAATAAAATCTATCATCCGGTCATTTATATTTGTGAGGGCTTTTTCCGGTGTATCAAACACGGAAATATCGCAAATATAGTTGCCTTTCCAGTAAACTTCTACAATTTCCGCAGTTTTCCCGATCTTTTGATTAAAAATTGACTCATCCATTGACGGTTTATACTTTTTAATATTGGAAATGACGTAAAAATCATTAAAATCCTTAAAATTAGAAGCAATCAACTTTCTGACTCCTAATTCCAAAACAGTCCACTTTTCAGTGGCAGGTTTTTTATCCCTGATAATACTAAAATTAGATTGTACCGACATAACCCTTCTCCCTTCTTTCATCACGAGCTTTTTTTAAAAAATATTCCATAGATCCAGTTGGTGGATTGATGCTTGGTTTTTTAGGAATCATTGGTTTTGTCATCAAACCATATCTAAGTGCATCAGCAGCATGATCGTCACCGTGCGTATCAAGATCTTCAGGGTGATGTTCGTCATGAATAAGACCCGGTAATGATTCAATCAGATATGAACACGTGGAAAAGACGTGAAGTTTAGGTTTTACATCGGTTTTTTCATCACACCTAAGATAAGAGTGAATGACATTCCAACCTGATATCCGGTTGTTATCTCCTTTGATAACATCAACTCCTTCGGAAGATAAACGATATGCGACTGATTCACCCCGTTCATACTGGGTAATAGACCAGATTGAAGGGTCTGCAACCGTATATTGGATGTGCTGTTTTCCGGTAAGATCTTTAATCTTGGCTGCAAGTTCAGTATCAGAAGTTTTAGTAACAGATAACTCACGATAAACATAACAATCTCCTTCCGGCGAAAACGCCAACCATAAAACACAGGCCGGTTTAGCATATCCCCAATCCATACAACGGATATGGGTCCACCATTCAGGTATCGTAGTTGGTTCACAAACATGAAGATCGTACCGCCATTCCTCAAAAAATTGCCCTTTGAGAATATCCCAATCACCCTCAAGCAGAGCTTTGCGATCTTCCTTGTCCAATTTCATCAGGTTCTTTACATAGGAATCATCCTGCATCAGATACGTGTTGTCGTGAAGTCTTGAAGGAATATACTGCGTAGTATAGGAAGATCCGGTTTCCGGGTCGGTCCGTATTTCTATATTTCCGGGGATTTGGTCTTTGATAAATCTATTTTTAACCCACTCATGTCCGACATTACCCGGATTGCTACCGGATTTTGCCTGTAGCTTAAACGGTGTTTCTCCTTCACTAACTGCGTGTCGTAACCGGGAAAGCAGGTAAATATACTGGAATTTATTAAAATGGGTCAGTTCGTCAAAATATTCCCGGGCATACTGCGCTGATTGGAATTGGTAGACATCCTGATCGTACTGGCAATAATTAAATTCCAATATTGAACCGGTGGCTTTAAAATACATCCGGTGTTCTTTTTTATTGTAGGTATACCAAGTAATAGGAATTACCCGTAACGCCTCAAGAATAATTGATTTTTCCAGTTCGGGATAGGTTCTTCGGAAGATGGCTGCGGTAACATTTTTATTATTGATACAGAAAAATACTGCATCCCATAAAATAGCGAAGGATTTACCGCCACCCACTGCGCCTCCAAAAAATACCTCGTCAGCAGTGGCATGATGGAAAAGTTGTTGCTTGGGAGATGCCTCGTAACGGATCATGTTAACAAAGAGTATACCACAGTATTGCAATCACTTGACAAGATCTGTTATAATATAAGTGCCAGGAAAGATGTGAACAGTTTTAGGGGTGTGCAAATAGGCACACATCGCCTCTTGGCGCACACCTAAGACTGTTTTTTTATGCCATACGCACTCATACTTATCATCAGGTTCTTAGACATACTATCCACCAAGATAGCTTTTGATAAATATGGGGCGGGAAGCACAATTGAAGGCAATCCAATCTCCGCTTACTTTATTAATCTTCTCGGTTTTCCCCTGTTTTCGCTTTTAAATATAATTCTATTTTTTATCTTAATCTCTCTAATTTACCGGATATCTCCAATAACTAAAATAGCAGTCAAAGGATTTTTAATTGTCAACCTAATTGTAATTGGAATTAATTTTTATTCGGCAATTATGATATAAGCGAACCTAAACGCATAAACCAGCGTAGAACCGTATTACCAAACGGAACTTGGAAGAAAATACGCTGATAATACTGGGTGCAGACGGTCAGAGAGAAAACTGAATCCACCGTTTATAGAAAATTAAGTACTTTACTTAATAGCTCCCTATTGGTTGTTAACTTCTAATTAAAGAAATTTTTTAAATTACGACCCCCTTAGAGGGGGTAGGAATCTTCTTAGATTCCAGTGGGGGTGTTATTCTTCTCCTTCTATAATTTTAAAAACACCTGCTTTAGCATCGCTGATGATCTGGATATTCATGGTGTTTCCATTTCCTTTTCCCTTATCCTGACCTCTAAGTCTAAGTCCCAACTCAACAGCCTTGAATCTTGCATAGTGATCTTTATGGTAATGTTCATTTCCTTCTTTATCCAGACTCATTGATTCGGCTTTAAATCCATCGGTTACAACAGTAGCTATTGCATCATCGGTAACTCCGGCTAACTGGTATAACCAATCAACAACCTCTGGATGAGCATGAAGAAATCTATTAACCGCCACCAACGCTGACTCATCCGATTTACAACGATAAACGTGTTTCCAAGCCTCAACTCTACTATGAGTTTTAAGAAATCTTTTTAAAAACCTTCTTTGTCTGGGTAATAATTCACCCATTGGATCATCATCATTACGGAGTTTAATTTCATTAGCTTTCGGTAAATCAGGAGTTATAGCATCTATTGAGTTATTTCCCATATAAGGGTAGTATTACACTATTAACATCCTTTTGTCAATGAAGGTTATACTGCTAAGAAGTATATCATAAGAATGATTTATTGGATAAAATTAATATTCTGTTGTTATAATCTAATTGACAAGAATAATTAAAATCAGCTCACGAGCATAGAGAACTTATAATTACTCCATAATCTTAAATTAAATACTAAATTAAACAGAATATACGTATAAAGAATTATATATATAGTATCTAGTACATATAGTCTATTTAGAAGAAAGGGTTATACTAGCTATAGAGTCTAATTATTAATAAGTAGATGATTGAATAAATATACTTAGTATACATATATTCTCTTTAATATTTATTTATTCTCTATCTCTATTTAGCTATACAGTCTATCACATATTATAATAATCTATTAACAATATTGAATTATTAATAGCGCAATTTGCACAATATCTTTACAGTTTTTACACATATTTATATAGAATTAATCAATTATATACAGCCCACAATCATTTTCTTTACCATTCCTAGATTATTTATTCATCTTGTCTATCAATAAATATACCTTATAAGGCAATAGATATTATTTAGCTTCCTAGTGTATTGTTAGTAACTGTTACACTACCCATAGTATAACACTACGCATGATAATATAGGCTATCAATTATATGTGTTTTATGCTGTTTACCTCTTGACACCACTAGTGTAATAGTTTACAATCTTTAATAGATACTAAATAACACGACACAACAACGACTATTCAGTATTCCGCACCTTAACAATATATCAAATACAAGAGCAAAACTCTTGACCCTTCTATGGGATGTATGGAGCGTTTAGAAAGCGAGTATCAATATGAATATTCCAAACATAAAAGTATATAACATGAGAAGTCCTAAAACTGATCATCCTGTTGCAAATCAATTTGAGATTACAACTGATGATGGGACATATTTTCAATCATATAGGTCAATAATTGCTTTCAGGTCAAATGACCAGAAAATAACCCTTGATCAAAATTATTGGGATTACAGTAGGACAACCGGGAAATATAGAAATATATTTTTACATGAAAACACTCAAGAAACACGAAAAAAAATCAAATCAGGCGAGTATATACTTGCCGATTTAAACTAATAGTATAAAAATTCACTCCATACACGCCACAAAAGGGAATTGATATATTGTATAACACCAATAGGTGAGTATAATTAATTATGAAAGGATAATTATGACAATACAACCGATTTACACGACTACAGATGATATAGATTATTGCGAGTCAGATGAGGATCATGGAGATTTTATATATTGTAACAGTTGTACTGAATGGGTATTGCCGGAAGAAAAAACAGAATTTAACCCAGACACCCATAAATTGACGGTATATAAAATTTGCAGATGCGGGGATATTTTAGAAGAAATAATATAAAAATAATTAAGAAAGGAAAATATGAATAACTTAAAAGACTATTTGCGGGATTTCCAACAAAAAACCATTGATATCAGAAATGTATATTGTGAATCACCAACTATGAATATTAAAGAATATCAGGAACAGTTGGAAGATAGTTTAGAGATGGCAATAGAGATTATTATAAAAAATTTAATAGGGGGAGAACTATGACCAAACAACAGATAAAAGTAAACAATGAAATTAATCAGTTTTTGAAGCAATCACTGGAATTAGAGGAACAATTGAAAGATCAGCCGGAATTAATAACCCAGATCAGAAGAACATCAAGTTTAGTAGCGGAATTTACTTTGATGGTTCATGGAATACCGGAAGCATTGAGAGAATTTTGGAACGATAAAAAGGCGTTATCTAGTCAGAATTTAATATGACACCATTACAAAAACGAATCAGCGAGTATGAAGATGCAATATTGGAGATAATAGATAATCAGGATGATATCACCAGAAGCGACTTACAAGGTATTGTCGGGGCTTTAGTACGTAAAATTATGAATGATGACGTAAATATTCAATCAATATTAGAACAATACCAAAAATGGGAAAAGGATTATTTTAATAAAAAGTAATTGACATAAATGTAATAGTGTGGTATTGTAGTTACAAGGAGAAAATTTATGCAGGAAGATACAAAAAGGAATGAACAACTGGTAAAAGACAAGAAACGGGGTATGACTTATCGGGAATTGGAACGCAAGTACAATATCTCACAAAATACGATTACCCGGATTGTTTATCGTTACCGAATCAAGGAACAGTTAAAACAAGCTGAACAAATAGTTAAATAATTACCTGAAAGGAGTTAATTATGGATAAACCTATAAAAATAATAGAACCTCAATATGGATTGACAGATCCCAAAAAGGAAAAGTTAATCATGGAAGAAACCCCACCCGAATATATCAAAGAGAAACCAGGCAGAGGCGGATTTAAATTAAAATATGTTGAAACCGGATATATGATTGATAGACTAAATAAGATATTCAATTATATGTGGAGCTTTGAAGTCGTAGAAAAAACCCAGAACCAATCGCTTACTCAGGTACAGGTTAGAGGTCGCTTAACCGGCTACATAGTCATTCCGACTACCCCACCGATAGTACAAGCTATAGTTAAAGAACAATATGGCGGATCGGATATTAAGAGATTCGGTCAAGGACACCCATTAGCCGGATCACCGATGGATATAGCGGATGATTACAAAAGCGCAACTAGTGACGCCTTAAAGAAATGCGCTTCAATGCTGGGAATCGCAGCTGATTTATATTGGAAATCATACGAAATACCGAAAGTAGAAAAATCACCATTTCCAGAAGTAAAACCAGATACAGATGAATCGGTTAATCCGTTTTGATATGCAATGTACTGAAAAACAAATAAAAATGTTTTTTGCTTTGGGATACCAGTTACATTATGAACCGGAAGTAATTAAGGAATATGCCAAAAAGAAATTTAACTTAAACCATTTACCTGAAGCGACTAAAGAATAGATGAATTATTTAATAGACAAATTATTAATAAAATTAAATAAAATATGAAATTCTATAGCGTCAAGAAATTAATAGACGGAGGCAGAATATCATCGGAATATATGGATAAAACTTTGATTGCTGTACCATATCAATATTTAGGAAAAGGTGAAATACAGGCTAGTTTTGGCGGTCAGCACATGATAATTAAAAAAGGTGATAAACCGCTTTGTTGGAGAGCTTTTGATGATAAGTTTGGAAGGGGTACAGTATATAGATTGATGTACTTTGAGTGGGTTCCACTGATACCACAAAAATATGAATATAGATAATGTACTTAAACGTAAGGATCGGTAGATGACCGCAATCGGAATTGGCTAATCCTTACGTTTAAATACACTATCGCTAGACGGGTTTGGGAATATTTGAATATAGCGGGGTAATTATTTATATAGCTGGCAGGCTCTATAGACCTTTCAATTACCCTGCTTTACTTGAATATGAATATCACAATACCATTACCGCCACCATTAAATGCAACTTATCGTTATGGGAATGGAAAATACTATAAAGTTGCTAAGGTTCGGGATTGGGAAGATGAAACCGGATGGATGATTAAAAAACAGCTTAAAAAACATAAAATACTTGAGGGCGATATATATATCAGTATATATATGTATCTTAAAAGGGATAGAGATATTGATTCTTCAATTAAACCGGTTTTAGACCTATTACAGAAGCTCAAAATCTATGATAACGATAGTCAGATAACATTTATGAATGTAACTAAAGAGTTTGATAAGAAAAATCCTAGAATGAATATAGAAGTTTGTAAATTATAACTATGGAACCCAACCTAAATAAAACCTGGAAGAAATGTATTGTATGCGGAAAAGACTTTCCGGCTATCAGGGCTATAACTTGTTATAACTGTCAAATGAATACCAGATCAAAACAAGGTGGGATTAAATATAAAAACGCTTTAAAAGAATATAAAAAAAACTGTAGTCTATAGGAGGAATAATATGTGTGAGGGCGTCGCAATATTTTCAAATAATAAAAAAGCTAAACATGGTATCGGGATTACCAATCATTCCGATGCAGCTCAACAATTAAAAATTAATGAAGATGAATGGTTAAAAAGTGAGTTTCATTGGTGGGATAAGAAATTTGTACCGGATCATTATGACCAAGAAGGAATAAATATTTTAAAAAGTCATAAAGTTGATATTGAAATAGCCACAAAAGTAGCGGAAAAATACGTTAAAAAGAATTTTCATACTCAAAAACAAATTGTGGAATGGTTGAAGAAAACACCAAGTGAATGGGGAAGGTTAATCATAAGTGATAAAAAATCACTAGCTAAATTAGTTATTCCTAAATTAGTTTTATA
>JGI20214J51650_10001986_pt1 | contig 12978 bp, 10 predicted proteins | sample WetSurMetagenome_FD_51650 | JGI IMG/M metagenome (IMG submission 51650) | reverse complement strand
GAAAAATGCCATGATTAAAAAACCAGGTTTCTCTCTGCTGTTCCTGGCCATTATTAACCTCTTTGCCGCGACTCTGTGCTGGTCGGGCCCGAGTTCCATTCCACCCGGAGAAGCCGGGGCGAAAGCCGTTCTGGAGAAATCCCCGCGACATCATGAATGGGCCAGCATCCCTGTTCCGGGCGCAGACATTAAATTACAGTCTTTTGTTGCCTTCCCCGAACGGAAGAATAAAGCACCCGTCGTGATTGTCATCCACGAGATCTACGGCCTCACGGACTGGATTCGAGCGGTGGCTGATCAGCTGGCAGCCGACGGCTTTATCGCGATTGCTCCCGACTTGCTTTCCGGCAAGGGACCCGGGGGTGGAGGAACGGAAGCTTTTGCGAGCCGCGATGATGTCGTTAAGGCGGTGAGGGAGCTTTCGCCGCCTCAGGTTGTGGCCATGTTGGATGCGGTTAAGAGTTACGGAACGGGCTTGCCGGCAGCAACCTCGAAGTTCGCTGCGATCGGTTTCTGTTGGGGCGGCTCCCAGAGCTTCAATTATGCGACCGTGCAGCCCAGCCTTGGCGCTGCCGTAGTCTATTACGGGACCTCCCCTGCACCTGAGTCCCTGGCTCCAGTCCGTGCCCCGGTACTGGGCCTCTACGGCGAGGACGACGCCCGCGTCACGACCACAGTCGGGCCGGCAGCCGACAAAATGAAAGAGCTCGGAAAGGTATTTGTCACCCACATTTACAAGGGGGCGGGACACGGTTTCCTGCGGGCACAGGAGGATCGCGATGGTGCCAACCTGGAGGCCTCGCGCCAGGCGTGGCCCGCAACCACTGATTTGCTCCGGAAGAACCTGGAGTGAGAATCTTCTCTGTAAAAGGCCAAGGTGATTCCCGTTTCAATCATTTTATCACTCTTGTCGATTGGAGGGCTCCTATGAGGATGAAATTTCTTGTCTGCATCAGCCTAATTTTGAGTTCGGTGTTGCTTTGCACAGCAATCAGTACTGCTGCTGATCCCATCACGCTTCCAAGTCCTCGCCCGGAAGGCGGAAAACCATTGATGCAGGCCTTAAAGGATCGCATGTCGATCCGCACATTCAGTGACGAAAAGCTCTCCCTGCAAACCCTTTCCAATCTCCTCTGGGCTGCCTTCGGCATAAATCGCCCGGATGGAAGAAGAACCGCCCCCTCGGCAAGAAATTGGCAAGAAATCGATATCTACCTCGCGGCCCCTGATGGTCTCTTCCTTTGGGATGCCCAAAAGAACGTGCTCAACCCAATTTCGACGAAGGACATCCGAGCCCTGACGGGCACCCAGACTTACGTCAAGGAAGCGGGCGTCGATCTTGTTTATGTGGCTGATTATTCCAAAGTGAGCGGCGGAGGAGCCGAACAGAACCTTCTGGTGGGAGCCGACACGGGCTTCATCAGCCAAAATGTATACCTCTTCTGTGCATCGGAAGGCCTAGCAACAGTGGTGCGGGCGAGCATCGACCGAGACGCGCTGGCAAAAGAGCTGAAACTGAAGCCCGAGCAGAAGATCATCCTTGCTCAGTCGGTCGGATACCCAAAGAAATAGGCACTGCAATGACCGCTGCCTCCGAAGCACTATTCTGCAGCTCTCCATGAAGATCAGCCTGACGTCATGGTTTAGTTGCTGTTGCTCAGGAGGCAGATGGAAGGTATTCTAAGGGGTAGACCGGCATCATGAAACACAGCGAAGGAAAGATCGGCCGAATTTTTGTACTGCGCCTGGAAGCGGGCGAGCGGCTTCCGGAGGCTATTGAGGACTTCGCGGAAAATCACGATATCGCGAGAGCCATGGTCCTCTTCGTTGGAGGAGCACAAGACCGCAGTTGCCTTGTCGTTGGACCGGAAGCCGGCCGGGGGGATGAGATCATTCCCATGATCCACGCTCTGGAAGGCATCCAGGAGATGCTCGGAGCGGGAACCATTTTTCCCGACGAAACCGGGAAGCCGGTCCTCCACATGCACGCCGCCACCGGTCGAGAAGGAAGGGCGACCGTGGGTTGCACCCGAGCCGGCGTGGAGGTGTGGCTTGTGGGTGAGGTGGTCTTGCTCGAAATCCTGGGAGCGGCTGGGCAGCGCAGGAAAAACCCGCAGAGCGAACTCAAACTCCTCGACCTCACCCCACCCGAATAACTGGTCTTTCTTTTTGCCGGGCAGCGAGGAGGCCAGGACTTCCATGGACAACCCAAGGAGGTGTACGTTTTTCACAACATGCCCTTTATTTTTCAGAACGGATTCCAAAAATATGCTCCGTGCATGCTTTCATAGCTTATTGTTATACTGGGAATCTAAGCCCAAAGGAGGCCCCGACAATGGCGATCCATGAACTGGCAGGAAAACCGGCCCCTCGGCCCATGTTGGTCAACATCCCGCGCCTGGTAACCGCCTATTATGCCAACCAGCCCGAGGCGACAGACAAGTCACAGCAAGTGGCCTTCGGGACTTCCGGACACAGAGGTTCCTCATTGAAAAGCAGTTTCAATGAAGATCACATTCTGGCCATCACTCAGGCAATTTGTGACCACCGGGCCGCAAACCACATCAACGGGCCCCTGTTTCTCGGAATGGACACTCACGCCCTCTCGGAACCGAGTTTTGTCACTGCCCTGGAAGTGCTCGCCGCCAACAAGGTGGAAGTGATGCTGCAGAAGGGGTTTGGATATACCCCCACCCCTGTCGTTTCCCATGCGGTTCTCGTTCACAACCGCGGGCGAACCTCGGGGCTTGCCGACGGCATCGTGATCACCCCCTCGCATAATCCCCCTGAAGACGGCGGCTTCAAATACAACCCTCCCAACGGCGGTCCCGCCGATACCGGAACTACGCGCTGGATAGAAACCCAGGCAAACGACCTGCTGGGCGGCAAGAACCATGCGGTGAAGCGGACCGGCTACGAAAGAGCCTTGAGCGCTTCGACTACGCATTTCCATGATTATCTTGGACCGTATGTTGAGGACCTTCAAAACGTCATCGACCTGGAGATCATTGCCTCCTCGGGGCTCAGGCTCGGCGTAGACCCGCTGGGGGGATCATCCGTGGCCTATTGGCAACCGATTGCCGAACGCTACGGACTGCTGCTCGACGTCGTTAATCCCACGGTCGACCCCACGTTTGGCTTCATGACCGTCGACAAAGACGGCAAGATCAGAATGGACTGCTCATCTCCCTATGCCATGGCCGGCCTCATCGGCCTGAAAGACAAGTTCGACATCGCCTTCGGCAATGACCCCGACTGCGACCGCCACGGCATCGTAACCCCGAGCTCGGGCCTGATGAACCCCAACCATTACCTTTCAACAGCCATCTGGTACCTGTTCCAGCATCGCTCGGGCTGGCGATCCGACGCCGCTGTCGGGAAGACTCTGGTGAGCAGCGGCATGATCGACCGTGTAGCGGGGCATCTCGGGCGCAGGGTCGCCGAGGTCCCCGTCGGTTTCAAGTGGTTTGTGGAGGGCCTGATCGACGGCTCATACGGCTTCGGTGGCGAAGAAAGCGCCGGGGCATCCTTTCTTCGCAAGAACGGCAGCGTATGGACCACCGACAAGGACGGCGTGATCCTGGACTTGTTGGCTGCGGAAATGACCGCCCGCATCGGTCGCGATCCGGGAGAACAGTATCAGACCCTGACGGAGCGGTTCGGCAATCCCCTGTATGAAAGATTGGATGCCGCCGCCAGCCGGGACCAGAAGGCCGTCCTGGAAAAGCTTTCTCCCGATCAAATTCCCGCCTCGACCCTCGGTGGCGAAAAGATCCTGGCCAAACTGACGCACGCTCCCGGAAACGGAGCCGCCATCGGGGGTCTCAAGGTGATCACGGAGAACGGCTGGTTTGCAGCCCGCCCTTCGGGCACTGAAGACGTCTACAAGATCTACACGGAGAGTTTCAAGGACCGGGAGCACCTCAAGCGCATCCAGGAGGAAGCCCGCGAGATGGTGAGCAATCTGTTTCACGCGGCCGGTGTTTAGGGAGCATGTGGCGCAGAACGGCAAAACCTTGCATCCCTTTGAGCCGTCTGCCTTTCCCCGCTTTAGTGAAAGGGGGACTTTGTTTGAAGGTCCTGTAACCAGCGATGAACTTTTTCCGGGCAGTACTGATGAGCAGATGCACAGGGATTAGAGTGATCGAAATTTGGCAACCACTGGTCGGTCTCCAGCGACCGACGCTTGGTTTGCCTAAACCTAACCTTCATGACCCGGCAGGTCACAACGAACAATGAAATCCCCCTTTAGTAAAGGGGGGCAGGAGGGATTTCATATAAAACCCCGGGAGATAGGCGTAACTTATGAGCTCTGAGGTGTTTTCACAGATTTTGAGCGAACTCCACTCGATTCAGGCCTTCGACTTGCTGACCATCGCTACCCTGGCGGTACTCGAAGGCATCCTTTCGGTCGATAACGCTCTGGTCCTTGCCATTCTCGTTCGCACACTGCCGAAACATCAGCAAAAGAAGGCTCTGGCCTACGGGATCATCGGCGCCTTCACCTTTCGGCTGATTGCTTTGCTGCTCGCGGCTTACCTGATGCGCATGGTCGTCTTCAAGCTGATTGGCGGAGGCTATCTGCTCTATCTCGCCATGAAGCACATGTTCTTCTTTCACAAGGAAGAAGCTCACCAGCCGAGGGTTTCCGTCTCCAGCAGTTTCTGGAAGACCGTCTTTTTCGTTGAGCTGACGGACATTGCTTTCTCCATCGACAGCATCATGACCGCGGTGGCCATGACCGACAAGCTGTCCATCGTGTGGCTGGGCGGAATCCTCGGGATCATCTCTCTGCGCCTGCTGTCCGGCGTTTTCATACGGCTCCTTGAGAAATTGCCCAAACTCGAAGACCTCGCTTATCAGCTGATCTTCTTTATCGGTACCAAGCTCACTCTCGAAGGGTTTCATGTCGAGATCCAACCCGGGGCCTTCTGGCTTATGATGGGGGTGATCATCGTCCTGGGGACGGCATTGGTGTACCGGGACCATCACCAAAGAAAAACTCAGAACAAATTCCACAACCTGTTGCTGAGGCGCCTTCGGGATGGCGACGTCACAGTGGAAGAGGTCCTTGCCCTGGAGTCCATTCCCCGCGAAATCATCACCTACCTGCGCGGGAAGAATTGTCTGCAGATTCAGGTGCCCCGAGGTGGTGAAGAGCTCTGTGATCAGCAACTTCCGGGTCTGTCTTTATAGTCTGAGAGAGGGAGGGAGGCCACTATGAAACAGCTTTTAAAGACCTTTCTCTGGCTTTCCATCCTGCTGCTGACCGCTCCTCTCGGTGCTTCTGAACAACCGACGGTGCACATCACCGTGCTTCACGTCAACGATCTGCATGGGCACCTCCTGCCGTTCATTGACAAGGGTATCAGCGAGACTGTGCCGGTCGGCGGCGCCGCGCGGCTTGCAAAAATGATTGCGGACGAACGGGGAAAAGACCCGGACGGAACTGTGCTGCTCGCGGCGGGCGACATGTTCCAGGGTACTCCCATCTCCAATGTGTTCCACGGGCAACCCGTCATCGAGGTGATGAATGATCTGAAATTCGATGCCATGGCTGTTGGCAACCACGAATTCGACTGGGGCCGGAGCGTTCTGAACGAAGTGGCCGAGGCCGCCGCGTTCCCGTTCCTTGCGGCCAATATTAAGGATCATGCGAGCAAGAGCATGCCGCACACCAAGCCCTATGTCCTTATCGAGAGGAACAATCTGAAGCTCGCAGTCATCGGCCTGACCACTCCCGATACCGCCTTTATCGTCAAGCCCGATTATGTCTCGGGGCTCACCTTTCGCGACCCCGCAGAATTCCTCCCGGGAGTGCTCAAAGAAGCGCGAGGCGACGGAGCGGAATTCATCGTGCTCCTGTCACACCTGGGCTTGGATGCAGACCTGAGGGTTGCCGAGGAGGTCCCCGGCATCGGCGTGATCATTGGCGGCCATAGCCACTCGGCCGTGACTCACCCCATGCGCGTGAACGAAACCGTCGTCGTCCAGGCGGGCTCCTATGGCGCCTACCTGGGAGTGCTCAAACTCGAATTGCAGCCCGGCACCGGAAAGATAATCGATTACACGAGGGAGAACGAGCTCAAGACGGTGTTTGCGGGGCCCGATGATCCGACTGATGCAAGGGTCGCCGGAATCGTTGATCGCTACAACGATCAGATCAAAGCCGAATTTGCCCGCGTGATTGGCGAGACATCAGTGGATTTGCTGAGAAACTCCTATGAGGAATCCAATGTCGGAGACCTCGTTTGCGATGCCTTGAAAGAAGCCTCCGGGGCCGACATTGCCTTTCAGAACAGCGGTGCGATCCGGGTTGATTTGCCCAAAGGGAAAATCACTCTGGAACAGGTCTACACCCTGCTCCCCTTCGACAACACCGTCGTTGTGATGGATCTGACGGGTGATCAAATCAAGCAGATCCTTGAGCAGAATGCCGGTTTCGAGCATCGCATCCTCCAGGTCTCGGGGCTCTCGGTTCACTACGATCTGACCAAACCGCCTGGCTCCAGGGCCGTCAGCATCCAGGTCGGAGGCAACCCGTTGGCGCTGTCAAAGAGTTACCGGATAGCCGTCAATGACTTCCTCGCTGCGGGCGGAGACCGCTTTCCTGTCTTCCGGGGCGGCAAGAACATCACCTACGGGAACTCACTGCGAGACATCTTCACTACCTACGTTGAGAAGAACTCTCCGCTGCATCCTGAACGCAGGGGCCGCATCGTTTTTATCAGCCGATGACTGAGAAGATCACCGTTTTTGTAGATGACAAAGCCGTGCCTCTTTATCGCGGCATGCAGGTGAAACACGCCCTGATTGCTTACGACTACTCGCTGTACACAGCGGTTCAACGAGGTGAAATTCTCATGGTAGATCAAAACGGGTTCCGCTTGAGTTTGGAGGGAGCACTGCAGGAAGGTTCCCGGATTTTCACCCGGTTGAAACCCGCCGGACCATCACCATCTGGTTGAGGATGTCCAGACATAAGTGGACCAAACGCCGGCCGATTTAGTCGCCGGGAAACAGTGGGCCCGGCCCATTAGCAAAGGAGATACCCCATGAAATGGATTACCCGATCCCATGTGCACGTCGACCGGGTGGCCTGTCCCTGGCTGATTACCCGGTTCATCGACTCGGATGCCGAGTTTCTGTTCGTTCCCAAGAGCAGGGTGCTGGAAATGGCCGATAAGGAAGGCGCCATCCCCTTTGACACGCCGGGGGCCGAACTGCATCACCGGGGCCGAATGTGCACCTTCGATGCGATCATCAAGGATTACGAGTTGACCGACAAGGCGCTCCTGCGGATGGCCAAGGTCATCAATGCCGCCGACACCGACCGACTGGATGCCGATCCCCTGGCTGCCGGCTTTGAGGCCATCGCCGTGGGCTACAGCTTGCGCTTTCCGGACGACCTGGAAAATATCGAGGGCCAGTTTGAGGTTTACGACGCCCTGTATGCCTGGTGCCGATTGGATGTGGCCAGAAGCGAAAAGATGTAGAGAAAACACCATGGGACCCCGAGAAATCCTAACCGCCCGCGCATCAGGAATATCGTGCTTTCTCGGCCTGCAGCGAAGCACCGTCGGACTACTGGCCATGGTGGTGCTGTTGGGCATGGGCGAGCGGATGGCCGAGCGCTTTCTTCCCATCTATATGATGGCCCTGGGAGGCGGCACCCTGGCCATCGGCCTGCTGCAGGCCATGGACAACCTGCTCTCGGCGCTCTACAGCTTTCCGGGCGGCTACCTTGCCGACCGCATCGGCACCAAGAAGTCGCTTCTGGTCTTCAACCTGGTGGCCATGGCCGGTTTTGCTCTGGTGATCCTGATCCCAGCCTGGCAGGCGCTGTTGGCCGGAGCGACGCTCTTCATCTCCTGGTCGGCCATTTCGTTGCCGGCTACCATGAGCCTGATGTACAAGGTGCTGCCGCAAAACAAGCGCACCATGGGTGTGAGCATGCACTCGCTGGTACGGCGCATCCCCATGGCCCTCGGTCCCTTGATCGGTGGGCTCTTCATTGGCTTGTGGGGCGAACGCGACGGGGTTCGTCTCGCTTTTGTGGCAGCCTTTACCATGGCAGTCTTGGCTCTGCTTCTACAGCAACGCCTGCTCGAAGACGACACCCCGGGTGCGACTTCCTCGGCAAACGCCTGCAGCCTGACCCCGGAAAAAAACCCGATGAAACTGCTGGGGCTGATGAATCCTGCCATGAAAGGGCTGTTAGTGGCCGACATTCTCGTGCGCTTCTGCGAACAGATCCCCTATGCCTTCGTGGTGATCTGGTGCATGAAGACCATCGCCGAACCGGTGTCGGCCGTTCAGTTCGGTCTCTTGACGACGGTCGAGATGACCACGGCAGTGCTGATTTACATCCCGGTGGCCCATTTGGCCGACCGCGGCACCAAAAAACCCTTTGTTCTCATGACCTTTGTCTTTTTCACCGCGTTCCCCCTGGTGCTTCTCTTCAGCCGATCCCTGGAGTGGCTCTTGGTGGCTTTCGTCCTGCGGGGGCTGAAAGAGTTCGGGGAGCCTACCCGCAAGTCTTTGATCATGGATCTCTCCCCGGACAGCTGCAAGGCCGGAATGTTCGGGCTCTATTACCTGATCCGGGACGTTTTTGTGGCCGTGGCCGCCCTGGCCGGCGCGTTCTTATGGCAAATCAGCCCGGAGACAAACCTCATCACCGCGTTCCTTTTCGGGATCATCGGTACCGTGGGGTTCGCGGTCTTTGGCCGCGACTTACCAGTGCCCGCAACGAAGAAGACCCAATAAACATCGTCCCGACAGTTTAGGTGCTCATTTCCTCGGCATGCCGTCAGCAGTGCTCAGATACCCATGCGCCTGCCGGTAAATAGTCGGGCTGGTGTTTTCGAGCACTTCGTGCCCAATTCTTTCAAGGGCTGCCTTGACTTTATCCCGCAAGTCCGGTTTCAGGCTTCGAACATGCTGAAAGGTGTTGAGGAGGCGACTGGCGGTGGTGGTGTTCACGACTGCCAGTTCGATTATGGAATCAGCGACCCACTGGATTCCCCGGTCCGTCCACACCATTTTGTTATTGGAGGCCATGGGCAGAAAAAGCGCGCGACACCAGGTGGGCTGAGTGATGTCGAAAGAAGGCCGTTCCTTTTCACGCTTGATCATTGCAAAAACATCATCCTGCGTACCGCCGGCGACGATTCTGAGGTAATTTGCATAACCGCTGAGATGCCCATACCATGCTTCATAGACCTTCTCCAGCACGGTTCGTCGCTCCGGGCAGGAACTGCAGTTGAGCGCCGCCAGCGCAGCCACACGATCGTTGGCCGTGGATGCAAGGCGGTAATGGTCGAGGATCATCCGGTGGCTCTCCACTGAATCCTCGACGGCGATCAAATCCAGGAGGATATTCTTGAGGAGACGGTCTTCAATACCGTACGCGGGCGGATGACCGGCCGGCAGAGTGTAGGTGTCCAGCCCTTGAAACTGATCGATAAGGCTTTCCCGGTATCGCCGGTTGACGGCCGACATCAAGTTCTCCCGTGCGACCACCAATTCCTGGTACCAGGTGCAGTATCGGCGCTCCAGAGGCTGTTCCTCAATGCGCAGGAAAAAGGCTTTCATAACGCGAGGCAGCCGGTCATCTCCCAGTATCTCCCCGTAGACTGACAGCCACTCCGGATCGATTGGCGCATCAGGGTTTTCCAGAAGCCTGATGCGCTGACGGTCGGTGAGCTGCCGCATGGCTTCCACCCGGTTAAAGGCGTTTGGGTCCAGGCGAATCTGTTGCACGAGAGTATCGGCAGTGTCATTGTTCACTTGGAAGGTTCCGTAGAACGAGAGGTCGCGATTCATAGAGGCAAAGGCCGGCTTTGCGGGAAGATTTTCGAAAACCAGGTCCGCTTCGGCCTCCTTGAGCTGAAAGACCAGGGCGCTGTCTCCCACCTCTTTGCCGTCCTCCCCCACCAGAGCCAGCTCAATAGGCACGTGGAAAGGGGCCTGTCCCGGCGGGCAGTGCTGTTCGAAGTGGATGCGAAAACGCTTGTCAACAGGTTCATAAAAGGTTTCCGCCGTCACCTTCGGATAGCCGACGTTGAAAAGCCATCCCTGTTTGAAAGGCTCCAGTGAAATACCCGAGGATTCCTCAAAACATTGGAAAAACTGATCAGTGTTGGCATTCCCGTGGTGATACCGGGAAAAGTAGAGGGTCTTTCCGGCATGAAAGGAGCGGTCGCCGACAATGAGGCGCAACATGCGGATGACCTCAGCCGCTTTGACGTAGGTCACGCTGTCGATCAACTCGTCCGGATGATTGAAACCCGCGCGCACAATGCGCCCCACGTGACCCGCATCTTCCATGGCGAGCGGTCCCAGCAGGGGATTGCGAATGGAATCGACCTGGTTCAGGCGAGTGAAAGCGGGGTTGAAGCGGGCCGCCATGAACTGGCGTTCCACGTCTACCGTATAGGCTTCATTCAGCCACACGTCGAAGGGGGTTTCCATGGTGGTTTCGCTGCCGCATTGATTGTGTTCGAACTCGTGGACGATTACTGCGTGGGCATAAAGCAGCCCGAGGTCGAGGGTATGCTCGGTGATGCGCGCGGCATCGGTGAGAATCGTTGTGTTCCCGACGTTTTCCATCCCGCCGAAATTGGACTTGGTCATACAGATGGTGCGATACGTGTCACCCGTGTACTCATACCCCTGCGTTCTAGCGATCCATAGGATGGACTCCTTGAGGATCTCCATGGGTATGCGGACGCCATCAACCGTTCCGGGCGGCGCCAAGTACTCCAGGCGCACGGTGCGACCCGAGTCGTACACGACTTCATCGCTCAGTACATCCCAGGTGCCCGCACAAACGAGAAAAAGGTAGGGTGCCATCGGGACAGTATTCTCGAAGGTGATGACCTGCCTCGAAGGATCACCGGGCTTCGGCACCGGATTGCCGTTTGGATTGGTGTGGCGGTCGATGTTCCCGTTGCTGATGAGATGGGTGTAGGCGGCCTCCGCTTCGATGGTGGTCGTCATCGTGCACTTGGCGCGGCAATCGTCGAAAATCGGCATGATCCGCTGGAATCCCCACTGCTGGCACTGAGACATATATTGCTGCGGCGCTCCGGGAGGAGTGACGTCCCGATATATGCCCTCGAGGATGTGATCCGATGGAAAGCAGTGAGTCAACGTCCTCACCCGGAAGCTCTCTCCGGCTCTTACCAGCCGGGGAAGCTGCACGACGAGTTTCTTTCGGTCCCGCTGGTAATCGTAATTCAATGGTTTCGTCTCTGGAGCTTCTTCGCCGTCCCTTGCGATCGGGCGCCATTCGACACTCTGAATTTCAAGATCATCGGCATCCAGCTCTATCGCATCGCAGTCGTACCGGGCCGCCATGTCGAGAAGGTTGCTCGCCTCCACCCGGTCCTTAAGAAAATTCAGGTGAATCGTCAGATGCCTCAGAACCACCGGCAGTTCCCCGAAATCCTCCCGCATGTATTTGAAGGGTCGACTAACAGCCATTTTTTCTCCTCTTTTTAAGTTTCATCAACGAAGGGCCCACGAAGAGCAGCAAGACCTTGAAGGAGGGCGGGTTGTTCAACCCGCCCTCTGTTGTGCTGCTTCGAGCGGTTCCGAGTTGTGGGTTGCGCGTTGCGGGTTCGCCGCGGCTGTCTTCATAGTTTAGGGTGTCCCTGGGGAAAATGAGTGACTCTGGCGAACTCTGAAACGAAACGTTCCTGCGTTGATGAGTATGGCATCTATGAGCCGTTAACCTCGGAAAGGTCTTCTTGTTTTGTGTTCATCCTGTGCTTCGTGTCCTCAGCGGCTGCTTTGGAACGCGCGCGGCTTGCTGCACACTATCTGAGCGATGGCGCGTGCGGGATTTTCCTTTACCCCTTCAAAGTAGTGGATGACGTCCCAGTCCTCGAACCACCTCATCAGTTCACCTTCCTGCAACAGAAAGTCCGGACGGTAGGGTCTACCAAACCTGGGCTGAGCAGCCGTAAATGTTTCGTAAAACAGCAGACCCCCTTTGCGGAGTGCCTTCCTCATAAAGGGAATCAAGGGCCGATGCAGGTAACGGAACACCAGGATCGCACCGAACGCGTTCTCCGGCAGGGGATTTGTCCCCACGATCTCCAGGTCCACCTCCCGGGTGATGATGTTGACGCCACATTCGCCGGCGATTCTCCTCGCCTCCGCCAAACGCTCGGCAGCCCGATCACAACAGACCACCTCAAGGCCTCGTTTAGCAACGATAATGCCATTCTGGCACTCTGCACAGGCCAGATCGAGGACCGGCCCAGGCAGCTTATCGCCCTCAAAGAGATGAATATATTCCTTGAGGAGTTCTGAAGGAGACAGTTCAAACATCAACACTCCTCACTGTTCGTTGGTGCCGATTCGGAAACTGCTCTTCGCCTCAAGGAGTATACGGTAATGTCATGAGAATATTCTCAATGCCCCCAAAAACCATAAGCGCTTGAATTCATATTGAAAACATTATACTTCATCCCATTGCCTAAAGCGAGTCTTAACAATATTCTCAACTCGCCCACGGAGGATATCCCCTGGATCTCATAAGGACGGTTCTCTGATCCTATTTAACCAGTTGTGATTATAGATAAAGGTGTTAACAATCCTCATAAAGGCAAAGGTGGCACGATACATGCTAACACATAAGAACAGATATGCATCAGTTTCACTGTTTCCTTTTCCCCTCAGCTTTTGATGAAGCCCCATCAAAAGCTTTTGCACCTTGGGATGTCCCTCTTGGCCCAGACAGGGACATCCTGGGGTGTCCCCCCATGTCACGCTAAGGATATGAAACTCCAGAGGCAGGGCAGATCCTGTGGACCGACAGACCCGAGGGGTGCTCAGTAAACGTTCGACGTGTCCCAGAGGGTCTCAGCGTCTTCCATCGCAAACAGAAAACGCGAAAGCCGGGCTTGGAGGAAACCTCAGCGAGGCGGAACAGGCAGGATTATCAGCACTGATCAATCGCCTCGT
>JGI20214J51650_10001985_pt1 | contig 12980 bp, 13 predicted proteins | sample WetSurMetagenome_FD_51650 | JGI IMG/M metagenome (IMG submission 51650) | reverse complement strand
AAAAAGGTGAGGGATATGACAGTCCCCGCCACAAGGAGGTGATTGATCCCGGCTGGCCGGGGTCAGTCATGGCTCAGGACTACAGAGACCACGCTGCCCGGGATCTGGAACTCAAGAGAATGTTTCAGGGACGCGGCAAAGTCCTGGATATCTCCGGCACGCTGCTCCGGGTCAAAACCAAGGAAGATCTCGATGTAGACCCTGCTCCCGGACCGGCGCGACCGCACGCCGTGGAATTCCGCGTACTGGTCAAACGATGTTGCCAGTTCGCGGAGGATGAGTAACTGGAGCTCCTCCTCAAGGGTCTTGTCAAAGAGGTCCGGAAGGGAAGAGGAGATCTCACGGTAGCCCGCAAGCAGGAGGAACCCGATGATGACGAAGGAGACGATCGGATCGATATACTCCGCCCAGTGATACGAAGCAAGGAGGACAGACAGTACCAGTGCAAGGAGGATCAGGAGGTCGGAGAAGGTCTTGGCCCTGCGGAGCCGCCACTGGGCCTCGATGATTGGCGACGGCTCTGCCAGTGCACGGCGATGATAAGTTCTCCAGTGGTATGAATCGGCGGTGGCGGCCAGGATCATGAGGGGGATACCGATGATTGCGGCATCAATATCGAACGGTTCGGGATTGAGGAGCCTGTAGGTAGTAAAGAGGAACAGGATACAAAGGGATACAAACATCACGCCACCCGTGATGATCCGGGTCAGCGACTCGAACTTTCCCATCCCGTAATCATAGGAAAATTTCCCGCCAAGGGTNACCCTCCGGATGACNAGNAGGGCAAAGGCGGTGGCCAGCATCTCGTTGGCACACTTGATAACATCGGAGAGGAGCGTGGCAGAGCCCGAGAGGATGATCGCAATGGTCTCCGGGATGATGATGAGGAAATCCATGCAGAGACCGGTGAAGACCAGCTTCTGCAGGGGCTCTTCAGCAGGTTCGTTACTCGTCGGGGTCTCATTTCCTGGCATGGGTGTCTTTACATATTTGCCGGGAATGGTAAAAAACATCAGGATGAGATCAGAAAAAAAGGTGAGGGGTGCTGCAAAACGGTGTCCTAGTGCACTGCCGGGTTTTGCCCGTCGCTGACAACCTTGCCATCCTTGAGCCGGATGATACGGTGGAAATATTCCTTGTGCCAGTCCTCGTGCGAGACCATAACGATGGTCTGCTGCATCTCCTCGTTGATCTCGTGGATGAGGTCGAGCACCATCCGGGAGTTCTCGGTGTCGAGGTTGGCGCACGGTTCATCGGCAAAGAGGATGTCCGGCTTGTTCACCATGGCCCGGGCAATCGAGACCCGCTGCTGCTGGCCGCCGGAGAGCTCCCGCGGGAGGTGGTCCCGCCGGTCGCACAGGCCGATCTTCTCCAGCAGGGAATGACTGTCCTTCCTGACCTGTTCATCGGTACGGTCCTTCCGGAGCATGGCCGGCAGGGAAACGTTCTCCATCACCGTGAGGTCGGGGACAAGGGCATAGTCCTGGAAGATGTACCCGAGCTTGTAGAGCCGGAACATCGTCCGCTCATAGTCGGTGAGGGTGGAAAGGTCGGTGCCATCGATGACGATCCTGCCGGAAGTAGGGTAGTCGAGGAGCCCGAGCAGGTGGAGAAGCGTGGTCTTGCCGCTGCCGCTCGCCCCCATGATGCCAACGAACTCGCCTTTTTCGATATCAAGGGTTACGCCGTCGAGTGCCCTGACTTCGACATTCCCCATATGGTAGTACCGTTGTAAATCGGTGATTGCGATCATATCAGGCCCTCATGGCAGTCTGGATGTCCTCGCGCGAGACCTGCCAGGCCGGGACATACCCGGCAACAACCGATGCTGCAAACAGGATCAGGCTGTTGGTAATGTAATCCATCGGGGTCAGGTACAGGGTTGCTGACCATTCAGGAGTAACGACGGGGTGGGCGGTCATGTAGAGCGAGATGAGGAACGTGAGGATAACCCCGCATAAGATTCCCATGACGGCCATGATGACGACCTGCATGCCGTAATTGTGCATGATGACCGCCTTGTCAACCCCGATCGCCCGCAGGATCCCGATCTGCTTGCGGCTGTTGATGGTCTTGATGGTGATGACGATGAAGAGCACGACCGTGGTGATCACGATACCGACGATGAGCGATACCATGTTGATGATGGCGAAGCTCTGGAGGGCGCGGCCCATGCCCTTTGCGAGCAGGTCGCTCATGGTCGAGACACTCTCCGCGACCCCGTACTGCTGGAGCTCGTTCTTCACGAACTTTTCCGAGTACCCGGGCTTGGTCTTGACCGTGATATATTCCGCATGGTCGAGCGTTTTTCCTTCAACCTGTTCCATGTCGCTCCATGTCGTATAGATCGTCTGGTCCACCGAATACCAGCCGGTGGAGTAGATACCCTTCACCCGGTACTCCCGGGAGTATCCCGGCCCGTACTCGACGGTGATCGAGTCGCCGACCTGGACCCCGCCGAGCGATGGCTGGAACTCGTCCTCCTGCCGGATCGTCCGGTCGCCTGCAACCGGCAGTCCGATGATGACCTCCCCGGTGTCATCCTCGCCAAGGTAGCTCCCGGCGATCATCTTCGAATACAGGGGTGAGACGAACTTCTCGTCACCGGGTTTGATGACCCGTACCGAGACGCCCAGCACGCGGCCGCGGTACTTCAGGGTCGCTGCCTTGGATACATGGGGGGTTGCCCGCTCCACCCCGGGCATACCGTTGATGAGGTCAAGCACGGCATCGAGGTCGTTGACGTACTGTTCCCCGCTCTTGGGGCCGACAAAGACATTCCCCGTCTCGTAATCCACGATCTGGGCGGTGATGCTCTGCCCGATCCCGTTGAAGAGGCCGGGCAGGAAGACCATGTTGGTGAAGCACATCGCGATGATCACGACGGTCAGTACCACGCTGGAGCGGCTTCCCCGCTGGAGCGATCGCAGCGCCAGCAGGAATGCTACNTTCAGCTCTTTCTTTCCCATGGGAACTTACCGTCGCCGTTTATCTTGGGCAGGTACCAGTACCGGTATCCGACAATCCCCAGTATGGCAAGGATAACCAGCAGGGCGATGATGGTGCCCGTCATATCGTTAGGCGGCACCCGCAGGTTCATCTGACGGGTCAGCGTGTGGATGCCCATGTCGTCGGTATAGGTAATCGTCAGGTTATAGGGGTGGTTCCCGCCTTTTGCCCCTTCGAGGAGAAAGATGACCGGGGCATCGTTGCCTGGCTTGATCTTCCCGATGAAAGCTTCCTTCTTGCCTTCCACCGGCAGGTCGATTGTTGCCGAGACCTGCTTGGCCTCGCCGGTTCCGGTGTTCTCGACCCGGATCGTAAGGTCAAACGGTGTATCTTCGGTCAGGCGGGGCGGACTCGTGTCAACGGAGACAAAACCGAGCTCGGCCTTGCCTTTCATCATGATATCGATCCCGGTCTGCTCTGTAACGGGTGTCCCGTCAAGGGCATTGTAACTGATCGTCACGGGTACCCGGATCAGACCGCTGGAAGCATCCTTGTCGGACAACAGGACAATGTTCACGGTCTTCTGCTCACCAGGACTGACCGTCCCGAGGTGGTAGAGATCGGTTGACTTCGGGGCAACGTTGCTGCTGACATTAATGACCTTCAGGGTCACGTCATCCGCCATCAGCTGGCCGGCATTTTTCAGATTCAGGGTCACCGGGATCTCATCGCCCGGGTTTACGCTGGCGGGAAGGGAGCTCTCCATGATCAGAATTGCCTGTTTCTGGATGCCGGACGCCGTGTTGACGTTAACAGGGATGGGATAGCGCGTGCTGCGCCCGCCGGTCGTGTCGATCCACACCGCGGGGAAGTACATCCCGCTCTTTTCAGGAGCGCGGATGGAGAACGTGATGGTCGTGGACTGCCCCGGCCCAAGTTCGCCGACACGTTCGAAATCGTCGCTGAGGACCTCGATGTCATTTCCTTCAAGGTGGACATTCTCGATATACACGTTGATGTCGGTGACCTTAGTCGTGCCTGCGTAATCAGAGGAGAGTGCGGTACTCTCGCTGACTGAAGCGCTTGTTGCCGTGTTCTTGATGGTGACCGTAATGGTGCCCAGGCTGTCAGGCATCAGCACTGACGGGTTAACCTTGTAGTCGGTGATCGTAACGGTGGGGGTGTCGGCATGGACCGGGGGCACGAAGAGTACCACAAGTCCGAAGAGCACACAGAGTGCTACGATGGTGCCGACATCCCTGAATACATTATTATTCTGCTGATTTTCGCTCATACTGCCTCCAGCTCAATCGAACCAATACCCTGCGTCACGGTAATCTCATTAACGGGGAGGGACGGGTTGAAACCGGGTGTTGTATAGTGTTCATCTGTCTGTTCAATTCCGCTTATATCTATATCCCCGACACCCTGGTGCAGGAGGATACGCGTATTGCTGTTCTTGTCTATCCGCAGGGTAAGGTCCCCCACACCGTTATGGATCTGGGCGTCGTACTGCCCGCCATGGTAGCCGGTAAGATCGATCATGGTATCTCCGGCACCATTATTCACGATCAGGGAAGACAGGTTGGTGGCACCAAGCAGAAGCTCGCAGTCACCTGCCCCGACATTCACGGTGGCCTTGACCGGCACCTTGTCGCCAATCTTCACGTCCCATGTGTTTGCCCAGCTCTCGGGTAAGTGGGCGACAACCCATTCTTTCTTTTTATGGCCGGTCTCTGTCATTGATACTACCATAACCGAGTTGTTCATGCCCTTGGTATAGTCCGGTTGCATCTCGGGTATTTTTGAAAAGACCGTTGCTTCCATCAGCTGACCGTCCNGTGCTCCCCCCTGGAGCGTGAGATCACCGGCACCGAGCAGGATCCTGATCTCACCNNATGAGGCCCCATCCAGCGGGAAGGTGGTGATACTGGGGGAAACGAATGCAGTAGTCCTGAACGGAATGGTTTTTTGTTCCGGACCTGCAGAGAAGCCTCCTGAGAGGGCAAGAAGACCAGACCCAATCGTGAATGAGACGAGGGTGATAGCAATGAGCCAGAGGATCACTTTCGTCATGGTCAATCCTGACAGGTTCAGGCTGCACACAAAGCATGCCAGCTGATCATTGTCTGGTTTCTGTGAGTTCATGCAGAACGCTCCGTACCGGTGATGACGCTGAAATTCCATTTGAGGTACTGGATCCCAACGTGATAGAAGAACCTGGCAAGATAGTAATCCCCGATGATCAGCAGCAGCCCGAATGTGGTCATGCCGATGGAGAAGAAGAGCCCCGCCATAGGCGAGAACCAGATGGCAGACGCCGGTATTCCCAGAATCTGGAGGACCGAGAACACGGATGCTATGGGCCCGAAGATGGTAAAGCATACCCCTATCAGAAAGATCACGACGAGCATCACGACAAGGAGGATGAACGGTACCAGTACAAAGACGAGGTTGAAGAGACCCAGCCCGAGCGTTGCGATGACGGCGTGGAAGATATTCCTGCATGACTGGTCATCCTCAGCCTTTTTGACAAGGTGCATTACCTTGATTTCCCGGGCAATATCATCGGGAGATCCTAAGGATCGCCAGAGCTCCTCATCGGTCCGCCCGTTCGCTTTTCCTATAGAGAAATGCTCGGCGTAATCAGAGATTATATCATCGAGCTCGTCTTTGGGGAGTGTTCCTTCAAGCCGGCTCCTGATTATACGGATAAATTCCTGTTCATTCTGCAGCATCGATCTTTCCCTCGAGGAGCGCATTTACCGATGCCGCAAACCGCATCCATTCATCCTTCTGGTCATGTTCTTCTTTCCTTCCGCTTTCGGTAAGCCGGTAATATTTCCGGGGCGGGCCGCCGGCGGATTCCTGCAGGTAGGTGGTGACATACCCATCATCTTTCAGGCGGTGAAGCAGCGGGTAGATCGTTCCTTCCGAGATATCTATCCGTTTTGAGATCTCGCTCACGAGTTCGTACCCGTAACAGTCCTTGTGCGCCAGGACCGATAAAACGCAGATCTCCAATACGCCTTTCTTGAACTGGATATTCATGGCATCTTCCCAAATACAAGGGACTGCCCGGCGCCGGTACAGGGTGTTGAACCGGGTTGTACCAGGTTCCGGATATTCCGGGGAGGGTAGCAGCCGGGCGGGTCCGTGTTAATTGCTTAACACAGTATCTTGCATAACAAGGTACTTACTATCATTGAGAACGGCCCATATATAATTCAATCGCTTTTCATGCAAAAGCTTTCGGATTACCCCGTGAGTACCGCAGATATGCGGTTCTTTTCATAGAAAGCCAGCAAGCGGATCTTTGATCGCATATACAGGGCCGAATCACAGGTTCGGGCGGTTAAGCAACACCGGCAACGGCGCGGGAAATCACCGGTTTACCGGGGATGGACAAAGAAGAGGCAACGAGGATCCGGATCGCAATGGTCGATGCCCTGACAAGGAACGGATAAACCAGAACCCGAACGCCGGTTCCCGATGGCAGGGTTCTGGCTGCATCAGATACGTACGATCCGGTTATGCTTTGAAAAAACGGGGATTATTACGATGCGAGATTGAATAAATCGGGATAGACTTTTGAATAATTTTCGCTGAGCCCTTTGAGCGGCAGTTTCTGGATATATTCGTACGAGCGTGAGATGATCGCCCTCAGCTGCTCGGCATCCGGATACCCGGTCAAGAGACGTTCCACCAGTTTCCGGTCCGGAATCTCACTGGCATACTTGTAATAGTCGGTCACAGGTTCTCAGTAATCTTTAGATCGCTGACCAATATCTTATATTTTATTATTCGTTTTTGTCGAACCTCTTCTGAGGTGAGACTGGTGCAAAGCCGCCGGGTTCTTCGACCCTGGCAGGGCAGGCAACAGGATGAAAACCATCATGGAAAAAAAGAAAGAAGAGTCGGACTGCGGGTTCGCCGGCCCGTTACTTCTTCCCGCACGCGCCCTGCCCCTGGAAGAACGGGCAGTAACAGTTGGTGCATCCTTTACAGACAAAGAACTGGATCACTGCTGCGGCACCCAGGCAGAGCATTGCAAACATGACGAAATACGCGGGCTGGGCAAGCAGCCAGTACTGGGGAAATACAATCAGAAACACCAGCGGGACAACAACTCCCGCCTTGTCCCTGAGGGTATACGGCCCTTCCTCGCGGGGGGGAAAGAACCCGATGAACAGGCCGGGAATGACATGGCTGCAGTCCTTATTCCGCGAGGGACATTTCGCGCAGAAAGAGAACAAAATGACAAGGCATGACAGCAGTATCCCGACAAGATATATCACCGTCCAGATCACTGAAGACTGAAGTATCGTGTAGGTCGCTGTAATGACTGCCGCGACAATAAGCAGGAGCGAAACGATTCCATAGGTTTGGCGGTTCATGGTTACTATTCCTGTTTTTTTACATTAACTGGCTTAATCCTTGTGATCTGGTGCCTGCGCTGTCCGGTTCCGGTTGCATACCAGCCGGCAGCGCAGGGCCCGGGTTATTTGTGCGTGAAATACGCGGAGATCCCGGACGCATCCGCACGATCGATCCGGGCAAACCCGACCCGCTCGAACTGGACGACCTTATCCAGTTCATCCCTGACCCGGGGCTCGCAGGCACCCTTCATCTCCCCATCCGGGGTCAGGAGGGTACAGGGTACGGTTGCCTGAGCCGGCAGCCACTGGATGATATGGGCTTTTGCTGCCCGGGCATCGGCAAGTGAATCGCCGCCGTACGAGAACGAGGGGACGGTCCCGTCCCACGCGATCTTCACATTGAAAAGGTCCTTGAGCCGGACCATGGGAGTCCCGGGCACGATCTCGCTCTTGGGGAGAAGAACGGTCCCTTCGAACTCCAGGGTCCGGGTACCGCGGGCGGTATCGGACGGGTGGAGCATCGCATGGGCGGTGTGCCGTTCTGCACCTTCGATGGTCGCGCTCATCGGATCCGGCACAAAGAAGTACCGGTTTGCTACCGGGTCGACAATCTTCCGGTTCTCGCTATAGAGGTTGTCCCACGAGAACGAGATGTCGGTGTCGCCGATACCGATGGCAAGCATCGCGTTCTTGACTGCCTCAGGACTGATCCCGCGCCGGGCAAGAGCCCGCATCGTCCCGAGATGGATATCATCCCAGCCGGTATAGGTGCCCTCTTTGATCCCGAGGCGCATCTGGGATGTGGAAAGGACAACTCCTTCGATCCCCATCCGGCCATAGTGCCGGTAGACCGGCACCTGCCAGCCGAAATGGTCATAGATATACTGCTGCCGGCGGGTGTTGGCAATGTGATCCTTGCCCCGTATGACATGGGTCACGCCGAGCAGGTGGTCATCGGCAACGACCGAGAAGTTCATCAGCGGGTAGACGTGTGCCTTCACTTTCGGGTGAGGCGGCGCATCAAGGATACGGAATGCCGGGAAGTCCCGCATGGCCGGGTCGGGATTGTTGAGATCGGTCTTGATCCGGACCGAGACCTCGCCTTCCTTAAAACCATGGTCGAGCATCTTCTGCCAGAGTTCAAGGTTTTTCTCCACGGACTGGGCGCGGCAGGGGCAGGCGGTCTTTGCCTGCTTTAATTCCTTGAAATGCTCGTTGTCGCAGGTGCAGAGATACGCTCCGCCACGCTCGATCAGCTGTTTGCAGAGATCATAATAGAGGGAGAGTCGGTCGCTCTGGGTCACGGTCTCCGTGATGCCGAGACCGAGCCATTTGAGATCCTCAACCACCATCTCATATGCATCGGGATCGACCCGTTTGGGATCGGTATCCTCGATACGGAGGATATACCGCCCGCCGTACTGCTTTACGTAAGCATCGTTCAGGGCCGCAGCACGGGCGTGCCCGATATGGAGGGGGCCGGAGGGATTGGGGGCAAACCGCATCACCACTCCCTTCTCAGCCTTTTCCAGATCGGGGAGAACCTTCTTGTGCTCGTGCTTCTCGGAAAGGGCGGCGAACATATCCGGCGCCCGGGCCTGGAGTGTGGTAACCCGCTCTTCGGAGGAGAGCGCTGCGACGTCCGCAATTGCTTCCTTTGCAAGGGCCGACACCTCCTTTGCCTTACTCCGCAGTTCCGGGTGGGCACCCATGACCATGCCAATGACCGCACCTGCCTGCGGTACGCCACCATGCTTCACCGCGTTCTGCAGTGCACACAAAAAGAGGATCTCTTTGGGATCGTCTCCGGCCATCCTAATAACTCCGGGTAACGAAGAACTCGCCGACATCCATCAGGAGCTGGCGTTCTTTTGAGGGGGGCATGACGGAAAGGTGCTTGTTGCTGCCGGCAACAAGGTCGGATGCAATCTTTTGCACATCGTCGATAACCCCGGCAGCGGTCAGTTCATTAATTGCTGCGGTGATATCGGCAGGTGAGAGTGCCCGCTGGTACTTCTTTAAGTCGAGACCTTTTTCCCGTGCCTTGATCATGACGAGGGTCTGCTTGCCCTCGCGGAGATCGGAAGCCTGGTCCTTCCCGCTCTTCTCCGCGGGAGTCAGGAGGTCGATAAGGTCATCCTGGATCTGGAAGGCGATACCGGTATTGAGCCCGAAATTGTAGAGTGCTCGTACCTGTACGGCATTGCCACCGGCGAGGACTGCCCCGATACCGGCCGCTGCTGCATAGAGGACACCGGTCTTCATCCTGACCATCTCCATATATTCCGGCTCTGTGACATCCGTACGATGCTCAAAGGACATGTCCATATGCTGGCCCTCGCAGATATCGGCGCAGGCTTTTGCAAGCATCGTTACAGCCCTGACTTTCGCATCGTCCTTTGCGTTCGCCATACAGAGATGCATGAAGGCACGGGCATAGAGGACATCACCGGCAAGGATGCCGGTCGGCATGTCCCATCTGGTATGGACGGTCGGGACACCCCGGCGCAGACTGTCGCCGTCCATGATGTCGTCATGGATGAGCGTGAACGTGTGCGTGACTTCGAGCGCGAGCGCTGCGTGCAGGAGTTCATCCGAACTCCCGGGTTTCACCGCATCAGCTGCAAGCATCACGACAGCAGGGCGGAGTCGTTTTCCCCCGGCCGCGAGCAGGTGTGCGGAGGCTTTGTTCAGATCACCGGTTTTATCGACAAAATAACGGTCGATCATGTGATCGATTGTCTTTGCGACCGATGCAAGGTATACTGAAAGTTCCGACATATGATTTTCCCTCTTCACGTGATCCTGAGTCGTTCGCCGTTCCCCAGGAGGTGGACGGTCGAGCGGGGTGTATACCCCATCTCGCCGGCGAACTGCGTATATTCTGCTGTCATGGTCATGTTCCCGTGCGCAGGAATGACATGCTGCGGCTGCAGGAGCTGGATAAATTCGTAGTGGTCCTCCCGGTATGCGTGACCGCTGACGTGGAGATCCTCGAAGATCCGGGCGCCGACCAGGTTCAGCCGGGCCTCGACCATGTGGCGCTGGCCGTAATTCATCGGGCTCGGGATAACGTTGGCCGAGAATATGACCTTGTCGCCCGTAGTGACCTGGTAGGGGGTATCGCCGGTCGCAATCCGGGTGAGGATCGAACCGGGCTCGCCCTGGTGACCGGTAACGATAGGCAGGAACTTCTCCTTGCCCGCCTTCATTATCCGGCGCAGGGTCCGGTCCACGGTCCGCCGGTTTCCAAAGACGCTCGTAGTCTCGGGAAACGATACCAGTTTCATCTGCTCGGCAGTGACCGCGTACTTTTCCATGGACCTGCCAAGGAGTACGGGTTTCCTGCCAATCTCGTGGGCACACTCCGCAATCGTCTTGATACGGGAGATATGCGACGAGAAAGTAGAGACGATGATCGCGTTCTTGTCATCCTCGTAACTCGTGAGCGTGTCGCGCACGAGATCACGGGCTACCCGCTCGCTCGGGCACCGGCCTTTCCTGCCGATGTTGGTACATTCAACGATGAGGGCCAGCACACCTTCCTTTCCGATCTGGCGGAGGCGGGCAAAGTCCGGGGGCTCGCCGATGACCGGGCTCCGGTCCAGCTTGAAGTCCAGCGCGTAGACAATAGCGCCATCCGGGGTGTGGAGCACCGGGGTGACCGTGTCGATGATCGAGTGCTGGGTGCGGACAAACTCGAGAATGAGATTTGGGGAGATCGTAAACCGCTGCCCGGATTTGAGCGCAACGAGCTTATTATTGACCGCGAACTTCTGCTCGCCTGAGATCTGCTGCCGGATCAGTTCCGCAGTATACGGGGTGGCAATGATCGGGGCGTTGTACCGGTGCGCCATCTTCGGGATCGCACCGATATGGTCGAGATGGCCGTGCGAGCAGACAATNGCNTTTACGGATCCCTCGGCCCCGTTCAATACCGAATCGTCAGGGATCGCCTTGATCCTGATCAGATCAGGGGANTTCATACTCTCGATATCCGCGTCCTCGTGGATCATGACCTGGTCCAGGCGGAGTCCCATGTCAAAAATGACAATTTCCTTCCCGCAGCGGACGGCGGTCATATTTCGCCCGACCTCTTCGTATCCGCCTACTGCGATAATTTCTATATCCATTCTGTATCTCCTTACCTCGTAATTTGGTTATTCTTCCTGAAAAATTACCCGGTTTAACATTTTATCGTTTAATCCGTGCCGGATTGTCTTTTTCAATCATCTGGCGGGTCCTTCCCGTGATATGCAGGGGCGNTTTCCTGAGATCTGCAACCCGTGCCGATCCGGTCAGGAACATGGCGACCGTGAGCTCCCGGTGGATCGTATCGATCGTATCAGCGAGCGTTTTGTCGTCCTTCATGGCCGGCTTTAAGAGCGGGAGTGCCATGCCGCACAGGTCTGCACCAAAGGCCAGTCCCTTGGCAANGTCAAGACCGCTCCGCACACCGCCCGATGCGATGATCGGGCCGCCCGTTGCAAGTACCTCGGCAAGGCTGACGATCGTGGGGATACCCCATGCAGCAAAATCTTCGCCCAGCGACTTGAGTTTCTTATCACCTGCTGATTTACTCTCGTCTGCCCGGACACTCTCAACTGCCGCCCATGACGTCCCGCCCCAGCCGCCGGTATCAATGGCGCGGACACCCGCACCCCAGCACCGGCGGGCCGTTGCAGCAGATATCCCGCACCCGGTCTCCTTGACGATGACCGGTTTCTTGAAATCGCGGGCAAGATCCTCAATCGCAGCAAAGCAGCCGACAGCATTATGATCGCCCTCCGGCTGGATCGCTTCCTGCAGGAAATTGAGGTGGATCGCAATCGCATCCGCCTCTATCATCTCAACTGCCCGTTCCGCCCATTCGATCCCATGATCGCGGAGCTGGACAACCCCGAGGTTTGCAACGAGGAACACATGGGGTGCTTCGTTCCGGACAACCGCAAACGTATCGGCAAGGGACGGGTTCTCGAGCGCAGCNCGCTGGGAGCCGACCCCCATCCCGATCCCGTACCGTTCAGCGGCCCGTGCAAGCCGGGCATTCGTGTCCTTCGTACCGGGATGACCGCCGGTCATCGCCGATATGAAGAGAGGTGAGGAGAAGGTGTGGTTCAGGAACCGGCTCTGCAGGCTGATCTTACCCATGTCGCATTCCGGCAGCGCATTGTGCACGAACCGGACATCCGAAAACCCGGCATCGCCGCTTTCAACCTCTTTCTCCGCACAGATGCGGAGGTGATCGAGCTTTCTCGATGACGTAAACCGTTTCTTGTCTGCCATACGATCTAGTCTCCCCTCACGATTGTCCCGCCATGGCCGGCCCCGCAAAGGAAGTCCGGGATTCGCGAGACATGAAAGATATCTGACCGGATCCCTGCATCGGCAAGACCGAGCAGTTCATCAATTTTTCCTCTCATTCCACCGGTGACATCGGTATGATGCGAACTGCCGATCTGGAGGTTTGGTACCGTTTTATTCGTAATTTCCGGTACCACAACACCCCCGTCCAGCACTCCCGGTACATCGGTGGCGAGCCCGACGCGGTTGATTTTTAAGGCAACCGCAAGGTAGCGTACGAGCTGGTCGCCCGATACGATACAGGCCCCGCGTGAAAGGTCCATCACCACATCTCCGNGGATCACGGGG
>JGI20214J51650_10001983_pt1 | contig 12985 bp, 10 predicted proteins | sample WetSurMetagenome_FD_51650 | JGI IMG/M metagenome (IMG submission 51650) | reverse complement strand
AGTGGGAATGTAAAACTCCCTTTCGGGCCTGTANAGGTATATCGGCATAAGTATTTTATTGTTATCGTGCTGCGTCCTCCATTCGGTTTTCTCCTTGTAAAAATCAGGATCAGAACTTCTTGTGTTAACAAAAATAATTCCTCCCTGTGCTGCTTCACCGTAACGGGTATAACCACGGCTGTCCCTGACTACCGTGAACGAAGTGATTTCAGAGGGATTGATGCCCTGGACCATTTCCCAACCACTGCCGTACAAAGGCATACCGTCAAGAACTACCAGGGCCGGTACGGCTCCCTTTAATATTGAGCGCGGTGGTCTCAGAAATACATATTTCTCAGTTATGAAGAATGGGGATAAAAGTCTGTAAAGTGCATCTTTGACTGTGAAAGATGTCCAGAGTAGGTTATAATCAAGACTGATGACATCCGCATACTGATACTCCTCTTCATACTTGTCGTGGTAGATTCTTTTGTTTTCCGATTTAGCCCTGATAATTACTTCAGGGATCTCTATGGTCCTCCCTTCAAAAATGGCAAGGCTATTTGTTTCAGTCAATAGTGACAAGGGATATGATAATGTCAGATCCTTCGTTGCCACGAGATATTTGTCGCTTTTAAAGTATTGCTCATTATAAGGGATCCCCAGCACCGAACCCCTGATCCTCCTGCTTTTTGACCCGGGTATCATGGTAACTGACCTGGTCAGTTCCGGAAGAGAGTCGAGGGGAAGCGTGATCTCACCCCTTTTGTTGGTTACCAGGTGCCGCACAGATGGTCCCTCGAGCGAGACCAGGTCCAGGTCTCTTCCCGAAAGCCTCCTCCCTGATGAATATAATATTTTCATTTTCAGCAGGTCATAATTGACAAAACTGCCGGGAGTTCTTTTACTCTCATTGAATTTCCAGTCGTACCTGGTCCAGCCATATACCAGCAGCAGCAGATCGAGGTCCTCGTTAGTGAGATTCTCAAATCCGTCAATAAGTACCCTTGCCGGCAGGTTTCCCGGGAAGTAAGGCTGAAAATTGAGGGAATAACTGATGTCAGGCGACGGGATTTCAGGCTTGTACCCTGAAAGTGAATCAGCTACAGAAACCGAAAAGACCCCTTTGACCGGATTTCCCTGGTCATCAGTCATATTAAGAAGAAGCTCAACTTCCTGACCAGGCTCGTAGATCTTTTTATCGGGGAGTATGCTAAACCTGATGTGTTTGTCTGCATTTACGAAGATATGCCTTTCGGTGATTTGCTTCATGTCACTGTCGAAGAGGGTGACGGTTGCTACCCCGGGAAGGAGATCGTCAGTGTGAATGACCAGGCTGTTTACTTTGTGCAATGAAAAAGTCCGGGAGAACACTGAGGTCATATTCATCGTGACTGATAACGTAACATTCCCGATAGTATCGGTATTGGATTCGGCTTTGATGGCAAATGATCTTTGATTGAGCGGATTTACAGCCAGGCTTATCCCTTTATCGACAGGGTCGGGCAGCGGCCATTTCTTCCTGTGGATGTTGTCTGCGATAAGCTCGACATACAATCCTTTTTCGCTTTTGCACATGAACGATCCTGGCCCGTATTTCTGAGATACGATGGTATCCAGGATGTCACCCTCGCTGTTTTTAAGAATCCCCTTGATCATGACGGGCTCCCCGTTGAAATCTGTCGCATTGAATCCGATTCTCTGGGAAAGCCCGCTTATCATTGATCCCCCTTCGGGGAGAAAACGCAGGTCAAAGTAAGGATCGATGAAAGGGACAGGTATCTCTTTTGATATCGTTGTTCCCGTATTGTCTTTAGATGTTGAAAAATGAATTTTGAGATCGTGTACCAGGGTGTCCGGGATTACAAACCTGGCCATTGAGTCTCCGAATCTGCCCGTATTCAGATCCAGGGTGCTTATCTTCCTGTCGTCATCAGAGAGGCTGATCCGGTAGTTAAGCTTTGAAACAGGGACATCATTCTTGTCACTTATTTTTATGGTTACTTCAAGGGTGTCGCCGGGGTAATAGATATTCCTGTCAAAAACAATATCAAATTTCATGGCTTTATTGCTCTTTGCATTGACAAACAGATCAGACTGGAAGGCCTGTACCGGATCATAATTCTGCATGAGCCCCGTAAACGCAACCAGCCTGTATTTACCGCTTTCTGACACCGGGGGGATATTCAGCCATCCGGATGCGGTGGATCCGGTTATCCTGAACCTCGAGCTGTCGGCCAAAGTATGCTTTTCGTTGAATAGGAGCACATATAGTGAACGGCTCCGGGATTCAAATTCATTGGTAAACCTGTTCCTGATATATGCCTGGAACCAGATTGTGTCACCTGGAACGTACATATTCCTGTCGGTGTGAACAAAGACCTGCTCAGTGGAGAACTTCTCTCTCAGGGAACTCAGGTAACTACTGATTTTTCCAGGCGTTAAGGCTGAGTCGGCTTCAGCCTGATCCTTTTCACTTAACATGAAATCGTAAGGAAGGAGATCAGCGACCCTTTCGACTGCCATATCTCCCCCCCAGGTCACCGCATATGGATTATCATAAAAACCGTTCCTGTAGATATTAATAAAGTCCTTAAATATCATGGAGCTCATTCGCCGTCGTGGTGTAAAGCCGGTCAGTCCTGTTTCAAGCTCCGGATGATTGTCGGCATAAGTGACTAATACGGGCTTTGAATGGAACAATGAAAGATACTGGCTGCTTTTTGAGATTTCCAGATCTGCCGCCGTCAGAGGTTTTACGACATTAATGCTGCCCGAAGCCGAATCAAGGTCGGCTTCATTAAGGACATAGTTTCCAGAGGATAGCGAATCAGAGAAAACAGACCTCAGAAAATGCATCCGCGATCCGTAATAAGCCGACAACCTGTTGAGGTTCCATTTTTTAAGAGCTTTTGAATTCCCGTCCATGGGTTGGAAGTAATAGTTTCCCCTGAACCTCAGGAATCCGGTCTCGCGGTTGAAGGTAAAATCATCCAGTTCATATTTAATCAGGTAACCTAAGGATTTGTTCGAGATTCTCAGGGGGTTAACGGAAAAACAATTCAGTGTTTTCCTGTCGCTGCTCTGGCTGAAATGCAGCTCTCTGGGGTTCTCAATCCTGCACGACTGTGAATTAATGGTTTCCCCGATGAACAGCCTGACAAACTCCGTATAGTTTTTTAAGCGGTTCGTTTCCCTGGACCTGACAACCACCTCATTTAAAGGGATTGTGTTGACATGCAGCACGATATTTATTTTCTGATCAGTGCCTTCTGCTGCAATGAATCTTGATTCTGTCCTGTATCCGACAAACGAGGCAATCAATTCATAAATTCCTTCTTTCGGGATGACCAGTTGGAAACTGCCAGTGGCATCCGTCAATGTGCCGCAGGTGGTCTTTGAAAGGTATACCGATGCGGATTTGACAGGATTGTTCAGGGTGTCAGTTACAGTGCCCGTTATCGTGGTCTGGGCGTCACCCGTATAAACTGAAAATGCTGACAAAACAATTGTCAGGATTGCTGACCTGATAATGAATAAGTGCAGTGCCCTGGCTTTCCGGATCGATACCCCACAATTATGAATGCATCTCATCTTTCTTGCTATTCGTTCTTAAAAAGAAGATTTGAGTACACATCCTCTTCATTATTTCAGGTATTATGAGGAAGATGGTATGCTCTATAAATTTACGTGAAAAACTATGGAAGGAGCGAAAAACCCGGTGAAATAATTCGACAAGTTCTTTTGTACATCCTTCGGAAGAGATGCCTGAACATAAGACCTTCCCCTGTATGATTATATAACATATACCGGGGATTTCGTTTAAAATAATTTTTGATCAGGCCGGTGTAATCACCAGATGAAGGGATGATCCTGTCGTTTAACCATTGCACTGCCGGTGCGGCAGGCTAATTTGTTGCGGCCAGGGAGGGAATCCATATTAATATGTCTAATTTTGCATTCGAACCAGGTACATTTTAATTGGTGATCAATGGATCCAGCTTCATCATACAGGTCGTCGGTTGTAATGGTCGGGGATGTTCCGATTGGAGGGACTTTCCCTGTCAGGGTACAGTCGATGACGAACACGAATACCCTCGACACACGGGCATCTGTTGAACAATGCCTAAGGATCATTGAAGCCGGGGCGGACTTTGTAAGGCTGACTGCGCAAGGCATACGGGAAGCGCGGAACCTGGCAGATATAAGGGCCGGGATACGGAAGGCGGGCTTTAAAACTCCCCTTATCGCCGATATACATTTCAATCCTTCTGCGGCAGAGGTGGCGGCAGCAATCGTGGAGAAGGTCAGGATAAATCCGGGGAATTACGCCGATAAACGGGCCGTGTTCGAAAAAGTCGACCTCACCGACCGGGAATACGCTGATGAGCTTGAAAGAACCCGGCTGAGGCTGCTTCCCCTTATTCGCGTTTGCAAGGAGCATAACACTGCAGTCAGGATCGGTGTTAACCATGGATCGCTTTCCGACAGGATAATGTCGAGATACGGGAACACACCAGAAGGGATGGCTGTCTCTGCAATCGAATTCATAAGGCTTTTCAGGTCAGAGGATTTCCACCAGCTCGTCCTTTCAATGAAGTCGTCAGATCCCGGGATCATGATTACCGCCACCAGGCTGCTTGCAGGAATGATGACCGGGGAAGGTTATGCTTATCCGCTTCACCTTGGAGTCACAGAAGCCGGGGAGGGAGAGGATGGAAGGATAAGATCGGCATCCGGCATCGGGACGCTGCTTCTTGAAGGTTTAGGGGATACCATAAGGGTCTCACTCTCCGAGGACCCGGAAAAAGAGATCCCGGTTGCCTGGGAGATCCTTGATTTCGTTTGCGGGCCGGAGGGGAGGGTCTCCAATCCTGTCCAGCCTGTCGAACCCAGGGTCAGGGAGACCCCGTATAAGCCGGAGGTCCTGGGGGTTGAGCCGGACGAACAAGGACATGATCAACGATTTATGAAGGAGGATGGGACCAGTTTTGCAGGAAAGATCCTTCCTGTAAGCCGTGGGTCTCTTCCTGATATTAAAGGCCCGGGAGATGAACCCGTCTATCTGAACGCAACCCTGTCGGAGGATGACCCCGTAAGGCTTGCCCTTCGGGCGGCAATATTGCTTGGCCGGTATTGCATCTTCAGACAGGCTGACGGGATTTGCATTTCAAATGATGGCCGTATAAGTGGGGAAAAGCTCAAGGAGCTTGCGTTCTCGGTACTGCAGTCGACCGGGGCAAGGATAACCAGGGTGGTTTACCTCTCGTGCCCGACGTGCGGCCGGACGAGGTTTGACCTTCAGGATGCGGTCAGGAGGGTAAAGGCTGCGACCGGTCACCTGTCGGGGTTGAAGATTGCGGTAATGGGGTGCATTGTGAACGGTCCGGGGGAAATGGAAGGAGCTGACTTCGGCTTCGTTGGAACTTCAGAGGGGAAGGTTAATATCTACAGGGGGATCGTTCCGGTGCTGAAGAATATTCCGTATGAAGATGCTGCGGAAAAGCTGGTAAAGTTGATCGAGGGATTCAGTAATAAATAGTTATGACACGGAGGGCCACGGAGAAGACACAGAGGGACACAGAGGGCTCCAGGTTACTCTGTGAAACTATGACTTATTAACAAGCTTATAATCCAGCTGCTTCTTCTGCAGGTCAGCCTTGACGACTTCCACATTCACCTTATCGCCAAGAGTATAGGTATTCCCGCTGGTCCTTCCCCTCAGGCAATAGTTCTCCTCATCATACTCATAGAAATCATCATCAAGCTCCCTGACGCTGATCATTCCCTCGCACTGGTTCTCGATGATCTCGACATATATCCCCCACTCGGTCACACCGGATATTATCCCTTCAAATTCCTTACCCGTCTTGTCGGCCATATACTCGACCTGCTTGTACTTCACACTGGCCCTTTCGGCATCGGTTGCCAGGCGCTCCATTTTCGATGAATGCTCACAAAGCTTCTCATACCTGTCGGGATTTTCAATATTTTCCTTAGCCAGGTAAAGGCTCAGCAGCCTGTGGACAATCATATCCGGGTAGCGGCGTATCGGGGAGGTGAAATGAGTATAGTATTTAAAGGCCAGCCCGTAGTGCCCGATATTCTTTGTTGAATAAATTGCCTTTGCCATCGACCTGAGGGCCAGTGTCTCAATAATATTCTGTTCCTGCCTGCCCGCGACCTCGTTTATCAGCCTGTTCATTGCGATGGGAAGGGAGACCTTTTTGTTGTCGTTCAGCTTATATCCGAACCTCGTTATAAAATTCCGGAAGCTTTCTATCTTTTCCGGATCGGGCCTGTCATGGATTCGGTACACGAATGTCTTTCCCTTTAATTTCTTCCCAATGAATTCAGCCACGTGCCTGTTGGCCAATAGCATGAACTCCTCGATAAGCTGGTTTGAGGTGCCCATATCGCGGAACCGGATCCCGAGCGGTTTACCTGTTTCGTCAAGTTCGAATTGAACTTCGACTTTCTCAAATGAAAAGGCTCCAGCGACCATCCTCTTTGTCCTGAGCTGCTGCGCAAGATTGTGAAGGACAAGTATCTGATCCTTCATGTCGCCCTCGCCAGTATCGATTACCAGTTGGGCTTCCCTGTACGAAAAACGCCTGTCGGACTTTATTATCGTCCTCCCGAACCATTCATTCAGGACTTCGGCCTTTTCGTTCAGCTCAAAAACTGCCGAATATGTAAGCTTATCCTCATTTGGATTGAGGGAGCATATGTGGTTTGAGAGTCTTTCCGGGAGCATCGGGACCACCCTGTCGACAAGGTAGACCGATGTGGCCCTTTGCCTGGCTTCTTCCTCGGTAAGTGATCCGGGTTTGACATAATGGGTAACATCAGCGATATGTACCCCGGCCTCCCAGTTACCATTCTCAAGCTTCCTGAGCGATAGGGCGTCATCAAAATCCTTTGCATCTTCAGGGTCTATGGTGAAAGTGGGAATATCCCTGAAATCCCTCCTGGACCTGATATCGGCCTCACTTACTACGGCTAAGATCCTTTCAGAATCCTCCTCAACCTCCTCAGAAAACTGGTATGGAAGCTCAAATTCCGCAAGTATGGCATGCATTTCAGTCTCATGCATCCCGGGTTCGCCAAGTACATTGATGATTTCGGCCACCGGGTTCTTTGATTTAGGGCTCCAGTCGATCACTTTTGCGACCGCTTTTTGTCCCTGTTTCGCACCGTTCAGCTTTGAGATCGGAATAAACAGATCGAAGGGCATTTTTTTATTATCCGGGATGAGGAAGGCATAATTCGGCATTATCTCCACTGTCCCTACAAATGAAGTACGCCACCTTTCAAGGACCTCCAGGACCTCACCTTCGGGCCTTGCCCCTTTCCGCCTGGCATAAAGCTGCACCTTTACCTTGTCTCCATGGAGGGCGGTCTTGAGGTTCTTTGATGAAATGAATACATCCTCTTCCAAATCGGGGGAGGTGACAAACCCGTAGCCCATCCGGGTCATATCGACGGTCCCTGTTACATATCCACGAGACTGCGACGCTTTTGCTTTGTACTTCCCCTGGTAGATTTCATGGATAGTCCCCTTTTTGGCAAGTTCTTTAAGTATCTCTGAAACGATCTTTTTGTCGGACGGATCTACAATGTTTAACCTATTGGTAACCTGTTTATAGTTGAGCGCCTGCTGCGGGTTTTTTGAAAGGATTGCCAGGATCCCCTCCGTGACAGCCTCCCGTGATATGGTCTGGACTTTTTTCACTTTGCTATTCCTGCTCATAAATATCAGTTTTGGCGAAATTAACAAATACGACGCGTAATTTTAATACATTTGGTAAATAATTGATCCATAATGGCTGACTTGAATACTATTGTCTCCCGTTCAAAAAGTATTGTAGGCAGGAAAACCGGCAGCGAATACGTACTTATCCCGGTTTCAAACAACATAGCCGACATGGAAAGTGTTTTTACCATAAATGAAACCGGTGCATTTATCTGGGAGCAAATGGACGGCAAAAAGAGCATTGAGGAATTGACAAATCTTCTTATGGAGGAATATGAAGTTGACTACCAGACGGCCCTCGCTGATATTACGGGTTTTGTTGAAACGATGAGGGATTATCTTGTTATTGAGACAGCTTGATATACAACATAATATAAATAATATTTTTATCACCCCGGCAATTACTGGGAAGTTCAGAAAAAAAACAGGAGCATACAGGCAATATATGGCTAAAGCAGTGCGTTTTAAACCCGTGAGAAGCTACAATTTAAATATTGCAGATTATAATATCCGGGTCATTGCAGCTGAAGACGGGCCTGACCTTCAGCCTTCGGAAAGGTTTCGGGGGAGCATAACAAATCATGTTACACAGGATATTGCCATAAAGGTCCATCATGGAGCCGTGAATGTGCCTGAAGATGCAGAAAGGGTTCTGGTTGCTCCATACCTGGTTGAAGTTAAGGGTTATAAGGTGAACCGGAAAGATAATTTCTGGAGTGTTTACCGGCATAACGCCGACCTGTACCTGATTACGAATTTCCCGGATTCTCCCTCGGGTAAAAGGGCAATGCTGAAATTCTCGCTTATTTTCCCCGAATGGGACCTTTGGATTGAAAATGCCGGTGCTTCAACCGATCCGCTCGATTATCCGCTTGACGGGCTTGTGCTCTATTACCTTACTGCAATAAACTCCGATATAATGATACATGCCTCCGGAGTTTATTATGATACGCAGGGATACTTGTTCAGCGGAACATCAGGAAAAGGCAAGACAACACTCGCAGGGATCTGGGACAATGTCGGCGCCCAGGTGATCCACGATGACAGGCTTATCATAAGGAACAGGGGAGGCATTTACAGGATGTTCAATACTCCGGTTAACAAGGGTGATGTTCCGCGATCAGCACCTCTCAACAAGATATTGATTATAGAACACGGCGTTGAAAACTGCACCCTGAACCTGAGGGAATCATCAGCGATAACATCCGTGATAGCCAATTGTATTCAGCATAATTATGATCCTGAAATGATTGCCAGGTTCCTTGGATCCGTGTCACTCCTGTGCTCAAAGATCCCTGTTTCCCGGCTTTCCTTCAAGCCCGACAGGAGCATAATTGATTACCTACTGAAGAATGAATTCCAGCAGTCCTACTCAGAAGCTTTTGAAGGACATAGGTTTTACGCTTCTTTCTGAAGGTAAAACAATCAAGATCAGAGCTGAGGGTTACAGCATGTACCCTTCCGTCAAACCCGGTTCAGTAATTTTTATAGAGCCTCTGAATTCAGGTGAAATCCCATCGCCCGGAGAGATAGTTGCATGGAAAAGGGATGCAAACCTGGTTGTTCACAGGCTTATCAGGACTTTCCGGGAGGGGAATAAAACAATCCTCATCACCCGGGGCGACTGCAAGAATACTGAGGATCCGTTCATTTATCCTGAGGATATTGCAGGCCGTGTAATCAGGATCGAGGACAGGAACGGAATCCCGGTTCCGGCTTTTTCCTATTCGGAAAGAAGGCATAGCTATCTTTTTAACAGGATCTCCTGTTTTGCCGGACGGGTCCGGAAAAAAATCGGAAAATCAATCTGAAGAGCGGGGTGCCAATCCTGAAAGGATGTTACCTTTGCTTTGACTGTTGCCAGCCGGCTGATATGTGAGGGATAGTTCATTGTCGGTGCGGCAGGGTTTCATTACATTTTTTGATGAAGGAAAAAATCGGACTTTTCAGGCACTCGCTCAGGCTGGTCTGGGAAAGCGCTCCGGGATGGACTGCTGCAAATGTCGGGATATCCGTTGTTCAAAGTCTCTTGCCGCTGGCATTGGTTTACCTTATCCGGAACCTGATCGACTCCCTCACCAGGGCTGTTTCCGCAGGTCAGGACACCCTGTACGACGGGATCCTGTGGTTGATCATTGCGGTCGTTTCGGTCTACCTTCTCGACGAGATATCCTCCGGTGCAGGGGCATATGTCAGGAAAAAACAGTCGGACAGGCTCGAGGGTCATATGTACCGGCTTTTGCATGCTAAAGCCGAACGCCTCGATCTGATCAACTTTGAGAACCCCGGTTATTACGATTGTTTATCAAGGGCTGCATCGGAAGCTCCCTGGCGGCCGAACAGCATACTGAACAACATCGTTTCCACGTTCAGGGGGCTGCTTTCAATGTTACTCATGACAGGTCTGCTGGTGACGCTGCACTGGAGCGCAGCACTCATACTTATTGCAGTTAACATACCCGGCATATGGCTGAGGCTTCATTTCGCTGACATCCTTTATAATTTCCGCAGGGAACAAACCCCTGAGGCAAGGAGATCGGCTTATTTCAACTGGCTGATCACGGGAGACAGGCCAGCGCGTGAATTGAGGCTTTTCGGCATAGGGAAGTACTTAATGTCGCTGTTTGATGTTTCGTTTACAAAGCATAAGGAAGAAGAGCTTAATATTCTGGGAAAGAGGACCCTGATCGGATTTATTTCCGACCTCGTCAAGGCATCCGCGATCCTCTTCATTCTCATATTCATTGCACGACGGACGGTCAGCGGTACCCTGACCCTTGGCCAGACGGCAATGTTCCTTCTTGCTTTCCGGCAGGGGATGACCTATATCAAGGACCTCTTCGGCTCAATTGCAGCGCTTTATGAAGATGGGCTTTTCATTGGGGATACATTCGAGTTCCTGGGTCTCAGCGAAATGATGACACATGGGAATGAAGGCAGCGGCTTGACAGGGGAACTTAAGGATTCGATAGTCTTAAGGGATGTTTCGTTTACATATCCCGGGAACTCTGAAGCTACTATCCGCAATCTTTCCCTTGAAATAAAAAAAGGGGAAGTCGTGGCGATCGTCGGACCGAACGGTGCGGGGAAAAGTACGCTCGTAAGGCTCCTGACTAGGTTATATGATCCTGACAGCGGATCGGTAATGTACGACAAAACTGAGGTAAGGGGGATCGATCCGGAGGTTTACAGGAAGAATTTCTCAGTTATCTTCCAGGACTTCATGCTTTATAACCTCGGTGCCGGGGAGAACATCAGGATGGGCGACATAGGGTTGCCCGACCCGGGACCCAAAATTGAAAGCTCGGCAAAGGCTGCCGGGATCCATGATCTTATTAAGGACCTTCCTTCCGGGTACAACACACTTATCGGGAATCTTTTTGATGAGAGCAGGGAACTCAGCTGGGGCGAATGGCAGAAGATAGCTCTTGCAAGGGCATTTTTCAGGGATGCTCCCGTTCTGATACTTGATGAGCCTTCGAGTGCCCTTGACGCCACAACTGAATTTGAGATCTTCAGCAGGTTCCGGGAGATCACGAAGGGGAGGACTTCAGTACTTATCACACACAGGCTGAGCAATGTTGTTCAGGCCGACAGGATAATCGTTCTTGACAAAGGCAGGGTAGCCGAATCAGGGACACATAAGGAGCTTATTGAAAATCACGGGTTGTATCATGGGATGTTCATGAAGCAATCCGGAAGGATCGAAGCCGGCGGGAGCCTGATTTAAAAATTTGCTTTTCCCGTCACCCCTGTCAAAAAAGTACCAATCTGAGCAAAAAAGTATCAATTATTCAATTGATATTCAAAATTCTAATAAAATCGTAAGATTTTTAGCAAAAATATTTTTTTGTTTCTCTGCTATTTCATAAATTTAGCATAGTGAGATAATGAAATTGGGTGCGGGTGGTTTCCAGGGTCTGTTTATCAGGAATTACTGCAATACATAAACCACTTAACAACATGAAAAAAATACAGAGAGAGAACCTGAAGGTCAGGATTCTCAAGCTTGCTGATCTGCAAAGCACCGGTACTCCGTCGGAGCTTGCGTACAGATTTGATATAAGTGAACGGAGCATAAAGAGAATTGTGAGTGAGATCAGGGGTGAAGGGAAGGAGATAAGGTTTTCTTCTACCAGGAAATCTTACGTGACCGGGAAGGAATTTATCTGAATATGTTTTACAACATAAAAAATCCCATTGTATTGGCCCCGGGGCTTCTTAAATTGCATTGGAAAGTTAGTGAAATCGTTTTAAATATGCCGGTCAAAAAGCTAAAGGTAGAAACGTCTTGGGTTAGTCGTCCAGGTGTAAGATCAATGTCCTCCTCTTTCTCAAGATCAGGCAACAGTCGCTGCATCTCCCCATGTGCTTGATTGGTGTTCTCTGTGAACAGAGGGTCGCCTGACCCGCGTCCCCGGTGGTTTGCTGATTTACTGCCGGGGATTTTTTTCTGAATGCACGGATGATGCTTTGCCCCTGCCACGGTAAGGTTTACCCCGGACCCCCGATACCGGAGGGGTTGTCCTCCGACCGGCTGAATTTGATTCATTTTTATTGTGGAAATATTAAACGGAATAATTATGTCAACCTACACGCAAATTCTTTATCAGATTGTCTTTGGAAGTAAAGACCACGCTGGATTTCTGGATCATGAAAACCAGGGTGCTTTATTCGGGTACATTGCAACTATTCTGACCAGACGGGATTGCCATCCCTATCAGGTTGGCGGATATTTCAATCATATTCATATCGTTACACATTTAGCTCCAACGGTTTGTCTGGCTGATCTTGTCCATGACATTAAGAGGGCAAGCAATGAAATGATGAAAAGGGACAGGGAATTATTTAAAGCTTTTACCGGCTGGCAGGTGGGGTACAGTGCTTTTACATATCACATAACATTGAAACAGGTCCTTATAAACTATGTGCTTAATCAGGAGAAGCATCACAGGAAGGTTCAATACAAGCAGGAGCTGAAGAAATTGCTCAACGATAACAAGGTGCCCTATAAAGAGGAGTACCTTTTGACTTAGGTTGGGGTAATGAGCCACGGGTGTTACCGCGGGAATTGGAAGTCAACCCCTCCGGGGTTGCCGGCCATACTGCCCCGAAAAGCCACGGGGGTTACCGTGGTTATTGGGAGTCAACCCCTCCGGGGTTACCGGTACGGGGTTGTTCGGCATACTGGCTCGTAACNCCACGGGTGTCACCGTGGTTATTGGGAGTCAACCCCTCCGGGGTTACCGG
>JGI20214J51650_10001982_pt1 | contig 12988 bp, 11 predicted proteins | sample WetSurMetagenome_FD_51650 | JGI IMG/M metagenome (IMG submission 51650) | reverse complement strand
CTGATTTCGCTGCTGACCTCACAATTATGGAGGAAGGTACGGAACTTCTCGACAGGCTGAACAGACATCTCAAGGGCGACAAATCGGCAAGACTGCCAATACTTACTTCATGCTGCCCGGGTTGGGTGAATTTCTTTGAAAACTATTTCCCCGATCTTAAAGATGTACCGTCAACAGCAAAATCGCCTCAACAGATGTTCGGAGCAATAGCAAAAACATATTTCGCCGACAAAATAAAAGTTAACAGAAAAGATCTGGTTGTTGTTTCAATCATGCCATGTCTTGCCAAAAAATATGAATGCCAGAGAGAGGAGTTCTCAACTGATAACAACAGGGATGTTGATTTTTCATTATCGACCAGGGAACTGGCTGCATTTATTAAACATGCAAATATTGACCTGAAAACCCTTGAGGATGAAGAATTTGATTCTCCAATGGGTGAATCAACAGGTGCAGGTGTAATCTTTGGGAACACAGGTGGAGTAATTGAAGCTGCTGTCAGAACCGCATATGAACTACAGACCGGGAAAAAACTCGAAAGACTTGATTTTACTGAATTGAGAGGGCTTGAAGGGGTGCGTGAAGCAACAATTGATTTCAATGGTCTTCCTGTCAGAATAGGTATTGCTCATGGATTGGGAAATGCAAGAAAGCTTCTGGACGATGTAAGAGCCGGCAAGTCACAATTCCATGCAATTGAAGTTATGGCATGTCCTGGTGGTTGTATAGGTGGTGGTGGACAACCATTACACCATGGTAATTCCGATATTATTAAAGCCAGAGCGGCTGCTTTGTACACTGAAGATAAGAAGAAACCATTGAGAAAATCGCATGAGAATCCTTTCATAATAAAATTATATGAAGAATTCCTTGGAAAACCAAACAGTGAAAAAGCTCATCATCTTCTTCATACACATTATTTTGACAAGAAGAAAAAAGTTATAGTAAAACAATAATATACCGGTTGGTCAATAATAAAATTCAAGACTATGTCAACAATAAAAATTGAATTAAGGGAGCAGGATGTAACAAAGATTAAAGAAATATGTGCATCGTTTAACAATGATCCTCAGGAGCTTATTAACGTATTACATAAATGCCAGGAGCACTTTGGCTACCTTCCCGCAGAAGTACAGGAGATTGTTTCCAATGAACTTGTTGTGCCCGTTGCAAAAATCTATGGTGTAGTAACATTCTATTCGTTTTTTACAATGACACCAAAAGGGAAACATCCTATCAGCATTTGTATGGGTACAGCATGTTATGTTCGTGGTGCAGAGAAGGTTCTTGATGAATTCAGGAAAGAACTCGGTTTACAGGTTGGAGAAACATCAAAAGATGGCAAATTCTCTCTCTCGAGTCTGAGATGTGTTGGTGCCTGTGGACTTGCACCCGTTGTTCTTGTGGGTGATAAAACCTATGGCAGGGTAGCTCCTGATGATGTGAAAAACATTCTCAAAGAATACGAAAAATAGAGTTTTAAGTTTTGGTTTATAGGTATTTAGGTTAACCGGGGCTGATTTATTGGTCCCGGTTTATTATTTATATATTGCACTATATTATTATCAGACAGAGATTCTTCAGATATGATTGGCACGTATAAAATTGTTACCATGTGTGGAAGCACTAAATTCAAGAATGAATTTATTGCTGAACAGAAAAGACTGACTCTCGAAGGAAATATTGTTATAAGTGTTGGCCTGTTTGGACATTCTGGTGACAACGAGGTCTGGTCAGAAGAGACCAAAGTGATGCTTGATGATATGCATAAGCGCAAGATTGATCTTGCCGATGAGATATTTGTAATAAATGTTGGAGGTTATATAGGTCCTTCAACCAGAAGCGAAATTGATTACGCTATAAAAACAAATAAGCCTGTAAAATACTTAATTTCAATTTAACCATGGAGTACACAAAAATACGGTCTTGCAGTCTTGCAGTCTCCCAAAACCCAAACTTCAACATTCGTCTGTTCAAATGTTCTATTGTTCAATATTCTTTACATTCTTCGTTCCGCTTTGTGGAATCTTCGCTTCGCTACGATCTCCTCTTCTCCCTCTCACCCTTTCTCCCACTCTTAGCTTTAGAAACCAAATGCCGGGTGTTTAAAGNAGATCTNTCTTTTGANTCCTTCTTGTACCAGAAAAAATATTCTTTTTGTCGTCGCTTATCTTCAATACTTCTTGCCACATAAACCTTCTTCCCCGAAAACGGATCAAGACCAGTATAGTACATAAGTGTGGAAAGGGTCATTGGGGAAGGTGTGAAATCCTGAACCTGCTCAGGCTTGATACCCAGGCTTTTCACCTCTGCCACCAGATCTTTCATATCTGCGTCGGTACACCCGGGATGAGAAGATATAAAGTATGGAATGATTTCGTATTTCAGATCGTTCTTTGTCCTGATAATATCAAAACGTTTTTTCAGCTTCCTGAACAATTCAAAGGGAGTCTTGCGCATATAGGATAGTACGACAGGAGAAGTATGCTCAGGGGCAACCTTCAATCGCCCTGAGACATGATTGGTAACAAGTTCTTCAAGATATTCACCTTCAGCGCTTCCGGCGTTTTTATTCCATTCAGGAAATAACAGATCATAGCGTACACCACTTCCAATAAAGGATTTTTTGATACCCTTCACCCTGTCAACTTTCCTGTAGAGCTCTGTAAGCTGCTTATGACTGGTATTCAGGTTTTTGCATACTGCAGGCCATAAACATGATGGTCTTGAGCAGACCCGGCACTGGTTCATATCTTTTCCCTGCATTCTGTACATATTTGCCGATGGTCCTCCCAGGTCGGACAGATAACCCTTAAAGTCAGGAAGTTCAGCAATCATCTCAACCTCCCTGAGTATTGATTTTTCGGATCTGCTGATAATCTGTTTCCCCTGGTGTGCTGCAATTGCACAAAAACTGCATCCTCCGAAACATCCCCGGTGGATATTAACCGAGAATTTAATCATTTCATAGGCAGGGATATCTCCCTTTTTGTTATACCGTGGATGGGGCATGAACATATATGGCAGATCGAATGAAAGGTCAGCCTCTTCCTCTCCCATCGGTAAGAAAGGCGGATTTACAACTACCTTCCTGTCACCTGTTGGTTCAATGAGCCTGGCTGATTCAATTTTGTTTGATTCTTTCTCAAACTTCATAAAATTNTCCGCAAACAACTTCTTATCATCCAGACACTTCTCGAAAGAATGTAGTGTTATATCCTTCCAGCTTTTCTGAACAGGTAATACCTCATCAGCACCGATAAGAACCGATGTCTGGGGAATTGTTCTAAGGGAAGAAAATGGTACTCCTTTTGCAAGGAGTCTTATAAGTTGTCTTAAAGGTTGTTCGCCCATTCCGTAGATAAGCATATCTGCTCCGCTTGACACCAGTATAGAAGGTTCGAGGCTGTCCTTCCAGTAATCATAATGAGTAAGACGGCGCATTGAGGCTTCAATACCTCCGATTACAACAGGCACATCAGGAAAAATCTCTTTAAGAATCCTGGTGTAGACTATCGTGGGATAATCAGGTCTGAAACCAGATTTTCCTCCCGGGGTATATGCATCATCTGATCTTAAGCGTCGTGCAGCAGTATAATGATTAACCATTGAATCCATATTTCCTGCCGTAACCCCGAAGAAATATTTAGGTCTTCCCAGTTTCCGGAAATCTCTCAGATCATCTTTCCAGTTTGGTTGTGGGACTATTGCAACCCTGAATCCTTCTGCCTCAATCACCCGTCCAATGACAGCAGAACCGAATGATGGATGATCCACATAAGCATCTCCTGTGAACAGAATTACATCAACCTCATCCCATTCGCGAAGCTCCATCTCCTTCCGGCTTGTGGGCAACCAATTCAGCAAATTATTTTTATCTTTCAATGTATTATAATCCTTTTACGGCTCAAAAGTAAGGAATGTTTCTTATCAAGTCAGTAACTAAGAGTATTATTAATGTTACGGCCTGATTGTTGCATATAATCTTTTAAAGGAAGAAAATGATATTTTGTCATATATCATTCAGAAAGAAGAAAAGAAATGAATGTAGCAAAAGTGATATCGCAACATAAAAGGCTTTGCAGCTATGTTTCGGAGAAAAGAATAAAACAAAGTCTTGACATACTGTCTGATATGATCGCCAATTCGTCTTCAGGTGATCTGCATGATGAGTATGAGAACCTCGTTATGACCTATAGAAATATGGTCACTTATACTATTGAAGGGATAAAGGACCCTGAACGCAGCAAAATATATCTCAAGCTCATACAATCGATACTTGGTCTCTCCGACCGGGTAAGACAGGACATATTGTCACATTATTCGGGATGGCATACATACTGGGTAAAGCAGCAGGCCGAAAAGGAGATGAAACTGAGTGGCAGGACAATTGTGGAAACAGTTGATGATCTTATGTTCAAGTCGGAACTTGACGAATGGCTGAAACTAAGCAATGAGATAAATCCTGATCCTGAATCGGAGATCTCAAGAAAGCACAAACACCTCATTAACAACATCTTCAACCATCTGTGGCTGACAGATTACTATGGGGAAGCTGAAAATAGTCTTATAAATATTATTCTTAAATCCGATAAATTCAGATGGTATGAAGCAAGTGTATTTACAACTGCTATTACCCTGAGTTCACTGAGAACATGGCAATCAGAGAAACTTGTCCATCTGATTAAAATATACGAGTCGGGTAAAGAACAGGTTATGGAAAGAGCTTTATCCGGTCTTATCCTTAATCTTCACTATTATAACGGAAGGATATTACTCTATCCTGAAATAACTGCCAGGATAAAAGAACTTAGTATGAAGGACAGGTTCAGAGAACACTGCAGGATAATAGTATTACAGACTATCAGATCGCGTGAAACAGAAAAGCTCAGCAGAAAACTTCAGGATGAGATACTGCCACAGGTTGCCAGGCTGAAACCAAGAATTGAGGAGAAACTTGATCTTGACAATATTCTGCCAAAGGATAAGAATGAAGAAAAGAATCCTGACTGGTCGGAGATGTTCAGCGATTCTGAGGAGATTTTCAAGACAATGGAAGAGCTTACCAAGCTCCAGATGGAAGGTGCTGATGTATATATGTCGGCATTTGCCAATATGAAACATTTTGATTTCTTCAAGGACTTCCAGAACTGGTTTGTACCATTCTATCCTGACCATGAGACTGTTAATGAGATATACAGGGATGAAATCCTGGGTCCCGGAACAAATGAACTGTCTGAAGCATTATACAAGACACCTTTTATATGCAACTCCGATAAATATTCGTTATTACTGAATCTTAAACACCTTCCATCTGCTCAGAAAAGCATGATGCTTAAAGTCTTCAGAATGGAGCTTGAAGGGCTTCAGCAAATGAATGATGATGAATCGGCGACAGATCCATACAAAAATTTCAGGATAAACGTCACACAATATCTGCAGGATATTTACAGGTTTTTCAAACTTTCACCATACAAAAAGGAGTTTGAAGATCTCTTTGCAGGAAAGCTGGACATCTACAATTCGGAATTTTTCAGAATGACATGTAATGCCTCGGAAGCTGAAGCCGGACTTGCAGACTACTTTTTCAGCAAGAACTTTTATGAAGATGCTCTTAACCTGTTTCTGAAACAGGCGAATGAGAAACCTTCTGATGTTCAATTATATGAAAAGATCGGATATTGTTACCAGGAAAGTGCTGATTATGAGAACGCTCTTAAGTTTTACAGAAGGGCGGAGTTAATTGACAGAAAAGCCTGGACATCAAAGAAAATAGGGTTATGTCTGCGCAGACTGGGAAAAAACGAGGAGGCTCTTGAGTATTATCTTCAGGCATGTGATCTGGAACCTGAAAATATTCATACAGTGATCATGACTGCCCACTGTTATCTCGACCTTAAGGATTATGAGAATGCCTTAAAGCATTATTTCAGGGTTGAATACAACGAACCTGGTAATCTTAAGATATTAAGGCCTATAGCCTATTGTTATTTTGCACTGGGAAGATTCGATGATTCCGAAAAATATTATAATCGTTTGTCCGAAGGTAAGCTGAATGCACATGATCAGATAAATATGGGGCACCTGGCGTTATGTAAAGGCAATAAAAAGGAAGCTATTGATCTTTACCGCCAGAGTATAGTCGGGGGAGAATTATCAAAAGAACAGTTTATATCAATCTTTTCAGAAGACAGACAACTTCTTCTAACTCTTGGAGTTAATCAGGACGATTTACCGATATTGCTGGATTATCTCCTATTTATGATAGGGTAGCCGGTTTGTATCCAGATCTAATCTGGCTGGTGGTATCGGACTATCCAGGAAAGGTCTTCCTTCCCGTCCATGTCCTCTCCGGTTTCTGTTGGCAGTTGTATCACCAGGGTGTTCAAANCTGTTTTGATGTGTCATCTGCTGCCTCCGGTCGTCCATATCTTTTAACCTTGCCAACTGTTCTTTTGTCAGGTTTGAATCAAGTTCTTTTCTGAAATCATTCATACTGGCATCAAGCTCATTCCGGAAGTTACTCTGAAGATCGCTGTTGATCCTGGCATATTTGTCAAGTATAAGGTCAATTTTGACTTTTTGCTGATCATCAGGCTGAATAGTACGATAGAAACCATCCCTGAATCTCTCTTCAGAAAAATATACTCTCACAGGTTTAAGTTTATGATATCTTATCTGTGCTGAGGTTAACATACCAAGTATAAAACCAATTACAAGAGTTAAGAAAATTACTATTATAGGTTTTGCTTTCATTTTAAATTAGTTACCGGTTAACAGACATACAATACTTTCATTATAACTATCACTGAGTCCCAAAAGAGAGTTAAACGAAAAAGAACCTTCCATGAGATATAAGGAAATAAGCAGAAAAACAATTGCCGCTACTCCAGTAAGTGCTATCCGATAGAACGCNAGATTCAGCGATTTCACAAATTCAACCTCGCGGTTTATTGTTAATCCGGCTGAAAAGATTTTAGTAATGACCCTGTTACTAAAATCTTTCCTGAAGTCATAAGAGACACCCTCTTCTTCCAGTTGCCCGGATATAAGCACCGGATCTGAATCTGCATCCAGCGAACTTATCAACAGTTTTTTTATTTCCAAAGAGTTCATTGTATTAAAGTTTTTTCAGAATTCCTTTTAATTGTTCCTGTGCTCTGGATAATCGTGAAAGTACTGTTCCCAGAGGCAGATTCAGTATTTCTGCCGTCTCTTTTGTAGAATATCCCTGAAGCATTCTCATTGTCACTATCACCCGGAATTTAGGATCCATTGCCTGAAGTGCCTTGTTGACTATTTCCGCTGCTTCTTTTCTTTCTTCTGTATCGTGATCAGCAATTTCAAATTCGTGCATCTCATGATTACCTTTTTGCGAAAACATCGAAAAGAATCTTTTTCTTCTTTTAATCTCATTCAATGTAAGGTTTACAGCAATTCTCTGTATGTATGTTGAAAGTTTTGCTTCTCCTCTGAACTCTGATAATGAATAATAAAGTTTAATAAATACTTCCTGTCCGATATCATCTGCAAAAGCATAATCTCCCAGCATCCCCCTGACTGTACGTGCGACCATTTTCTGATAGCGCTTGACTATTAACCCGAATGCCTGCTTGTCGCCATCAAGAGATGCCTTTACAAGATCATTTTCTTCAGTCAGATTGTACGATTCTTTAATCATACTACAGCATATAGACAACTAATAGAACAGTATTATTCCCGATTGTTAATTTTTATTAACATAAAACTTTCACTTTTACCAGTGGTAATAATAGAAAGGGTCACTTCTGAGGGTTTAAATTATTCTCCTCAAGCAACTTAACATCAAAGTCTTTAGTATATTTTACCAGGTAAAGCTTCTGATTTTCAAACCCGCTTTCCGGATCTTTCCTGACAAAATCATAATCAGTCTGCAAAAGGTCAGGTCGATGAATTCCGGGATTTGTTATAAAATCTTTCCCATGCATGGCAATTCCGCTCAGGAAATAATAAGCCATGTCATATCCTTCCCAGGCATAGCTCTTTTCAAGAGGCTGGGTCAGAAATTTTTTAAAGAAGTTTGAATTAAACTGCTTCACATCATTCATACTATAGTCGATCCAATATGGTGTATAAATCATCATATCAAGGTCAAATAAATATTCAGGCTCCAGGTTATCAATCTCCCGCATAGCCGGATATCCGAAGACTTTAATGTCGAACTTCCTGGAAAGGCTGTGCACATCCATAATAGTCTCGCTTATTACCGGAGCCTCTTCAGAGGCTATAATAACAGTGTTAGCCGATTGATCAGAAAGTGCATGACTTAACCTGTTAATAGAGTCATTATCAAACATCGACCTGCTGTAGAAAGGAAACTCTTTGAATTTAATCTCTTCGAATGGTATTTTTGGATTCAATTCTGTAAATATCAGATCTTTAAATTTCTTAACTTCCTGGTCGGTATTTGTTGTATCAGCATGAATAAATACCAGATTGCTATTGTAATACTCGCTTATTTTTTTAGCAAGTGCTCTCTGGGCAACCTCCAGTGAAGAATTTGCCATGAAGAGTGTCGGATTATTCGTCAGCGCCGAATTATTTTTCAAAGGGACAGGTGAGACAACCGGTATATCAAACTGTTTGGCATATGCGGCAACTGCTGTAAGGTTATAGGAATAGACTGGTCCGATAATAAGTGCCATACCTGCTAACTTCCCTGAATTAATAAGTTTTGTAACTCCGATTCTATCACTATCAATATCGAATGCATAAATATTGATATCCAGGCCCAAAGAACGCAAAGTATCTGCAGCCAGGAGTATTCCCTGATACATTTCAACAAAATCAAAGCTTCCGGGATAGATCCAGTCTTCAGATTTCTTTATCTCTTTGAAAATTTTTCTGCCATTTTTCATTTTGGATGAATCTATCTCGATCCGTGAGGCGTTTTCCTTTAGATAGAATGGAAGCAGCACAGCCACATCCAATGACCCTCTGAGTTCCCTGACAGGAGTATAGCCTTCTGGCCTTTCCATAATTACCACAGGTTCAGCAACCACAGGTGCAACAGTGTCTGTTTTTACCTGTTCAATCTGCTGAACCACTGTTGCTTTTGCTCCCGGAATTCTTACAAAATCCCCAACCTGAGGAAACCTCAGATCCCTGTTTTCCCTCCTTAATTCTCTGACAGTCAAACCGTATTTTTCAGCTATTGAAGAGAGTGTTTCCCCCATTAGCACCTTATGGAAAATGTACCTCTTCTCCTGATCATCAAATTTCTGACGGTCGCTCATGAATTGCCTGCGGGGAACTGCAATTTCTGACCCTACAGACAATTTGCTAATGTCAAGACCGGGATTACTCTGGACTATTTCATCCTCAGATACTCCATAAGTTTTTGAAAGGAAGTAAACTGTCTCTCCCGGTTTCAGGTTATGGTAGATAAAACGGGTTTCATCATGTTGCTTCTGAACTGTAACGGGTTGTGAAGGTGCATTTTCAGGAACAGCATTAACGGGAATTCTCAGTGCCTGACCATCCTTTATACCATATACAGCCGGTGGATTTTCCCTGGTTAATTCGTCGACAGTTATTCCATAAGCCTTTGATATAGAGTATACTGTTTCTCCTTTTTTAACCTGGTGAATATAATAGGCAGTCCCGGAAATAATTACTTTATCTTTCGATCTTTCCACAACTACCTGTGAAAAGAGAGAATTGCAGAAGATCGCCAGAATAATCAATGTTGTTAATACTTTTCGTGCTGAAACAATTTTCATTATAATTTACTGTTAGTCTTTCTTCTCTTTTACAACGATTTAATAAATGCCAGACAGTTTTTCTCAATTCTTTCAGGGACGTTTGAGATATCTGCTTTTACAAATTTCTCACCGGTTATCTTTTCATAAAGTTCAATGTACCTGTCAGATACCTCACTTACAAAAGCATCACTCATTTCAGGTACAGTCTGTCCTTCCTGACCCTGGAATCCGTTTGCCATCAGCCATTCCCTTACAAACTCTTTCGAAAGCTGCTTCTGTGGCAATCCCTTCTCAAAACGTTCCTGATACTCATCAGCATAAAAATAGCGTGAGGAATCAGGGGTATTTATCTCATCAATCAGATAGATCTTTCCGTCCTTTTTTCCGAATTCATATTTGGTATCAACAAGAATCAGGCCATGTCGGGAAGCAATTTCAGAGCCTTTCATAAAAACCTCCATGGTATATTTCTCAATCGTGTTATACTCTATTTCTGAAATTAACCCGGTCCTTATTATATCTTCGCGTGAAATATCTTCATCGTGCCTGCCCTGTTCAGCTTTTGTAGTGGGAGTAATTATCGGTTCCTCAAACTTCTGATGCTCTTTCATACCATCCGGAATTTTGATACCGCAAATCTCACGGGCACCCGACTTATAAGTTCGCCAAGAACTACCTGTAAGGTATGCCCTTACAATCATCTCTACAGGATAAGGTGCACATTTATGACCAAAAGTAACAGTCGGATCGGGTGTTGCAATTTTCCAGTTTGGTACAATATCTTTTGTAGCATCAAGGAATTTCGCTGCTATCTGATTAAGTACCTGACCTTTGTATGGTATCCCTTTTGGAAGTACAACATCAAAGGCTGAAATTCTGTCTGATACAATCATCAGAAGGTACTTGTCGTTAATATTATACACATCTCTCACTTTTCCCTTGTAAATGCTTTTCTGACCCGGGAAGGTGTAATTTGAACTTAAGATTGTTTTTACCATGTTGTTAATTAATTAACAGTAATTATTTTCTTTCCCTTTTTATTTTCTTAACCCTTCCCCTCCCCTTCCCTTAATCAATAAGGGAAGGGTGCAACACATTGATTTGTTACGAGTTTCGCCCCTTCCCTTAAACCTAAGGGAAGGGGACGGGGGATGGGTTAAGATAAAATAGGTGTATCACTGAGTTAATTCTTATTGTTATTCTTCAGTTTATCGGCTTCATTCTCTTCATTTTCATAAGCCCTGACAATTCTTTTAACAAGTTTATGCCGGACGATATCCCTCTCATCAAATCTGATTATTGAAATCCCTTCGATATCATTAAGAATACGCATGGCCATAAGCAGACCTGAGTCGGTTTTTCTTGGAAGGTCGATCTGGGTTGTATCGCCTGTAATGATGAATTTTGAGCATGCACCCATCCTGGTAAGGAACATTTTAAGCTGGTTTATAGTTGCATTCTGAGCTTCATCAAGAATTACAAAAGCATTTTCAAGTGTCCTCCCTCTCATAAAAGCCAGTGGTGCAATCTGCACAGTCCCGTCTTCTATCCATGTTTCCAGCTTTTTAAAAGGAAGCATATCATGCAGAGCATCATACAAGGGCTGGAGATACGGATCGAGCTTTTCTTTCATATCACCGGGAAGAAAACCAAGTTTTTCACCGGCTTCCACGGCTGGACGGGTCAGAATGATCTTTTTCACTTCCCTTTCTTTTAATGCTCTTACCGCCAGTGCAATGGATGTATACGTTTTACCGGTACCGGCAGGTCCCTCAGCAATAACCAGATCATTCGTTTTATATTCATTTACCAGAAGCAGCTGGTTGACAGTCCGGGCTCTTACAGGTTTCCCGCTTGTTCCAAAGACAATTACATGTTCAAAATCACCATTCGATGCAGATTTCATATGTTCCGCATCAAAAAGGTATTTCTCTATATCCTGTTCATCGAGACGGTTGTATTTCTGATAATATTCAATAAGTTCATTAAACTTTTCAGCAAAAATCGTGATTTCAGACTCCTCTCCCATACATTTAATCTCATTGCCCCTGGCCATGATTTTAATTTTAGGAAAGAAACTACGGATTTTATCAAGCAGCGAGTTGTTAGTGCCGAAGAATATTACAGGATCAATATCCTCAAGAAATATTATTATCTCTGTCATTAAACCTCACAAAAATTAATGTTCTTCTCTGCCATTTCCTCAGAATATAAGGGAACATTGTAAATAGTTCATAAAAATATACATTGTACGCTACAAAGTAAGGTTATTTTTTCCTTAGAAGATTATCTTTGTTATAAGTTTTTTCATATGCCGGTAATAACATTAACTACAGAGTGGAAGCCCGATGATATCTATTATGGAATCATTAAAGGGAAGCTCAGCTGCTTATGTCCGGGAGCTGTTATTATTGACAATGCCGGAAGCATACCTGCGTTTAATATCTCCCAGGCATCTTTCATAATAAGGAATACTTACAATAATTATCCAAAAGGTTCTGTCCATATTATATGCGTTCATTCTGAAGCGCATAAGGATCAGGATCATCTTATTGTGAGGGCAAAGGATCACTATTTTATCGGTACCGACAATGGTATATTCAACCTTATTCTCAATTCGGAACCTGAAGAAGCAGTTAAAATTGATCATAATGGAATCACAGATGAACTGGAGATATTCGCCAAAGCTGCTGCGGACCTTCTTTCGGGGAAACTGCCGTCTGATCTTGGAAAAGCTGTCAGAACAATAAGTGAAAAAATCCCGTTGAGAGCCACTATTGACAAAGATGTAATTATTGGCAGCATAATCTTTATCGACTCATACGGGAATGCTATCTCCAATATTACAAGGGAAGTTTTTTACAGGGTATTTGAGAATAAAAACTACAGGATCTTTATCCAAAGCAACAAAAACTACACTGACAATATTTCGAACAAATACAGCGACGTACCTGTTGGTGAGTTGCTTGCAAGATTTAATGCTCTCGATCTTCTCGAAATATCGATTAACGGAGCTGATGTATCTGAACTGCTCAGTGTAGCAGTAGGCTCAGCTGTGCGCATTGATATTGCATCCAAAGCTGCCTCACCCAACCGGTTGTTTTAAATCAACTGATAATGAATGACGTAAAAAAAAGTCTGGAGGAGTTTAGCAGGCTTCTCAGCATAATTGATGAATTAAGAGTAAAATGTCCCTGGGATATGAAACAGACTTACGAAAGCCTTCGTAAGCTGACAATAGAAGA
>JGI20214J51650_10001981_pt1 | contig 12988 bp, 15 predicted proteins | sample WetSurMetagenome_FD_51650 | JGI IMG/M metagenome (IMG submission 51650) | reverse complement strand
GAAAGCAGCGCCATAATCTCGACACCTGTTTTGGTATCGAGATTGCCGGTCGGCTCATCAGCCAATATTAATGATGGTTTATTGACAAGCGCCCTGGCTATGGCCACCCTCTGACGCTGGCCGCCGGAAAGCTCGTTAGGTTTGTGAGTCATTCTATCGGCGAGATCGACAAGAGCCAACGCCTCTTTAGCGCGTTCACGACGGTCCTCAGAGCCGGTGCCGTTGTAAATAAGTGGCAATTCGACATTATGAAGAGCGGTGGCACGAGGCAGCAGGTTGAATGTCTGAAAGACAAAGCCGATCTCCTTATTGCGGATGTGCGCCAATTCGTCATCGTTCATTCCGGAAACAAGGCGCCCGTTAAGCTCATAGACTCCGCGGCTGGGAGTATCGAGGCAGCCGATGAGATTCATCAGGGTCGATTTGCCTGAACCTGATGGCCCCATTATAGCCACATAATCGCCTTTAGATATTGAAATGGTGACGCCTCTCAGGGCGAGGACTTCCTCAGACCCTACACGATATACTTTCCAGAGATCGACAGTCTTAATCAGCAATTCATACGCTCCGTTTTACGAGAAAATGCCTTATTAGTCTATGGTGACGCTGACCGAGTTGGAATCGGCGCCCGTACGGAATTTTGGCTTTTGAGGCTTCAACTCCTCGCCTTGTTTCAAGGCGCGAAGTGTTTTATACGGTCCCGTAATAATGCTATCGCCTTCGGCTAAGCCACTGGTAATTTCCACGAACTGCTGGTCTCTAATTCCTGTACTGACCGGAATGAAACAAGCCTTGTTTCCCTTAACGGCGAAGACACCATCGATTTCTTTCGCATCTTTGCCAGGCAAGGCGATTTCATCATCGGCCGATGCGCCGCCCTTTTTCTTTAGCGATTTTTTGGCGTCGGGATCTTCCTTATCGGTTCCCTCCGGACGCATGACTACGGCGCTCGACGGTACCTTAATCACGCTGTCACGAGCGGCGGTAGTGATATCGACAGAGGCTGTCATACCGGGCTTGATATTGGCTACGACATCTTCAATCAGAATTTTGACTACGAAATTTGTCACTGATGCGGATGACGATGAATAAATACTCGAAGCCTTGGCGGAATTGCCAACCTCGATTACGCGCCCGTGAAAAGTTGTATCGGGGAAAGCATCGAGCGAGATTTTAACATCCTGATTTAAGTTTACCGCGGCGATATCGGTTTCATCGACATCGGCTTCGATCTCGATTGCCGAGAGATCCGAAATCACCATTATGACTGTTCCTGCCGAATTCATGGTTCCTATAACGACATTTTCTCCAACCTCGGAGTTTAGCTGGGTCACGATACCGGGCATAGGCGAGCGGATGGTACACTTATCGAGTTGATCCTGCGCCTGATCGAGTGTCGCCTGACTAATTTGCACTTGGGCTGCCGCCTGATCGAAATTATTCTGCGCGACATCCAGTTCCGATTGCGGCGTCAATCCCTTGGCGAAAAGCTGCTTTGTGCGGTCGAAGTTGATCCTGGTTGTTTCGAGACTCGATTTGGCGGATAAGAGCGCGCCTTTGGCCTGGGCGACATCCATTTCACGTGAACGGGAATCGATTTGAAGCAGAAGCTGCCCATCCTTGACGATATCCCCTTCTTTGACCGGCATCTGCTCGATACGCCCCATAACATCGGCTGAAATCTGGACGTCGGCTTGAGCCTTGACCTTACCGGTAGCAGTGACAATTGATGTAATTGTCCCCTTGCCGGCCTTCTCGACTGTGACCGTGGTTTTCTTGGTACCGCTGGAGCGCAATGCTATCACTACGAGAACTGCGAGAATAATTACGCCGCCGATTATAAAGAACCACTTCTTTTTCATTTAGGTCTCCCTTATTGCCTACCCATCGCATTCTCGAGACGTGAAATTGCGAGGTTATAGTCATATAAAGCCTGCACCTGATTGGTTTGGGCTTCTTTCAATGAAACTTCGGCATCGAGAACCTCTAGAATTGTCGCGGCGCCCAGATTGTATTTCTCTTTCACGAGATTCAAATCTTCCTGAGCGGAGGCTACAGACTCATCGGAGAGCTTGCGCTGTTCGGTGGCCTGATCGAGATCGAGGAAGGCCTCNTTNACNGCCAGGGCGACATTGTTTTTAGTATTGGCGACATTTTCTTCGTTGGTTCTGACGGTATATTTCGCGGAACGGATTCTGGCATAATCATTGAATCCATCGAATATATTAAAGCTGAACGACATNCGGGCGACATAGTCGGCGTTCTGACGCTTGAAATCGGTGAATTCGGAGTAGGTACCGGCGCCGTTGCCGTGCGATAAGCTCAGCGAGAGGCTGGGCAGGAGATTGGACCAGGCAATCAGCTTGGATGTACGAGCCGCCTCGAGATCAATCTGAGTCCTGCGATAGACAGGATTCTCGCTTAAGGCCTGGCCTAACGCTTGATCGTAGGTGATACTGGACGTACCGACCGGCAGACTGTCGGCTACCTGGAATTCGCGATTGACATCCATACCCATAGTGTAAGCCAGTTGGGCCATTGCCAGACGAGTAGCGTTGGCTTTAGAGACGAGATCGAGTTTATCGTTACCGAATTGGACCTTTGCTTTGAGAACATCTGACATGGAGGCCGAGCCGAGATCGTAGCGGCTCTGAGCAACGCGGAGGCGTTCCTCNCCGCGCTTGACAGCATCTCTGGCGACATTTTCGAGCATCTTGGCCTTGAGGACACTGTAGTAATTGGCTTTTACAAGCAGGACGAGATCGGACTTAGCCGAGGAAAACTCATACTTAGCAGATGCCAGGTTCTTCTTACTGAGTTTGATGCTTCCGTAAGTCCCTATGCCAAGACCGGGATAGGTCTGCGCGGCGGTGATACTGCCCGAATAGGAATTACTGGTAACAGAGCCGCCGACAGCGTTGCCGAGNGAATCATAATCAAGATATCCCTGCCAGTTTTTGCTGCGACCGGCTGAAGCNTTGATGGANGGCAGAATCTGGCCGTAAGCGGAATAAACCTGGCCTTGGGCCGAGTTCATGGCGTTACTGGTAGCCAAAACGCTATAATTATTCTTCAAGGCGTTATCGATGCAATCATCNAGGCTCATAATCTGAGCTTGCGATACGCCNGTGAATATGATGGCTAATATAAAAACCGAAATCGAATATTTGCCGATTAAGTGAAAGGTATTTCTCATTGTTTTCTCCCAAATTAGATTAGGACATATAGCCCGAAATAAAAGTTACGAGCGTCACCAAAAACCATACAATACCGGCAATCGTGACACCTTTTTTTGTCGTGAACTTGTATAAAATCGCAAGACCGATTCCGGCGACAATAAAATGCCAGATACCGAAGAGGTCGATTGCATTGAAACCGTTGTGAAGCTTCGTTCCCACCATTTCGTCGGAGAAGATCAAGCCCAGATTTATTCCGGTCTGAATGTTGTTTTTTATGAGAATGAGAGGGGTTTTTATCAGCATGTCGATCATCATGATGACATAAGACCAGCAGCCGACTATCCAAACCTGTTTAAATTTGGCAGTTCCTCCAAAAACTACAGAGCCAAAAAAGAAATAAAGTACGGTGAGAATGAAGATGTAAAAAACCTGTCCAACCATCGCGAAAAAGCCGTAAATGGGGCGCGCGACAAAGGGATTCTGATAAAAATCTATGACGGACTGAATCTGAGATGAATTTTCTCCGGCGTTTTCCTGCATCTTCTGGATTGTCAAATCGATTACCTGATTATGGAATACCTGTTCGAGAGCTCCGGAAGCCAGCACAATTACAAGAAATATTCCGACCCAATAGCCGATCGTCAGCACACGCTGCATGGTGTTTGCGGGGTCGTAAATAATACCCCAAAAATCACGAATGAGATTTTTGGGCGGCTTATCATCGGCCTGCAAAAGTCCAGGTGACATGGAATTTGTAAGGTCTTCTGCCATAATTCCTCTCTATCAATCTTGTTTATTAACGTAAAAAAACAGCTATTGTTTCAGGTCGCATTCACGAATATATACCCCTGGCATGAGGAAAAATTCAAATATTATCGAGGAATACCGATCCGATGGAAAACGGTGATTCCCCAGCAGAGCGAATTTCCGTTAGGCATGCTTCCGGGGTAATTTTGTTTTGAACCTAATATTTCGTAACGATTGTAATCTACCAAATTGAATCCCAGATAAGCAGAAAGAGCCAATCCAGGGCTGATATTATACCTGTAATCAAGACTGGTTATCANGCAAGGACCCGAATAATCATTTGAGAATTCGTAATCCCCGACGATAAACGAGCCGGAGATATCAGAGAAGCCGCCTCCGATGCCGAATAGAACCTCCGATTTNCCTTTTTGCAGAAGATAAGCCCGGGCTTTNAGATAAAAGGCAGATTTGGAGGCGTTAGCCTGGCTGATAGCGTTATTGACGACGGCTAAAGTATAGCTATGGCTGGAATGCATCACACCCAATTCCAATCCGCCGCGTTCGAAAAAGTCATAAGCGAAATTGGCTATATATCCGAATCCTCCCTCCATGTCTTTATATGGCTTGTTAGAATCGCCGAGCGGTTTATCGTANAGGAGGCCGCCCTCTATCGAGAAACCTTGTCCGGCGCATGAAACGACGTACATACCAAATAAGACACAGGGAATGAGGCAAAGTATAATTAGGAATCGCATGGGGGGATTTTAGGCGTAAAGAGTGATTTTAGCAAGCGAAAAAGGCGGATATTTCCGCCTTTTATGGGATAAGATATCCAGATATTTTACTTGAGCTTGAATGCCACAACGTAGGTAATCCAGACCGCCAGCGGCTGGCCATTACTAATTGCCGGCCTCCAAGTCGATTGCATGGCTGCCTCGATAGCGGAAGCCTCGAAACCGATATCCGCAGGGTCCGGGTTCGCCACAATGGCCTTCCTTACGGTTCCATTCTTGTCGATCAGCGCTTTCACGAAAAGTTTGCGTTCAATACCCGCCCGTCTGGCAAGATCTGGGTATTTAGGTTGAACCAATGTGATCTGGACCGGTTGTTCATCGACAGGAATGAAGGTATCGATTGGCGGGAAAGCGGATTCGATCACTTTTTGGGTATCGATAATTACCCCATTGCCGAAATCGGTGATGGGAGTTTCCGGAGCCCAACCCGCCAAGTGAACCTGGTCGGGAATGCTAATTTCAGGATTCGCGATATCATCGGAAACGGGTACGGGAATGGCGCCGATATTAACGGGAGGCGAGGTTCCATGATGCGCAGTCGGATCCCCAATCGGTTTGGGAATTATCGATATCTCTCTTGGCCACCTTTCGACTACAACAGTTTTTGCGGATTCCGCGGNAATAAATTCTCTCGCCGTGATGGCAAAAGCGAGAATAAACAAGTATGAAATCCCAAAACCAAGCAGTAAATTCATCTGATAAGNCCGTTTGATTTCATAAGACGCGACAAGAATCGATCTGGTTTTCATAACCACCTCCCTGCTTTCGTATGTTCACTACGAGTACGAAGCGGATAGGAGATTATTCCAACAATCATCGCTAAAAAAATGCCGGTTGATGCTTTATGNTTTCGAGCCGGCGCATAGTAATAAATTATGCTATAATATAAAAGGGCACAGCGAACTGTGCCCTTACAAANAANGACTAAAGGAAAGAAATTATTTGAGCTTAATTTCCACCTTTGAGCTTAAATTCGACTTTATAGGTTACCCAAACTGCGATAGGCTGACCATTTGAGATAGCAGGCCTCCAGACAGTTTGCCTGGCGGCATCGATAGCGGCTTCCTCAAACCCTGCATTGGCGCCTGAAGCTTTGGCTATGATGACATCACGCACCTTGCCTTCCTTATCGACAAGAGCCTTAACCCAGACAGTTCCCTCCATACTGGCTCGTTGGGCCAGATCGGGATACTTGGGTTGGACGGTGGTAACCTGAACCGGGGCTTCCTCAAAAGGAACAAATTCATCGGCCGAAGGCAATAGTTCATCCATTACCTTGTCAACATCAACATTGATGTTGGCATCGAGGTTCTCAACTGGAGCGGAAGGAGCCAAATCAGCCAATTCGTTTTGGCTTAAAATATTTGACTCTTCAGGAGCTTCCTCATCCGGGACCGGAGTAGGTATCGCAGCAGCCGGTTTGGCCACACGCTCGGGGGTAGCTACTTTTATCTGTTCCTGAATTTGAGAGAGAGAAGGCGGGACAATAAGATCTGCCTTGCTTTTGATCATAGTATACTCGGGTGCTACAATTTCGCCGCTGCCTATCGAAGAAATTAAGAGATAAGCGAGAATAGCGATCAAGTGTACACCACCTGATACTCCGAAACCGATTGCCAGGTTACGCTGGTAAGTACGCTTAAGTTCGTACGAACCCCATAATAAAGATCTGGTGCTCATTCTTCCACCGTCCCTCCAGCTTTCGCGACCTCCAGGACATGCTCATCCCACGCATTCATATCCTGAAGACTGAATTTAACTGAGTATTTTTCCATATTGCCGCCTTTGGCATTGGCCTGATCAATAGCGGCATTAATGCTGCGCTCGACACCCTGGATAGCATCAATAATATCAACCATCATTTTATAGGATGCCTTCTGATCAAGTTTAAGAACCATAACCAAGCCCTGGACGTTCCGGTTTTTATCGTCGATAATCTTGACAAGTTGTTCCATGGGGACGATAGACGGTTGTCTCATGTCCTTGCCGATTTGATAATAGATGACGTCCGTTTTATCTACGTACATAAGGAGGAGCTTGGATTCGGCAATCTTCACAACATCGGTATTCGGCTGCCCGCTGGTATCTTTCGGCGGAAGGGAAATTTCCATCGAAAGAGGCGCCGAGAAAATGGTTGTAACCATATAAAATATCAGTAATAGAAACGCGATATCGACCATGGGGGTCATATCGATTCTTACGCCAAGACGGCGTTTTGGTCTCTTCAGACCACCTTTTTTCTGTTTTTTCGGCCTTCCGCCGCCGACATCAACTGCTGCCATAATTCAGTCCCCCCTACCCTTCCGAACCTGGAACAGGCGCAAATTGTCCTCTCTTAACTTCGGTCATAAGAGAGAAGCGGTTTATGTTGACGTCTTGCAGGGTATCCATGATTTTTTTGATGGTTCCGTATCGTGAGTCGCGATCGGCTTTCACAATAACCATGGGGTTGACACCTTTGCCAAGGAAGACGGATTGAACCTTGAGGAACTCACGGTTCAGAGTCTTCGGCTCGACATCGATATACTGGCGGATAGTCGTCGTATCACCGGCATGATGCAGCACGCCATCGATCAGGGTATCTCTTTTAGCGGCGAAATTGGTGATGAATTCGATGAAAATACTGTCTTCTTTATTGACAGTGATATTGATGATATCGCTCATTGGAAGCTTATACTGCGATTCCGACATGGGCAAAGTCACCTGCTGCTTCTCCGGCGGTTTAAACTGCGTGGTGGTCATGTAGAAGATCAAAAGGAGAAAAGCGATATCGACCATCGGGGTCATATCGATGCCGACACCAATTCTCCGTTTTGCCTTTTTTCCCATGTTACTTACCTTCTTTGTCTTTCAGAAGTTGAACCACCTCGTACGATGCTTCATCGATGGTGTAGTTAAAAGCATCTACCTTGTTAACGTAGAAGTTGTAAGCCACGATACCGATGATGGCATTAGCCAGACCGCCGGCAGTATTTACCAGCGCCTCGGAAATACCGGTGGCGAGAGCTTCGGCGTTGATGACGCCTCCGGTTTTCTTACCGGTGGCGGCAAAGGCCCTGATCATACCGATGGTGGTTCCCAGAAGACCGACCATAGTGGCGATAGAGGCGATAGTCGAAAGCGCGATGAGGTTTCTCTCGAGAAGCGGTACCTCGAGTGCGTTGGCTTCCTCGATGGCGCGCTGAGTCTCGGAGATCTTCTTTTCGAAATTCATGGTGTTGTCGTTGCGGACTACGTTGAAACGCTCAATACCGGCGCGCAGGATGTTGGCGACTGTGCCCTTCTGCTTATCGCAGGCGGCAATGGCGCCTTCATAATCGTTGGACTGAATGGCATTTATTACCTTTTTGAAGAAAGCCGGTACCGATGTCTTGCCGGCGGCTACTTTATAAAGAGTAATCGCCCTTTCAATTATAAAACCGAACAACATGATCAACAACGCGATTAATGAAACTACGAGCGGCCCGCCCTTGTACATAGTATGCATAAGCGTGCCATCGGGGGAAGAGGCGAAAATGCCTCCCCAAATGCCGAATCCACAGCCAAATGCCACTATAAACAGAATTGTTACGAAAATTACCTGACGCAAGTTAATTGCCTCCTTACCTGTTTTTATTTTTCAAAATAGTAACGGTTAAAATTTTTAAGCCCTGAGATTAAATTCCTCTTCTTTCGGCAAAAACCAGAGTCAATCCCGCGACATTCAACCAGAAACCGAGCCCGGTCATGGTGAATACGGCGCCGAAATTGAAAGTCTCGCCAAGCGATTTGGCTGGCATGGGTCCGCCGATAACCAACGCTAAAAAGAGCAGTAAATAAAGACCTAATGGAATAAAAAAGAATCGCGAACTATGCTTGACTGCATCGAGATACTCCTCCCCTGTTTTCTTGTTCAGGAGCCCCATGATATTGAGGACTCCCAGAACAGGACTGGCCAGAAGAATGAGCGTAAACAGCAGGAAGCATAACAGCAGAATAATACCGCTATCGGAGGCAAACCCCATTACCGAGCCGATATTGGCAAAGTACGAGAGGGCCGAGCCCGATACAGAGCGGCCGTCAACTTCGAAGGAATAAATCGGAAAGAAAAATCCAATAATCAACAGAATAGATCCGAAGAATGAGACAGCCTTATCGGCCAGGCTCATGGTACGGGCATTGAGAATCGCAGTTTCGCGATCGAGGACCGATTGTCCGCCCTGCCTCTTTACCTGCTGAAGATATTCTTTCTTTTCCTCGTCAGATTTCCAGAATTCACCAATTTTGCCGGGGTGAATCTCATATCCGAGGTATTTGATGATATCATCGTTTTCCGGTTCTTTGTAGGCCATCCAGACTCCTCTAATCTTCTTTGCCCTGAATCTTAGTCCGCAGGAACCCCTTGTTGGCTTCCTTATCTTTGGGCTTTATTTCGAGGGCTTTTTTGTAATAAGTGTGGGCATCGCCGACCTTATCGCAGAGTTCGTACGACGCCGCTATATTCATAATTACTGAAAAGTCGTTGGCATGGCATCTCTCGGCTTTAAGAAGCGCATTCAAGGACTGCTGGCAGTTATTGAGATGTAGATAAGCGGAACCGAGATCAGGATAGATTTCGCAGCGGACTGAATCTGTCAAATCCGCAGAATTACCATTTAAGATTATCTCATACTGTTTAACGGAATTAGCGTAATCCTGATTGATGCTGTAAATCTTGGCCAGAAGTGAACGCATGATGACATCATCCGGCTTAAGATCGAGAGCCCGCGAAAAAGACTTGGCGGCGCCTGAATACTGCTCCGTTTTTAGATAAGAAAAGGCCAGGTTACGAAAGGTATTGATGCTGGTAGAATCCAACGCAATCTTCTTTTGGAAGTAATCGATAGCGGCGGGATATAGTTTCTGAGAATACCTCGTCAAACCCGCGTATTCATATGCCTGGGAAAACTGAGGATCAATAGAAACAGCTTTTTCAAAGGCCACGATAGCTGAATCGAAAAAGGCGGCATTCTTCTCGCCGAGTTTATTCATCACTTTTCCTTTTTCAAACCAGTAAATGGCGCTATCCGGCTGGCCGAACGCGGTTTCATAGCGAGTATAGGCGCTGTAAGCTTTATCGAATTCCTTGCGGTCAGCATAGATTTTTGCGAGGAAGCCGTATGACTCGGCAACATGCGAATCAAGAGTCAGGCATTTCTCCAGGGCTTCGGCGGCTTTTGCCTGATCCGGGACTTTCAGATAAAGCTTGCTGAGATCAAACCATGCCTGGCCGTTGCCGGGGACTATCGCCAGATATTTTTCATAGCAGAAAACAGCCTCGGGGATATTACCGGAGACCTCATAGATGCGAGAGAGTTCCATCCAGGCGGCTGTATCGCCGGGATTGACCTGCAGATCGACTTTGAATTCGCCGATAGCACCCTGTAGATTGCGCATATTGAAATGAGAACGGGCAATTTTGAAGTGTATATCGGAACGCTGGAACAGGCTGGAATCGAGCGCTATGGCGTTATTGTATTCCGAGATGGCGATGGAGTAAGTGCCGTTACGATAATTGACATCGGCCAGGGCCAGATGATATAGCGGGTTTTTCTTGTCTTTATCAATTGCTTTGCGGAAATTGACATCGGCGTTCTGATAATCGGATTTTTCCAACAGGGCCAAACCTAATCCGTAATTGAAACTGGCTTTGAGTTTACCGGATTTTTCACCGTTCTGGAAATGCTTGATGGCGGTATCGTAGTCTTTCTTATAGTAGGCTGACATGCCGGCGCCGTAGAGGGCATCGGGGTCTTTTGGCTTTTTATCGAGAACCTTGTTAAAGAAAAGCAAGGAGCTATCGTAATTTGCCTTTTCTAAATAGATGTTACCGATAAAAACATTGAGTTTAGGATTTTCCGGGTCGGTTGGAAGGGCNGCCAGGGCGGTTGATAAAGCGGTCTCGATATTTCCGGCTGCTTTTTGATCCTGGGCTTGCTTGAGCGCCAAATCACCGGGGCCTGCAAACGCGGTCACGGCAAACATGGTCAAGACTGCCAGTGTTAGTGTAATTGCTTTCAAGTAAAAATGTCCTCCTAATAACAAAAGGCCCCATTTTTTATCAGAGCGTAAACATACTAAATCGCAATGAGTTGTCAAGATTTTTTTATCCATAACCTGTCCTTTTTACGCGCGAGGATTCGTCGTGAGATGAGTACGGAACGGAATAATCCATAAGCAGTTAACGCAATCCCGATAATGAGCCTCCATGAACCTTGTAACATCAGGTTATCCTTGAAGATAAGGCCCGTAAGGATTCCGAGGCCAACAACTACGAGTGCCACCGGTATCGGTAGGAATAGCCAGTCCATGATACTGGATTGAAGGTTCAGGGAGCGATCAGGGCGCTCGTTGTCATCATAATCCATATTCATATCATATCTTATACGTCTTTAAAATGATATTATTCCCTGTTCCCATCAAAATACTAACGGCTGAGGCCTTTCACACTCACCATCTGGCCGCGCCGTTTCTAAATTATAGTATATCAATGGCTAATACGCAATAGAAACATTCATTAAGGGATGCTAATTGACATAAAGGGAGATTAATAATATAATCGGCGTCATGAAAAGAAATATTGTAATTCTGGTTCTCCTGTTAGCGGCTTGCGGGGGTAAAAAAGATGGCGATTCACAGGCCGATAATTTTCGTCGCTCGATGATAAGCGCTGAGACTGTAGCGACCCTGACCCGCATAACCGATGACAACCGCAGTATCTATCAGGTATTCGGGCCGGGGGATACNATTGCCTTCTATCAACGCTTGCTTATAACTGATGCCGATGACACCTCGATGTATTATCCCGAGGATTGGATAAAGCCGTACGGCAGAAGCCTCATTAACGATCAGCTTTACACGCTCAGCAATCCAGCCCCTTTCCCGCCTAACGATACGATCCCTCGAAGCGAGTTTCCGCGACGGTTGGGAGAAGAAACAGTCTACGGCGTCAGGTCTCCGGACAGCGATCTATTCGCCTATGAAACAGTGGCACTCATTAACAAGGAAGGCACCGAAGAGGCGCACAGGATTTATCTGGTAAAAGGCGATTCGACCCGGCAGTTATCGTTCGGGGATACATCGGTGTTTCTGGATAGATTTTCTAACACGGGCCGCTACCTTGCCGCCATATATGGCACCGTGCCAACCTGGCTTTTGATATTCGATCTCAAAGAAGACAAGGTATATCGTATAGAGCATGACAGCACTTATATCGATTACCTGACCAGCTTCTCTCCCAGCGACAGCATGATGATGTTTATCAGGTCGGATTCAGGATACCGACTGGGAAGAGATTTCTTAGGGGATATTTGGCTGGTAAAATTCAATAAGGCAAAGGCGCCCGCCAATTAGCGGTAACGCTTAAGTAGAATTTTAGCGGGTCAGACGAGTCGCTATCTGACCCATATATTTTTTTTAGCCGAGCTTGACAGCGGTCCCGGAGACAGCAACCATAAGCATGCCATCGCGGATAACCTCGTAATCGAGATCGACTCCGACTATGGCATCGCAGCCGAGTTCACGGGCTTTGGCGACCATCTCATTTTGGGCGACATCGCGAGCCTTGCTGAGTTCCTTTTCGTAGGCGGCGGAGCGGCCGCCGACAATATCGGTTATCGAGGCGAAGAAATCGCGGAAGATATTAGCTCCCATAATNGCCTCGCCGGTGACAATCCCTTTGTATTCCCTGATAGGTTTACCCTCGATCGTAGGAGTAGTGGTGACAATCATCAGTCCCTCCATTTAGCGATATTTGTTTTACAATAGTACCCGCCAGCGGACAGGATATTTAACTAAATATTCGATAATACGTAAAGAGGAAAATTATCTGGATATCGCGATTTTACTGAATGCGAGCCTTCGGAGACCAAGGAAGTGTTTTCGGTAGTACTCCTCCTCCAGTGAGGAGACGATAACCCCCAGCGAGGTGCTGACATGGACAAAATTACGATCTCCGAGGTAGATTCCCACATGCGATGGTTTTTTGGTGTTGATGTTGAAGAAAACCAGATCGCCGGCCCTGCCCTTGGACAGAGGAATTTCGACTCCTATAGCATGCATTTCCTCCGATGAGCGCGGTAATTGCAGGGAGAGCGAGCGTGCGTAGATAGTCCTCACGAATCCGGAGCAATCCCAACCGTGGGAGTTAGTGCCGCCGTAACGATATGGCTCGCCGATATGCTTGTTAGCCTCGATGATAAGATGACGGACAGATTTCCCGGCCAGCGGTTGGGGAATTGCCTCTTCCCT
>JGI20214J51650_10001979_pt1 | contig 13002 bp, 12 predicted proteins | sample WetSurMetagenome_FD_51650 | JGI IMG/M metagenome (IMG submission 51650) | reverse complement strand
CCCGCCGATGGTCCCCTGGCCAGTTGCAGGGCCAAAGTCAGGCAATAACTATTCTATACCCGGTGAAACGAAATTGCATCAAACCCGAAAGAACGTTTTCCTCGCACGAGTCCGCCGTAGAAGAAGGTCAGACCGGCGGGAGTCATGAGAGGAAGAAGTGCCGGTAATGTAGGCACTCAGGCGGTATCGCCGTTGTTCAGGAAAATGACTTCCCGAAACGAATTTGTACCTACTCAGAACCATGCTTGAGCAATAAAGGTGCCACGAGACGACATCAACGTAATTCATTAATATGACTGAATATAATGAAAATGGGCCGCGATTGTGCGACGAAAATATAGATACATTTATGTGTATAGATNACTGATTATAACAAAAGTGACACATTTTTAATCCTATCTACTGAACCATCGTCAGACCGTTTGCCGGTCAGAACTGCATTGATTGAAGGTTTTGTTCGCATGGATTCCCGTATCCTCTCTTTCCAGGTTGAAGCGGGGCATCCTCCAAAATGATCTTGCTGAATCGAACCTTTACAGGTAGAGAAGCGTCAATCCCCCGTGATGCTTGAGATCAGGGATATGAATGAAATGAGTTGTCCCGGGGACTGGCCTTGTGGGGAAATGCGCCAAAAGGATCACCGTGGTCCCCGAAGCTACAGTTGAAATTGTTTAAAAGCAAGCCCCATCAGATCTAAAGAACGGAGGCGCATAGCATGTCAGGAGAAAAGGAAGAGAAGTGCATTTTCTGCGATATCGTAAACGGCAGCGCCGCAGCACACCGGGTTTATGAAAGCGAGCACGCGNTCGTTATCCTCGACATCCACCCTTATACGAAAGGGCACTGCCTGGTCTTGTCGAAGAGGCACGTCCCCTGGTGGCACCAGCTGACCGGGGAGGAGACGGCCGATCTCTTCAATGCCGCCAACATCGTCGCCAACCGGATGATGAAGACCTACAATCCCGACTTCGTCTTCATCTACGCCCGGGGCAGACGGATCCCCCACACCCACATCTTCCTCATCCCCACCTACAGCGGCGATGTCCTGGACCGGTTCTTCAACGCCCTGGAGAATTTCCAGGAGTCGCCGGCGCAGCTGACTGCGCTGAAGGATCCGGTGCTGATGGCGCAAGCCGCCGAGGAGTTACGCGAGGCGGAATAGCTCTTCCAGAGCCCGATTGAGAGCCATTCCTTGACAGGCCCGGAACGATCTCTTAAGATCATCGGANNGCTTTTCGCGAAAGCTGTGTCCATGACCGAGCCGTCGAAAAAAACCAACATCCGAGTTCTCTTCGCGCTCACGCTCATCCACTTTACCGGCGATTTCTATAATTCCTTCGTGACACCTCTGCTGCCTGTCTTTGCGGATCGGTTCGCCCTCACCCTGACCGAGATCGGCCTCATCGGCGGCCTGAGCCGCTTTCTCTCTTTTGTCGTCCAGCCCAACGTGGGGTTTTTCGCCGACCGCTATCAGACCCGTTTTTTCATCCTCGGCGGCATCTTGCTGTCGGTCGTCTTTGTGCCCTTCACAGGGGTCGCGCCCACCTACCTGCTGCTCCTGCTCTGCGTCGGCCTTGGCTCCATCGGATCTTCCATGTTCCACCCCTCCGTGGCGGGCATGGTCTTCACCTATGCAGGCTCGAGGCCTGGCTTTGCCTATTCCGTCTTCAACATGGGCGGGACCCTTGCCTTCGCCATAGGACCGCTCTTCATCACCTGGTTTGTCACCCTCCAGGGATTGGATTGGATGCCCTGGCTCATGATCCCGGGGCTCTTGATTTTCATCTACCTCTTCCTGGTCGTGCCCGTGCCGGATCGTGAAAAGATCGAGAGCCGAACCTTCCTGGGGACGCTCAAGGAGATGTTCGGGTCGATCTGGAAATGGATGGTCCTGATCTGGCTGATCATGGTCTTTCGTGCCTTTGTGGCCCATGTCTTCCGGACCTTCCTGCCCGTCCTCCTTGTCCGGGAGGGCTACTCGCTCGTTGCCGTCGGGGCCGTCGTCACGCTCTTCACCCTTGCAGGGACGGCAAGCGGGATGATTGCGGGACATTTCTCGGACCGGATCGGTTTCCGCAAAATATTTTTTACGAGCTTCCTCATGGCCACGCCCTTTCTGCTGCTGCTCGTTGTGGCCCAGGGCCCATGGGTCTACCTGCTGACCTTCCTGTCCGGATTTTTCGTCATGGCCACCCTGCCGCTGGGCGTGACGCTTGCCCAGACGCTGGCCCCGAAGGGCCGCTCCATGGTGTCGAGCCTCATGATGGGCTTTGCCTTCGGCCTGGGGGGAACGATGACTCCGATCGCGGGGGCCTTCGCCGATGCCTTCTCCATCCGGCCGGTGCTCGCCGCCGTGGCCTTGATCCCGCTTGCACTTGTCGGGCTTGTCTGGTTCCTTCCCGAACCAGGGAAAGCATGTTAAAAGACTGGAATCATGGAGTACTACAGTAATGGAATAATGGGCGTAAGATCAGAAATAACCTTCAACCCCAATATTCCAGTATTCCATCATTCCATGATTTCTCGCTCCGGAGGAGCCCCATGGACTATTCGTTGGTTGTGAACGGATTCGGCAACGCCTTCCTGCAGGAGTTCGGTTGTCCCTGTCCGCGCTGCGCACGGAAAGAGCCTGTGGCCAACGTTTCTGTTTCGATCATCGGGCGGGACGGAAACAATCGGGAGATACGGTGGCATGCCCTCGTGGATGTGGGACTTGGCGTCGTGGACAGCCTCCGCAATACGTTCAGTCCCGACGAGGCCCGAGTGGACTGGCTTCTCTTCACGCACTGGCACCCTGACCACAGCCTGGAGCTCAACCGCCTCGGCGAGACGATGCGGCGCACGGCCCGGCGCCGCGGCGAAACCTTTACGAGAATCCCCACCTGGTGCCGGGGCGGCACGGGCAAGTGGCTCGCCAGGAATTACTCCTACGAGTGGTACCGCTGCCTCGACGGCCGGCCCTCGAAGGAATCGGAACTGCCGGGGGCCCTCCTGGACCCGATCCCTCTCGGTTCTGAAGGGATCAAGATCACGCCCTTATCGGTGTCTCACTCCGGCGCCGACTTCAACCCCGAAAACTACAAGGAGACCCAGTACAACTGCGCCTGCTTCGTCATCCAGACCGAAAGAAGGAAAACGGTGCTTCTCTGGGACCTGGACAATAAAAACGACTGGATCCTGAACCCCCGGACGGAAGGGCAGAGAAAGACCGTGGAGCTTCTCTCCGGGGCCGACACGCTCTTGCTGGACTGCTTTTCATGGACCGTCGAAGAAGTGGTCGGGTTCAGCACGGGACACCTTTCCTTTGCAACCGCCCGGAAATACGCTCGCGTACTTCGACCCGCCGAGACGCTTCTTGTCCACATGGGCGGCCACGAGGAAGGCGAGGGCAACCCCGGCTGGGGTTGGGATGACAGGACATGGGAAGCGGAGGCTCGAAAGCTCTGGATAGCCGATGGCCTTTCCGGGACGGTGCGCGTTCCCGCCATGGGCGAGGAGATCATCATCTGACAAAGGAGGACTGAATGGACGAGTTGTTGAAGAAGATCATGGAGATTACGGGCACCAGCGACGAGGCGGCCCGCAAGGTCGTCGACGAGGTCGTCGCCTTTGCCAAGGAGAAGGTCCCCGGCCCCTTCCAGCACTTCGTGGACCAGATTTTCGAGAGAGAAGAGTAAGAAGTGCCTGAGTGTCTTAGTGCATGAGTGACTGAGTGAAGAAAAAACGTCGGGACTCCAGAGGCCCTGCTCGGCGTGCGCGATTCGCGACAGACGAATTACCAGTGCGATTTGATTGTCTTTTTCTACACGCTAGACGCTGCACGCTACACGCTGGTTTTAGTCCATCATGCTGCCCCATGGGTTGACCCATGGATTCGTCGCGCAGGCCACGCAGAAAACCTTCGTGGGGATGGAGCCGCAGCCCTGCGGCCACATGTCGAACTTCCGGCAGGTGCGGCACAGGGGCTTCTCGCAGGAATCGCAGTAGATGATGGAAGGGACCTTCCCGCAGACCTGGCAGATTTCCGTTCCGTCGGTGATGCGCATAACCGTATCCCCCGGGTAAAGATGATCCAATTTAGCAGAAATCGACGCGAAGGGGAATCCTGTCAACGCACCATGCCCGACAATCGTTACTGGACGGTGGGAGCCTTTGCCGGCAATGCCTGGCAAGCGGGAAAGAAGCTCAGTAGGTAGACGTTCGTTCGCAGAATTGCCGGAAGGTCATGGTCCGGCGAACGGGCAGGCGGCATGCGGAAGAGGGGGTGCCGGAGGGCGGGGATCAGTCGGGCGAAGGACGGGATTCGGCATTGTAAAAGGGGGCTTTAACTGCCCCTGTATTTTATGGTAGACTTCCCCCGTTTGATTTCCGGGATGCAGCATTTCCGTCATAAGACCCGGGAAAGAGGAAAACGCGACATGACGCCAGAACCCAATCCCGAGAATGAATCCCTCCGGCCCCCGGTCCGGTGGCTGACGGACCCCTTTGCCGAGATGGGCCGCAAGGCGATCAGCTGGGTCAACAACATCGGCGCCTCGACCATCTTTGTCTCCTTGGCCGTCCTGAAGATTTTCCGGCCCAAGCAGCTCATGAAGGTCATCGAGCAGCTCTGGCTGATCGGGGCGGGCTCCGTGCCGATCATCATGCTGGTGGGGCTCTTCACGGGCATGGTCCTGGGCCTGCAATCCTACCACGCCCTGGTCAAGTTCGGCTCGCAGGGAGCACTCGGCACCCTGGTGGCCCTCTCGCTCATCCGGGAGCTGGGCCCGGTGCTCACGGCCATCATGATCACGGCCCGGGCGGGGTCGGCCATCACGGCCGAGATCGGCAGTCAGCGCATCTCGGAGCAGATCGACGCGCTCGGGACGATGCGCATCGACCCGCTGCGGTACCTGATCAGCCCGCGGGTTGCCGCCTCGATCATCAGTTTTCCCCTGCTCACGGCCATCTTCGACGTCGTCGGGATCATCGGCGGATACATCTCGGGGGTGATGCTGCTGGGCGTCAACGCCGGCACGTACCTGTACCGCGTCGAGTCCAGCGTGGATATGAAGGACGTCACCGACGGCTTCGTCAAGGCGATCGTCTTTGCGGTGATCGTCACCACCGTGTGCTGCTACCAGGGATACTTCGCGCACATGCGAAGCGACAGCTACGGCGCGAGGGCCATCGGCCGCTCCACGACCCAGGCGGTCGTGATCTCCTGCGTGCTGATCCTGATCGCGGATTATATCGTGACGTCGTTGCTGATCTAAGGGTTCAGGGTCCAGGGGCCAGGGTACAGGGCAAGAAAGAACAGGCAGAAAAATCCTCCCCGCCCCTCCTTTTACAACAGAGGAAGGGGTCCAGCTCATCCCCCTTTAAAAAAGGGGGAACGAGGGGGATTTGAGAGAGAAGAAAAGGCTGCAGGAGCGATATGGCAACGCCGCTGATCGAATTCAAGGACGTCTCGAAGCGCTTCTACGACAAGGCGGTGCTCGAGCGCATCAACCTGCAGATCTACGAGGGGGAGGTCACGACCATCATCGGGCTGAGCGGCACGGGCAAGACGGTGCTGCTCAAGCACATCATCGGGTTGATCAAGCCCGACGAGGGAACCATCCTCATCCGGGGAACGCCCCTGGGCCAGATCCGGAAGCGCGATCTGCCCATGAGCTACATGTTCCAGGGCAACGCGCTGTTCGACTCCATGACGGTGTTCGAAAACATCGCCCTGCCTCTCCAGGAAACGACGAACCTGGGCCAAGTCGAAATTCGACAGCGGGTCATGACCCGGGTCGAGCAGATGGAGCTGGCCGATGCGGTCAACAAATACCCCGCGGAGATCTCCGGAGGGATGCAGAAGCGCGTGGCCCTGGCGAGGGCCCTGGTGACGGACCCCCAGATCGTGCTCTTCGACGAGCCGACCACCGGCCAGGACCCCGTCCGCAAGAACGCGATCCTGGGCATGATCGCCCAGTACCAGCGCTCCTTCGGGTTCACGGCGATCCTGGTGAGCCACGAGATCCCGGACGTGTACTTCATCTCGAACCGCATCCTCGCCCTCTACGGCAAAAAGATCGTCTTCCAGGGGACCCCGGAGCAGTTCGAGGATTTCGACCACCCCTTCAAGGAGGAGGTGGTGCACAGCCTCGAGGGGCTGCAGAAGGAGCTGACGGGCCTTCACTCCAGGCGGCAGTTCAAGCTCAGGTATCAGGGACAGATGCGGGGGGGAGCCATGGGGGAGAGCTATGCCATTGCTGTGTTTTCTCTCGATGGACTGGATGCCGTTGCGGAGCGCCTGGGCCACGATGCGGTGCAGGAGGCTCTCCGGAGCCTGGGCGTGTTCCTGGGCAAGCATTTCGGGGCGATCGGCGGCTTCTCCACGCGCCACAGCATGAACGAATACGTCACGGTGCTGCCCACGACGGACCAGGCGGAGGCAGAGGGCATCGTGGGGAAATACATCCATGACCTCCAGACCCAGGAGCAGGCGATCCTCGACATCTGGTCCGCGGCGCAGAAGACGTCTGTTTCGCAGGAGTGCGTGGAACTCACCATGCTGGCCGGGCTGGCCCAGGGCCAACCCGACCAGGACATCGATTCCGTGATCGAGCGCGCAAAGCTAGGGCAGAAAGTCGTTTCCCGGATCCGATGCATCAACCAGGGAGAAGGCAGATGAAAAAGTACGCGATGGAAACAGCCGTCGGCATCTTCGTTGCAGTAGGGCTTCTGTGCGTGGGTTACCTGACCGTGAAGCTCGGCAACGTCGCCTTTTTCGAAGGCGATCAGTACCGCGTCCTGGCTCGCTTCAGCTCCGTCACGGGCCTGCGGCCCGGGAGCTCCGTGCAGATGTACGGCATCGAGGTGGGGCGGGTGGATAAGCTCAGCATGGATGCGCAGGTCCAGCAGGCGCAGGTGGAAATGCTCATCCGCAAGGACATCAAGGTCTACGAAGACGCCCTGGCGTCCATCAAAACGGAGGGGCTCATCGGCGACAAGTACGTCAGCATCGACCCGGGAGGCATCGGTGACCCCCTCAAGCCGGGCGATTCGATCATCCAGACTCAGTCAGCCGTGGACGTGGGTGACCTGATCAGCAAGTATGCCTTTGGAGACGTCAAAAAGGAGGATCCGGAAAAGAAATGACAGGAAAGACAGTGATAAAACGGTTGGTGATTGTCGTGAGCCTGCTCTTGCTCGTGCTGGGCGCCGCGCCGGTCCAGGCTGCGACCCCCCTTGAGACGGTGCGAGGCGAGGTCAACAAGGTGCTCGAGGTGCTGCGCAACAAATCGCTCAAGGAAGAGGTCAAGCGCGAGAAGCTGCGGGTCATCTACGGCGAGATGTTCGACCAGGAGGAGCTCTCGAAATGGTGCCTGGGACGCAACTGGAACAAGTTGAGCGAGGCCCAGCGCAAGGAGTTCCTGCCGCTGTTCCAACAGGTCCTGGAGAAGACCTACGGCGACCGGATCCTCGCCTACTCCGACGAGAAGATCGTCTTTGACAGGGAAATTCCGATCGCGAACAACCGGGTCGAGGTCCAGACGCGGGCTATCACCAAGTCCAAGGAAGTCCCGATGAACTACCGGGTATTCAAGGACAAGAGCGGGACGTGGAAATGCTATGACATCGTCGTGGAAAACGTGAGCCTCGTGATGAACTACCGCTCGCAGTTCAACGAGATCCTCGCCAAGGGTACGCCCGATGAGTTGCTCGAGATCCTCCGGAAAAAGGTGAAAGGCCAGAAAGCCTGATTGATGAAATTCCTCCCGCTTGCCCTTGCGCTTTTCGCATCCGTCCTGGTGGGCTGCGCTCACGGCCCGCAGGCCGTATCTACGCCTGTGCTCGGCGGGGAGACGCAACCGCCCGCGACACCGGCTGTGGCCTCCTACTCGCTCGAGCAGCATCCGGCTGCCCTTCAACTGGCCCAGAACGAGGCAGCCTCGCCCGCAACCCCGGAGGAGCCCGAAGAGAAGTCCGAAGAGAAGGCCGAAGGCGACGAGAGCGATTTCGACTACGGGACGGAGGATGTCCCCGCTGCCGAGCAGGTGACGATCGCGGACCCATTGGAGCCCTTCAACCGGGCCATGTTCACCTTCAACGACCGGCTGTACTTCTGGGTACTGAAGCCCGTGGCGGAGGGATACAGCGCCGTCTTGCCCGAACCCGCGAGGGTGAGCGTGGGCAATTTCTTCTCCAATCTCCGATCTCCCATCCGGCTCGTCAACTGCCTGCTGCAGGCCCATTTCATCGGCGCCGCCACGGAACTGTTCCGTTTCATGCTCAACAGCACGATCGGGCTGGCGGGCCTGTTCGATCCGGCAGGGGGCGAGGAGATCGGCCTCGTGAGGCAGGATGAAGACTTCGGCCAGACCCTCGGTTCCTACGGGGTCGGCCAGGGGTTCTACATCGTCTGGCCGTTCCTCGGACCTTCGAGCCCGAGGGACACCGTGGGCATGATCGGGGACTACTTCTCCTACCCGATTTCCTACCTCGACCCCTGGTATGTGTGGCTCGGCGTCCGGGGGTACCAGGCGATCAACGACACGTCTCTGCAAATCGGCGACTACGAGGCGATCAAGGAAGCCGCCATCGATCCCTACCTGGCCGTCCGCAATGCCTACATCCAGTTCCGGCAGAAAAAGGTCGAGGAAAGGGGCGCGACGATCCAGCGGCCCGGCCCGGACATACCCGGTGCAGGCACCCCGGCACGCGGTGTAGGATCGCAGGCTGCTCCGCAGCAGTAAGGAAGTGACAGAAGGATAGGGTCTTCAAACAGAAGAAGGCGCAANCCATTGGGATTGCGCCTTCTTCTGTTTACATGGAGCCGATGTGGGGAATCGAACCCCAGACCTGCTGATTACGAATCAGCTGCTCTACCGGCTGAGCTACATCGGCCTGCTGTCCATTTCGAAGGGAAACTTATAAACCCAACCCCCCTCTTTGTCAAGATCGAAACTATCTTCACCCTTTGCAATCCCCCTTTTTTCTGGTAACGTTTCGGGCGGATTGTCCGGGGGGATCAGTCCGCCATTTCTGGGTCTCAACCCGATGAAGGACGCAACAGGCTTGCCATGAGCAATCAAAAGGGCGACGGGCTTAATTACCGCAGCTGGGTCGAGGTCGACCTGGACAACTTCGCGCACAACTGGAGCGAGATGCGCAGGCTCGTGGGGCCCGACGTGAAGATCCTCTCGGTGGTGAAGGCCGACGCCTACGGCCACGGGGCCATCGAGATCTCCAACGTGGCCCTGAAAAACGGCGCCTACTTCCTGGGGGTCGCCAACGCCGACGAAGGAGTGCAGCTGCGCGTGGGCGGCATCGACGCGCCGATCCTCATCCTGAGCCCCTCCATGGGCCTCGAGATCGACGAGATCATCAAGTACAACCTCACCCCCTCCGTCTCCGACCTCGGGTTTGCCCGCGAGCTTCAGAAAAAAGTGAAAAAAGCGCAGGCCAAGATGCCCATCCACATCGAGGTGGACACGGGCATGGGACGCGGCGGCACGATCCACAGCGAGGCCTTCCGGACGATCGAGGAGGTCCTCGAGTTTCCGAACCTCGCCGTCGAGGGCATCTTCACGCACCTCTCCTCGAGCGAGGTCGAGGGGGATGACTACAACGAGAAGCAATGGGATCTCTTCCTGGCGCTCCTGAAGAAGCTCGAGGAGAACCGGATCTACATCCCTGTAAAGCACCTGGCCAACAGCGGCGGCCTGCTGAACTTCAAGCAATTCCACCTGGACATGGTCCGCCCCGGTATCATGTCCTACGGGATCTACCCCTCCGAGAGCCTCAAGACGAAGGCCGACCTTCTGCCCGTGATGAGCTTCAAGACGAAGGTCGCTCTCCTGAAAGAGTTTCCCAAGGGCTACGGGATCGGGTACAACCGCACCTACGTCACGAAGAAGCCGACCCGGATCGCCACAATCCCCGTGGGCTATGGCGACGGCTACGGGGTCATCATGTCCAACCAGGGGGAGGCCCTCATCCGCGGCAAACGCGTGCCCCTCGTCGGCCGCGTCTCCATGGACATGTGTACGCTGGACGTGACGGGCGTTGCGGATTGCATGGTGGGCGACGAGGTGGTGCTTTTGGGCAGGCAGGGCAGCGAGTACATCCCCGCAAACGACATCGCCGCCAAGGCGAAGACGATCAGCTACGAGGTCCTCTGCGCCCTCGGCAAGCGTGCCCCCCGGGTTTTCATCCAGAAGGGCAGGGCCGACAGCGTCGAGCCGCGCCTCAGGCGCATCTTCATCCCCGATGAGGTGAAGTCGATCTCGCGAATCGACAACGTCATCCGCCGCTGCTTCCAGGCGCGGGCCAAAAGCACCGAGCTGGGCGATGCCATCTACTACGAGATGTTCGAGGCCCTCTTCGGGAAGGAAGACCGGCAGCTGGAGCTGCGTACCAACTTCAGCTACGACATCAAGGTCTCTGATTTCACGGCCGCCGAGAAGGCGCAGGACAGCCAGGCGGAGAGCTTCTTCAAGGTCTCGACGCACATCGAGTACACGAAGACCCTGCGCAATTCCATCTTCCTCATCGGCTGCGCGCTGAGCAACCGGCAGCTCTCGCTGCTCTTCGACGACCCGCGCTGCGAGTACCGGTGGCTGCTCCCGACGCGCGACGAGACATTCCGGGAGAGCGACTTCCGGCTGGTGCGCGTCTGCGTGGACAACGAGGCCGTCCCCATCGTCCGCTCCGAGACGACGGAGCGCGGTTTCGAGATCTGGTGCGGCGGAGGCGATTCGCTGCGCAAAAAACTCAATCGCCAGGTCCGCATGAAGATCGAGATCGAGACGAAAAAATTCCGGAGCAACAACCTTTTCTCGGTCTTTCTCGTATACCCCACGCGGGGGCTCGACATCGCCTTCAACTACGAGGGGATGGACCTGAAGAACGTCCGCGAGATCAGCTTCTTCGCCGGCAAGCATCCCTACCCCGAGGTGACGAGGGAGGAGGGGAAGCGGATCCGGCTCCGGATCAGCGACGACGAGTGGATCTTCCCGAACAGCGGCGTCACGTTTCTGTGGGATCTTTGATCCAATGTTGAATGTTAAATGTTGAATTTTGAGTTGAAACATCCTTCATTCAAACCTCAAAACTCATAATTCATAATTAAGAGAGCGGTTAAGAGTACATGACNAAGCTCCGGGTTGGGATTATTTTCGGCGGGATGTCCTCCGAGAAGGAGGTTTCCCTCAACAGCGGTCGAAACGTCTACGACAACATGGACCGGGAACAATTCGAGCCGGTCCCCGTCTTCATGGAGCCCGGAGGCCGACTGTGGGTCCTGCCCTGGCAGCTCATCTCCCAGAACACGACGACGGACATCGCGGAGCGCCTCGCGACCGAGGCCGAACGGATCGCCTACGAGGACCTGAAGGGGCGGATCGACTTCGCCTTCATCGCCCTGCACGGCAAGTACGGTGACGACGGCTGCATCCAGGGCCTTCTCGAGCTTCTGAACATCCCCTACACGGGACCGGGCATCCTGGCCTCGGCCATCGGGATGGACAAGGACATCCAGCAGAAGATCCTGCGTGCCGAGGGGCTCGGTGTGCCTGTGAGCACCGTGATCGAGGAGCGCGAGTGGAGGGAGAACCCGGACGCCGTCCGGCAGCGCCTCATCGGGGAGTTCGGCCTTCCCCTGGTGACGAAACCCGTACGGGAGGGTTCCAGCATCGGGGTGACCGTCGTGCGCAAGCCGGAGGGTTTCGACGCCGCGATGGCTTCGGCCCTGGAGTGGGACCGGACGGTCCTCGTGGAGGAGTTCCTCGACGGGACGGAGTTCTCCTGCATCGTCCTCGAGGACGAAGGGGAACCCCGGCCGCTCTCTCTGACGGAAATCCATCCCCAGAGCGAGTATTTCTCTTACGACGACAAGTACATGCCGGGCCGCTGCCGGAAATTCACGCCGCCCAAGACGATCGCGAAGGATGTGTCGGAGAAGATCAAGATCGACGTCGTGAGGGCCTACAAGGCCCTGGGATTTCGCTGCTACGGCCGGATCGACGGCTTCGTCCTCAAGGACGGCCGGGTCCTCATCACGGACCCGAATTCCTCGTCGGGCATGGCGCCCTCGTCCTTCTTCTTCGAGCAGGCCGCCGAGCAGGGGATGCTGCCCGGCATGATCGTCTCGAAACTCATCGAAACCGCGATGAGGATCCACAAGGAGAAGAAGGGACCCTTATGAGGGGAGAGGGTTAAGGGTTGAGGGTAGAGGGAACAAGTGACAGGAAAATCCCCCTCTTTCCCCCTTTTGCAAAGGGGGAGGAAAGGGGGATTTCGAGCTAACATGGGGCTTTACATCCCATCGAATGCTCACTATAGTTTCTCGAATTAAACCACAGTAAGGATCGGTGCATGGCAGCAGAGAATTCAGGCAAGCTCAGGGTCGGCGTCATTCTGGGGGGAGTATCCTCGGAGAGGGAGGTATCCCTCGAGAGCGGCCGCAACATCTTCAGCAAGCTGGACCGGAAGAAATTCGATCCCGTACCGGTCTTCATGGACAGCCGGTGTGCCCTCTGGGAAATCCCGATCAAGCTCGTCATGCGAAACAGCACGGCGGACATCGAGATCGACCTTCACGAGGAGGCCAAGCCGCTGCCTTACGAGGCCCTGAAGGATCGCTTCGATTTTATCTGCATCGGCCTGCACGGAAAATACGGTGAGGATGGCACCCTCCAGGGGCTCCTGGAGCTTCTCAGGGTCCCTTACAGCGGCTCCGGTGTTCTCGGCTCGGCCCTGGGCATGGACAAGTTCACGTCGCGGAAGGTCCTCGCCATGAGCGGAATCGATGTGCCGAAGACGGTGCCCGTCGACAGGCGGGCCTGGGATGGCACTGAGCGAAACGCAATCTTGAAGGCGATCGAGACCGACATCGGCTTTCCCTGTGTCGTGAAGCCCACTCGCGAGGGGTGCAGCACGGCCGTGAAGAAGGTCGTAACGCCTGCCGGCATCCCCGACGCGCTGGCCTCGGCCTTCGAGTGGGACAGCGTGGCCGTTGTCGAAGAGTTC